>JAEAMG010002686.1_pt1 | contig 10721 bp, 9 predicted proteins | sample 8958741 | NCBI WGS metagenome assembly JAEAMG01 (sample SAMN16933256, study PRJNA681125) | bioreactor sludge metagenome | isolation source: anaerobic bioreactor treating anionic surfactant - SDBS | place: India: Bengaluru | collected 2019-02-28
CATTGGCCGAGATCAAAGTGACATTGGCTGAAACGCAAATCACCGCCGCCGAATTGGCCGATCTGCGTGCGGGCGACATCATCGTGATGGAAACTCCGATTGATAATCCGGTTACGGTGTCGATCGCGGGTGGCACGCGCTTTTTCGGCAAACCGGGCGTCTATCGCGGCCGCAAGGCGGTTCGATTAACTCAGAGCGTCGAGCAATCACAGCCGGCAACGCCTGAGCGGTAGTAGATATTGAAGTGGGCGTAGTTGCTCGTCTGATATTCGTATATTGACATGGAAACAATCGACCTTCCCGCTGAAAAAACCATTCCACGCAAGCGGCGTCCTACCCTATTGCTGGGATTCTTCGTGCTGTGCGTGCTTGCAGTTGGGTATGGGGTGTATTGGGTGCGATATTGCCCTATCTCGGCGATCGAGGCGAAAGACATTGCTTCGATGCAATTGACCATCTATGGGCGAATCGTAAGCAAGGAAGAGACAATACGGCTGAAGCCGCAAGCTTTTTCCGAAGGTCTGACCGTATTGAAGCCATGCCGTTGCGATTGGTCGGGCATCCAATGGACGCCGATAGGAGTGCTGGAGATCCGTCTGAATAACGGAGCACAATACAAGCTGAATCTTTTTGAGACCCTGCACGAGGAAGTTGCGTTCAGCATTGATGGCCGGCACTATTTCGGCGGATCGGAAAAACGGATGAATGAGCTTTTGGTGCGAGAATCTTTGCGAGACGCCGTTCAAAAGATCGGAATCTTGAAGAGACTAACGGATTAGTAAACATACGAACCTACACGGTTTTGTTTAGGATTGATTCCAATGACCCGGTTAAAAATAGTTGCATTGATCTTGTTTGTTTTTGTTTTACAAGCCTGGGCAACATTTTTTGTTTCACAATTGCAAGCTGCCGAGGCCGCTGGATTGACGCCGACCCAACTGCGTTGCGAATATCTCGTCGATCCGATTGGGATCGATGTGTTGCAACCGCGATTGAGTTGGATTTTACAGGCGGCCGACGTGAAGGATCGCGGCCAGAAGCAAACGGCTTATCAGATTCTGACGGCCACGAGCGAGGAAGTCTTGGCCAAAGATCAAGGCGATCTTTGGGATAGCGGCAAGGTGGAATCGAACGCCACGATCCAGGTCGAGTATGCCGGGAAGCCGTTGGCCAGTCGGATGCGATGTTTTTGGAAGGTTCGAGTTTGGGATCGCGACGGTCGAGCGTCAGGTTGGAGCAAGCCGGCAACATGGGAAATCGCCCTGGTACAGCCGGAGGATTGGAAAGCCAAGTGGATCAACGACGGCAAGCCGACACCTGCGAACAACGCCGATTTCTTCAAAAACGATCCCGCGCCGCGATTTCGCAAGGAATTCACGGTGTCGAAGCCGGTGCAAAGGGCGAGGCTTTATATGGCGGGCCTTGGATACGGTTGTGCGCGGTTGAATGGCCACGATATCGGCGACCGGCTGTTGGATCCGGGCTGGACCGACTATTCAAAACGAGTGTTATACAGCACGTATGACGTGACGCCGCAGGTGGTCGAGGGGCGCAATTGCTGGGGGCTGTTGTTGGGGAACGGTTGGTATAATCCCTTGCCATTGAAGATGTGGGGTTGGCTCAACCTGCGACAACATTTGACCATCGGCCGGCCGCGTGTCATTGCGCAACTGGAAATCGAGTATACCGACGGCGAGCGGCAGATTGTTGCGACGGATGAAACTTGGAAAACCGCGTCGAGTCCCATGCTGCGCAATAATATCTACTTGGGCGAAGTTTACGATGCGGGCCGTGATTCGCCCGATTGGAATCGACCGGGTTTTGTTGATTCATCGTGGGCCGATGCGAAAATTGCAACCGAACCGATTGGAAAACTTTGTGCCCAGATGCAGCCGCCGATCCGTGTGACGGGAGTGCTTAAGCCCGTGAAACGCACCGAGCCCAAGCCGGGCGTTTTTGTGTTCGACATGGGGCAGAACTACGCCGGCCGCGTGCAGTTGCGAGTTCGCGGCCCCAGCGGCACGAAAGTGAAGCTGCGTTACGGCGAGTTGATTCATGCCGACGGAACGCTCAATGTGATGACGAGCTGTTGCGGACAAATCAAAGGCGAAGGCGAAAATCAGGATGGGCAGTATCCTCGGTTGGCTTATCAGAGCGACACGTACATTCTTTCGGGCCGCGGTGAGGAAGTTTATGCGCCGCGCTTTACGTGGCATGGGTTTCGCTACGTCGAAGTGACCGGCTATCCCGGCACGCCCAAGCTGGATGCCATCGAGGGACAGCGTCTATCGGCCGACGTGGCCGAGGCGGGCACGTTCGCCTGCTCGAACGAACGTTTCAACCGCGTCCAACAGATGACTCGATGGACATTTTTGAGCAACTTGTTCAGCGTGCAGTCGGATTGTCCGCACCGCGAACGGTTCGGCTACGGTGGCGACATCGTGGCCACGTGCGATGCTTTTATTTTGAACTACGATATGGCGGCGTTTTATACGAAAACGGTGCGAGATTTCGCCGATGCCGCTCGGCCGAAAGGCGGAATGACCGAAACGGCTCCCTATGTGGGCATTGCGGATGAAGGGCTTGGCGATAAGTCGGGGCCGATCGGCTGGCAGTTGGCGTTTCCGTTGCTTCAATACAAGTTGTACCAGTATTACGGCGATTTGCGTTTGATTCGCGAGCAGTATCCGGCCGCGCGAAAGCAGCTCGAATTTCTTCGCGCCAATGCAACCAACGACATCATCACGAAATGCATCGGGGATCACGAAAGCCTCGATCCGAAACCGACGGCCATTACCAGCACGGCGTTCTATTGTTTCAACGCGGCAATGGTCGCTCGATTTGCCGAGTTGTTGGGCAAGCAAGACGATGCCCGGCAGTATCGCGAATTGGCCAAACGGATTCATACGGCATTTTTGAAGAAGTTCTTCAATCCGAGGACTGGCCGCATCGACGGCGGCACGCAGGCATGTCAGGCGTTTGCGTTATATTTTGATTTCGTGCCGCCGGAACAGCGGCAAGCGGCGGTCGAAGCGATGGCCGACGCCGTGCGACGGCGCGAGGGCCGCCTGGCGACAGGCATTTTCGGCACGCCGTATCTGTTGCAATCGTTAAGCCGCTACGGACGCACAGATCTGGCTTACAACATCGTGAATCAGACCGCGTTTCCCGGTTGGGGACACATGCTTGAGCGCGATGCCACGACGCTTTGGGAGCATTGGGAATTTTCCGACAATGTTTATTCTCATAATCACCCGATGTTCGGCACGGTGAGCGAATGGTTCATCAAGGACCTGGGCGGAGTTCAGCCGCAGAAAGCGGCCGACGGATTCGACCGCATCACGATTCAACCTTGCATGGCCCGAGGTTTGACGCACGCAGAAACTCGGTATAACAGCATACGAGGAACGGTAGCTTGCAAGTGGCGTATCGCATCGGGTCGGCTGGAGATGGAGGTCAGTGTTCCGCCCAATACGACGGCCGCGGTGTATGTGCCCACGAACGAGCCGGAATCGGTGACCGAAGGCGATCGGAAAGCGGGCGAAGCACCGGGCGTGACAAAGATGCCTGGTCAGCCTGGAGCGGCCGTTTTTCAGGTCAGCGGCGGACAGTATCGGTTTGTAACAAAAACGCCGTGAAAATCGGGAATGGCATGGGATAAAAAGTTATCGAGCTACGAAAAAAGCTCTATGCCCACTGTCTGCCGGTTACTTTTCATGGCGTATTTATTGAGGGATACTCAGGATAAACTCTTGGTGGGGCTGCGCAAACCGATCAACTGTTGTTTTGCAATCGGAAAGAAAGCAACCGGACTTGCCACGACTGAAGTTCCACAAGAGCGTCGGTTTGCTTGACCCACCCTACTTTTTCGCGAAAAATGCGGACTAAGAGAGGAGCCGATTATGCGTTTGCTAAGTAAATTGTTGATTGCAGCATTCTTCTGTTTGATAGTCGTCGGATACTTCCGAGGCTGGTACAGCTTCTCAGAGACGGTTACCGATCCGGTGAGCAATAAGGTGAACATCGACGTTTCGGTCGATCGCAATAAAATGCGGTCCGATATCAAAGAGGCAAGAGAGAAGGTCCGAGAAGAAGTGAAAGAAATTGAAGGAAAGTGGGAAGCGAAGAAGGCAAAAGAGAAGGAAAAGGAACTGCTGAAGCCTTCGTACTGAGGAGCCTGTAATGGGCAAGTATTATGCCGTCTTGCTTGTGGCGGCCATTGCTGGTTCTCAGATTGCTTTGGTCGGTATAATATGGCCCGAGTTCGCGGGCGTCATTGCGGCAGATTCTGACCTACAGGAGCGGCTTCGCTCTGTTCTGGTGCGGCGGGATGAAATCTTTGTTTCCTGCCCAAAAGGTCTCTATCAGGCGTCGAAAAGTGACAAGCGGTGGGTGCCGCTTCCCATCGAAGATCGTATTCCCCTTGACGGCTACTTCGCTGCACAATCGCCGACTTCCTCATCCATCTACTACTTTACGCCAAGATGGATTGGCTGGAAGATTCCTTCGATTAACAATAAAACGTTCGGCCTCTATCGCTTCGACCTTGCGGGAAAGAAATGGAAACTATTATCTGCCGAACACGATTTCGTCCACATTTTTATCCATGACGACGGCGTGATTTATGGTATCACAAACTTAACTCACTACAATCGGATTCTCATGTCAGTCGACTCGGGGGAGCACTGGCAAGACATTTCGAATGGAATAGGAAAGGGCATTCAACTTTTACGGATTTTTCAAGATCCCGACCACAAAGAGTTGGTTTGTCTAAGTGCCAATTGCATCCGCGGCTTGGTGTTGCACGCCAATGATAAAAACTACGAATGGAAGATTACCAAGGAGTGGGATTGGTGGCGACCGCGTGAAACGGATGACTTGTTTTTTGCGCCCAGCTACTCGACAGGCTCCTCGCTCTATATGCACGCTGCCACACTATCGAACTATTTTGATTATCCATTTGGAAGCCGCACGCAAATGCCGTCCTTTCAGATCGCTATAGGCTGCTCCTATGCCTTCAAGCAACATGAGAAAATGGTTCTTCCTTTTGAGATCCGATTTTTAGACAATGTTGGAACAGCCGTTACCCTATTGGACATGGAAGGTGAAACGGCGTTCTGGGGGCTGCGGCGAATCCTGCCAGATGGGAAGCGTGAATATATGTGGCCTGCCAGGGTCGGGAGCAGGGACTCGCGTGCGTTAAAATCACACGTATTGGATAAAAAACAGCCCTATGCTCGTTCGCTGGACATCTCCACTCTTTGTGAGTTTTCCAAACTCGGGACATATCGTGTCCAACTCATCTACGATAGCGGTTGGCTGGCGGACAGAACGAAAGGAGAATGGCCGGGATCCTTTTGCAGTCCAGTATTTGAGCTCAAAGTGACGGAATAAAACGCGAGACAGGAATATGGGGATCGATATGAAGACTGTATTGCCATTATCTTTTGGCTTTACTGTGACACTTTCCGTGTTAGTGGCAGCTTCTTCGCTTTTGGCTCAAGAATCAACATCCCAGGTTGCACCCGACAAGGTTGACTTTCCCAAGGTATGTCTTCTTCTGCATCAATTGGTTCCCATGGATTGGAAAGCATCTGGTATTGAGACCGATTCGTTGCCCTATGGCACGGGAAAGCCAGAAGAAGGAACTGGGCTAGCACTTACCCTTCAGGGGCCGCTGACGGTTCGAGGGGCCAAGGGAGAGCCCACATTGGAATGTTTAACGATCTGGATTATGCCGGAGGATTTTCAACCTGCCAGCGTTCCTTTTCCTTCTCCTCTGTCCCCTCCGAAGCGGTTTGGTCCCATCGGGAAACGATACTTTGGACCTCCAGATAAGTGGCACACGGTTCCTATAGAGAAAGGGAAGCGATACTTGATCTACGTCAAACCGTGGACCGAAGTAAAATCATGGCCGACTTGGGAAAAGGATATTCGAGACTACTTCGGAATACCGCAGCCGAGGGACGGAATATTGTCTTCGCCTTCCAATCGGTTACAGCGCACGTAGTTACATTAGCCAATGAAAAAAGCCTTGCGTAACTTATTGTTACGCAAGGCTTTGGGGGTGTTCCCTGTAGGACTCGAACCTACAGCCCTCTATTTAAGAGTCGAAAAGCCCTGAGATTGATCTAGATAGCTCTCTGATTCTTAACACGTTGCTCACCTGGCCAAAGGATGTCGCGGTGCTATCCTCCGCATGTCTCGGCCAACTCTCGCAGATACTCAAGTGCTTCGGAAAGTTCCGGCGCAACCGCCCCGGGCACGCGGCCTTTGCGGTCGCACCGGACCAACAGCTTAAGCTCCTCGTAGTCTTCTGACGCTTCGAGCCGTCGCCGCGCCCGAGCGCCGAGCGAGCCGTCGAGTAGTTGCTGGCCTTCCCTATGATGGGCGATCAGCCAGCCGACGCGCGGCGTAATGCAATCGGCCAATGCCTCTAAACCGGCTGCCACATGGTCCTGCGGATCAATCGCCTTGCCGACGTCATGCAACAAAGCGGCCGTCAAAAACTCCTCGTCATACGGCAATTCCCGCCGCGCAAGCTCGAACACCTGAAGGCTGTGGTACAACGCATCGCCCTCGGCATGATACTCGGGGCTCTCCTTCACATTCTCCAACGGCAGCAGCAACATCTCGTAGATCTGAAACCGATCGACGCGGCTTTCGGCCTCTAAAACCGCTTGGTCGAGCGACACTTCGGGATACTCTTGGGCAAGCATCTGCTCCAACTCCGCGATGCTCGCCCGCTCGATGGCCTTGCCCGTGATGGAGCTTTTGAACACAAAATGGGCCATATCGGCGGCATAGATCGTCAGTTCGAACGGGAAACGGTCGGCGATATGGATATGCACGAACGTCTGCTCGTCGCCCTGCTTTCGCACCCGCTTCCGCTCGACCTCGTAGGCAACGCCTTCCTCGTCCAACACGGCGGCCACGGCCTCGACGCTGTCGGAAAACACATGAATATCGATGTCTGAACCGCGTCGCACATGGCCGGTCAACGTGCTGCCGATCAGCCGCGGCCGATACAGCCGCAAGATTCGCATCATGCGTAGGGCTTCAAGCCGCATATCGCGGAGGTTCTCGGTCCGCCGGTCGCCCTCGTGCAATCGGGCAAAGGTTTGAATCTGCTCGCGGATTTCGCGATTGCTTGGCAGATCGCTCGGTTTGAAATCGCCCCGCGCCACTCGCCGGGCCGCCTTCATCTTGGCACGAAAATATTCGGTTTCTTCCCGATCGTACATAAGCCGGGCGGCTTCCCAAGCCACCCGCTGACGCATCTTTTCGTTCATCCTTTGGCGCCGACGCAAGCAGCGCGCGATACGAGAAAAAGTTGTAAGAAACGGCCGCCGCCCATGCAACGGCCGACTAACCTAAGTATATGTGTGTTCTCTATGTGAAGCAAGTCAGGTTAGCCAATTCGTCGGGTGCGGAGTAACTGACCTACGGGACTTGTTAAGCAGGATCGTTCCTTCAGGTTCCCCACATGTTAAATGCAACCGTCATGCCACAAAGGGTCGATATTATTGCAGCAAATATGCTAAGGATCATTGCCAGAATCGCTTTAACCGCAAGGCCGTATCTTAGTGGAACGTAAAACCATGCAAGATAGACGTAACCAGTCATTGCTAAGATCGCTGGCATCGCAAACACAAGAAGATCAGAAAAAAGGATCGGTGAGAGGTCCTGGATTCTTCCGTAGTAAAGAACAACAAGGATCGCAGCATGTGCAATTCCAATTAACGTTATTTTGCCGTAGAAATAACGCATGTGATTCAATATCGTTTTTATGCTTGCGGTCTAATGACATCGACCAAACGGCCAAGTTGGCAACCATTAACTATGTTGGGGCTCAACGAATATCGAAAATATTTATCTTCGGATTTGTGATTATCTGCCAAGCCAACCATGCCTCCAAGCATCGAGTAAGCCTGAAGCATCGGCAAAACTAGTGGCAACTTCACGTTGAAGATATGCTCTCCCTACTGCGGGCTGTGCGGCCACGGAGCCTAGTTACCGCGCACCCGGCAAAATACCAATCGCACTTCCAGCGGCTGTCAATGCAACAGCACTGAAGCCCAGGTAAAGTCGTAAGCTGGCTACTGTTTGAGCTCCTGCCTCTTGGCCTGCCAACGCCGCTGAATTCACGTCGGGTGCTTGGCTACCGGCTATTGCTCCCGCTATCGTGCCTGTGATCATGCATGCACCAAAGTAGAATACGATGCACCATACAATTCCAACCGCAAATTTCCTCACGATAACCACTCCCTCTATTGCCAAGAAGAATTGTCTGAACGAGGTCACGGAGTTCGGCGAATGCCGCAGAATAAGTGAAGAATAGCATATTTAAGTGGCGTAGCTATCTACAAAAGAATGCATTCTATGCGGTGGTATCTAAATAAACACGCAGAGGGGTATGCTATGGGAGTTCCGTTAATTCCGCTGAAATTGCCACGTAAATTCATAACTGATGATTTGTTTCAAGCAAGCTCAGTTGCATGTACTACTAGTAGCCGAAAACCAAGCCGAGTAAACTAGGACATTCGGCATGGTGGCGGCAAAGCTGCTTGCGGTTTTTTGCTTCCAGACCGCTGAATCCTGATTCCTGGCCCCTGACCTCTGAACCCTGACCCTTTGCGATGTCCCAACCCAACGTCTTAGTCCTTCGGGCTCCCGGCACTAACTGCGACGCGGAAACCGCGTTTGCTTTCGAGCAAGCTGGAGCGAAAACCGAAAAACTGCATATCAACCGCCTGCTGGAAAAGCCTGAACTGTTCCGGCAGTTTCAAATCCTCTGTATCCCCGGCGGATTCAGCTACGGCGACGATATTGGCTCCGGCCGAATCCTCGGCAATCAGATGCTCCACCATCTGGTCGATGAAATGCTGCGGTTCAAGGGCGAAGGCCGTCTGATCCTGGGCATCTGCAACGGCTTCCAGGTGTTGATGAAGTCGCCTGTGCTGTTGGAAAACGATCCGGCCAAGGGCCCCGCCGCCACCCTGACATTGAACGACTGCGGCCGCTATCAAGACCGCTGGGCACGGACCGTTGTGCATGGCGAGAAGTGCGTCTTTCTTAAGGGCATCGAGCGGATGTATCTGCCGGTGGCCCATGCTGAAGGAAAATTCGTCGCCCGAGACGAGGAAACGCTCAACCAACTAGACGCCGCAGGGCAACTCGTGTTGCGGTACGTTCACGAGGACAATCCGAACGGCGCGATGGCCGACGTGGCGGGCGTGTGCGACACGACCGGCCGTGTGCTTGGCCTCATGCCGCATCCCGAGCGTCACATCGACCCCACCCAGCATCCCCGCTGGACCCGCGGCGAAGCCGGCACAGTGGGCGACGGCCTCAAAATGTTCCAGAACGCGGTCGAGTACTTCAAATAGAGCGGGAACTTAGTGGCTAGTCGCTAGTGGTTAGTGGCTAGTGGCTAGTGATTGCGGCAAAAGTCCTTCGGCTGCGGTCGCAAGGACAGCCGCTTGCGGTTTCGCGCGACCTCCGCGCGTGGCAACCTTCTGTTTCCCCCTCTTCAGTACGGTACTTCTTACTGCGCCGTGACGTAGAATTGAGTAGACGGCAATCCAACGTAAGGAGGTGCGCCATGTACGACGAGCCGATGTTCTCGGAAGGGCAGTGGGAGCTGATGCTTCAGTTGCTGGAACGCGAACAGGACGAGTTGCCGGTGGAAATCCACCACACCAACCGGTCGAGCGTTCGTGAGGAATTACAGCAACGCGCGGAAATGGTGCGAGAGATGATTTCCCGGATTCGAGCAAGGACCATGACGGCGGTATAGGCCCCGCCATTCGCAAGAATCCAGGAAAATACCCAGGGCGGCAGGGCCGCCAGCCGATACGAGCTACCGCTCGATTGGCTTCGATGCGCTCCCGTTGGTCGCTAGGCTTTGCTAAAGACTCACGATCTTTGGGGCTAGTAGTACAAGATCGGCCATCCTGAGCGGGGCGAATGATCTGCAAGGAACTTCCCGGGGATCATTCGCTCCGCTCAGGATGACAAAGAGGGGGCGGCGGCTATCCAGAGATGATGCCGAATAGCCGGCCAACCCCGTGTTTCACTCAAAAATGCCTGCGCCGAATCCGTTACGCTGGGAACGATCGGCCTGCGGTTGGTGGGCGGGCATTTTGTGCGGGCCATGCGGTTTCTCGGCCCCCTGCACCTGCGTCATCGTGATCGACGCGGGGCGCGCGGCAAAGCCCACATCTTCCGGCTCGTAATCGTCGTAGCTGGGCACATAGCCCGGCAATTTCGCGCGAGCTTTCTCTTCCTCATACGCGACGATGACGCGTTGTTGGATCATCTCACGGCAGGCCGAGTTGATCGGATGGGCGATATCGGCATAAAGTTTGGCACGGCCCTCGTCGTCCTTGGCGGCGGATAGTTCCCGCTGTTTCGCGCCGCATTGATTGCAGTAGGCGGCGCGGAGATGATTCTTCGATCCGCATTGAGGGCAATGGGCCGTTAGCTTGCGGCTCGGCATGGCCACAAACGAGCCCGAGGCCCCTTCAATGATCTTCAAGTCGCGGACCACGAATGCATCGTCAAAGGTGATGGAACAAAACGCCTGGAGTCGTTCTCCCTGCTCCTCCATGAGCTTGATGCGAACCTCGGTGATTTCCACAGTTGTTCTCCTTGCCACGGAAAAAAAGAGGGGATAGTCCCCATGGGTCCGTGCTTGTCAACGGCAACTTCGCACGGTG
>JAEAMG010002687.1_pt1 | contig 10718 bp, 5 predicted proteins | sample 8958741 | NCBI WGS metagenome assembly JAEAMG01 (sample SAMN16933256, study PRJNA681125) | bioreactor sludge metagenome | isolation source: anaerobic bioreactor treating anionic surfactant - SDBS | place: India: Bengaluru | collected 2019-02-28
GCACTTTCCTATCAAGTTACAACTACTTTTGATACGAGCTGTGCCGCTCGAATACCCACTGCACCGGCAATTAACTATACCGCGTGTTGGCAACTGGTGTTCATTCATATCCGTCAGTTTGTCATTTATTTAGCTTTTATTTTCTTGTCATTTTCAATCTCCACCAACCTATCCACGAAGCACAAATTTATTTTGTTTTTTTGAGCGACGGCAATCCTAAAACCGTCCTGAAAGGTGGTTATTCGGGCTGGAGAGGCGGAAGCTCTTTTGCAAGCCTTTGGTTTGAGCGTTGGCTCGTGTGGGCTTGCAAATGTGCTTACGACTGTGGGGTGGCTAATATCGACCATAAATGCTCATTCCTCCTCCGAAATATTGATGTTTCAAGTGTTCATAAACCAAATTTGTCCTTAAATCAATATCATCTGTCTGATAAGTTGGATAAGGCAAAACTTCAAACAGTGTTTTGTTTACATAGTTAAAAACTGCTGCTGCTGTTACTGATTTATCAGCCCATTGGTCAACTCTTAATTTTTCTTTTTTCAATTCTTCCAATAGCTCAATCGAAATTTTCTTTATTTCGTTCTTTTCTTTTTCTTCAAGTTTTTTACCCTGTCTCAGAATATCGAAAATTGCTTTTTGCTCATCAGTCAAACCTTCTCGTTTGGTGTCGGCTTCTTCTTCAGAATAGGAGTTTACAAGTTCAATCAGTTTTCTGAAAGTTTCTTTTATTACAACTTCATCTTTACCTCTGTTATATTCTTCGATAATCTCCTGATAGCGTTTGTAATAATCAACAGTCAAAGGATTTCGTTCAACCATTTGTTTTAATTGCTTTTCAATCTTGTCTTTGAGCGACTGAACAACAGTATTTTTATTCTTTGTTTTCAAAAAGTACTGCTCTAATAATTCAAAATTCAATCCGCTCAAGTCAATGATTTTCTCCTCGTTGTGGCTTGGTTCGGCAACCATATTTTCTATGGATTCATCAACAACGGCTTGAATTTTTTTCATTATATAGGCAACATCTGCACTTTCAACATTGTCCTCAATTGCAGAGTAAATTACATCAATCGCATTTTTTCTTGGAGCATATTGATTTAATACTTTGTCAGGTTGCAGGGCTTTATATTTCTTAAAAACCTCTCTTGCTAAAATCTGAAATTTACGTTTGGTTTCATCATTGGTGTAAACTGCATTTACTGCTTTTTCTATTGCAGCTAATTTGTGTAAGCCATCTGCTTTGATTAATTCCTGCAAATCAAAATTTACTTCGTCTTGTAAAAAAGTTTCGGTTGCCTCTAATGCTTCTTCCAATTGCTTGATAAGTTCTTCCTTTGGTTTTACAGGTGGTTCGGGTTTTTCGCCCCCACCGTTTCCACCTTCATCGCCACCAGAACCGTAAATTGCTAACGCATCTAATAAAGCAGTATAAGTTTCAATATAATCTACAATCAAACCATTATTTTTGCCTTCACTTATTCGGTTGGCTCTTGCGATGGCTTGCATTAAAGTATGCGATTTTAAAGGCTTGTCCAAATACAAAGTTGAAAGGGTAGGCACATCAAAACCTGTAATCCACATTGCACAAACAATTACAAATCGGAAAGGGTCGTCTTCATCTTTAAACCTTGTTTCAAGGTCTTGGGTGTTCATTTTCTCCCGATGTGGTTCAATGTCTAAATCCCATTTCTGAAATTTCTGAATTTCATTTTGCTCTGAACTAACAACAACACAGATTTCTGTTTCCTTTATCCATTGTAGTTCTCGGCTTTTCTCCAGTAATTCCTGGTCGCCATATTTTCCTTTGGAAACTTCTTTTTCCAATTGCTCAACAGTCAGCTTCCAATGATGCGTAATTAAATCATACATTCTCACGGCTGTAAGTTTATCCAATGCTATAAACATTCCTTTGCCTTTGTAGCCACGGTTGCAGAAATGCCAAACTGCATCTTTGGCAATAGCATCTAATCGTTTCTTGGCGGTAAGTATCGGATATTCACGTGCAAAAAGTTGTTCAACTCTACTACGTTGGTCGCTGTCTAAATCTTCGCTTTCGGCATCTATTATGGCTCGTATTTGGTCATTGATAACAGGGTTTTTCAACCCTAAATACTCGCCTCTGTTTTCGTAGTATAGTGAAACGGTTGCACCATCATCAACACTTCGTTTAAAGTCGTATCGGGAAACATAATCACCAAAAATCCGCTTGGTAATTTCATCATCTTTGAAAAGTGGTGTTCCAGTAAAGCCAATAAATGAAGCGTTTGGCAAGGCATTACGCAAATTCATTGCTAAATTTCCGCCTTGTGTTCTGTGTGCTTCGTCTGAAATGACAATGATATTATCCCGCTTGGTTATTTCTTCTTCAAAATTGAATTTGTGAATGAGTGTAAATAAATAGCGGTGTTCCGAACTCAATAATTCTTTCAAATGCTTTCCGCTGTTGGCTTTCAATGAATCTTTTGAACCTGATTTTATTTGCGGTACTGCACCAATTCCGCTAAATGTTCCATAAATCTGCGTGTCTAATTCGTTTCGGTCGGTAACAATCAGAAAAGTGTAACTACCTGTAAATTTGTGATGAATTTTTTGGCAAAAGAAAACCATTGAGTATGATTTTCCGCTTCCCTGCGTATGCCAAAACACACCGAGTTTTTGTTTTTCCTCTAAACTGATTTTACCCAGTTTGTAGAGTTCTTCTTTGTGCTGAATGTTTTCAATGGCTTTGTTTACGCCAATAAACTGATGGTTTCGGGCAATAAGTTTTACTACTTTGCCCAATGAATTATCAAAGAGAATAAAGTTTTCAAACAAATCTAAAAAGCGATTTTTCTCGCATACTCCTACAATTATTCTATCTAAGGCAACTATGCCTTCGTCTTCTTCGGTGATGCGTTTCCATTCGTGAAAGTGCTGATATTTGCCAGTAACGCTTCCAATGCGGCTTTCTATTCCATTACTCAACATTACAAAAGCGTTGTAATAAAAGAGTTTTGGAATTACGTCTTTGTAATCGGTGAAATTATCGTTGTAGGCGTTTTCTAATTTTCTGTGTGCTGCTTTCAATTCTATGAACAGAAGCGGTAAACCATTCACAAAACCTATAATATCGGGTCTGCGTTCACGGTTGCTCTTGCCCTGAATCCATAATTGCCGAACAGCTAAAAAGTTGTTCTTGTCGGCATTGTTAAAATCGAAAATCTTTAACGTTTTATTCTTGACCTGTTCGCCTTTCTCGTTGATAAAGTCAACAGGAATGCCGTTTCTTAATAATTGGTGTTTTTCAAAATTTATTTCAGCTAATGACTTGGTAATGCTTTCTTCAATGAGTTTTTCATATGCTTGGTTGTATGCTGGTTCCGGTAAATTGGGATTGAACTGTTTCAATTTTTCATAGAAAATCTTTTTGATGACAACTTCCTTTTTGTTTAACCTACCCAAAGTGCTGCCTTCGCCAAAACTTTCTTTGTTGTAAGCTAATAGCGTATCCCAACCCAGCCGGTTGAAAAATAAATCAATCGCTGTTTGTTCTATTAAATTATCTTCTGAGTATTCCCAAGTCATTGTATTAATTCTGATAAAATTTGCGGATTACCTCCTTTAAAATCTCCTTTAGTATTTAACAATTGTCGTGTGTTTATGAAATATGAATCATTTTTAGTGTAATTATAATGTTCGAAAACAATGTAATAACCTTGATTCCATAATTTATTTTCCAATTTGGCTGCATACCATTTCAAATGAACTGAAAAATCAGAAGTATTAAAATCAGCATCAAATATGACTACCTTTTCTTTGTAAATATCCTCTAAGGACTTTGTTGTAAAATCCTCAAAAAAGTCTTTAAATACATTTGATTCAGTATCAATATTTCTGATAATTTTTTTCCAATTAGCGAAGAAAAAATTCCAACAATACCAAGGACTTTGTCTTTCCCAAAAATTGCCATAAAAAATCAAAATGTTAATTAATTGTTTCCAATTCAATTCATCAACTTTACCATCATTTTTAACTGGAAAAAGCTCATAAAACTTTTCTTTTATCAGTTTCAATTCATCTAAATTCGGAGTCTTTTCAAAGTCAATTAAATGTGAACAATTTATAGCTTTCGCATCTCTTCCGTCAAGGTTTAGAGGATGATCTTCAATTTCCCAAATAAGACTTTCAAAGAGTGCGATTTCATCAGGTTTAATTTTCTCTGAGTACCAGTTATTCTTTTTATTTTCTTCTTCAATACCAACAACTTTCCAAGGCCCATATAAGTTTATATTTTCGACATCTGATTTTATACTTTGAACAGAACGATTGTAGTTTTTGAATCTAATGTAATATAATCGTAAAACCCTGAAAATTTCTGAATTTGATCTTAAGATTTTATCCCTAGTATTCATATAATGCAGTAATGACCAAATAAAAACCATTCTGCTATGTTCAAGCCCTCTGTTTGGGTCTTTATAGTTTGCAAACCAATTTGTAGAATTTGTATTCAGAATTGATAAAATTTCGGACAGACACTTTTCAATCCAGGTAATATTGTTGTAGTTATTCTTGAATTGCTTAATATTTTTATCGTCAAAAAAATAATCTAACCCTTCCATATAATTTGATACTACTTCAAGTCCACTTTCGTCAAATTGGCTTAGTATATCGGAATAAGCTATCTGATTCTTTTTTCCTCTATCTCCATTGTCAAATTCTTCCTTTGTATAAACTATTTGTTTGTTACTTAAATAATTTTCAAGACCAGCGATACAATTTACAAACTCATTAAAACCTTTATCTGCATTTGGATTTCCATTCCTATTCACCCAAAAGAATTGTTGCCATTCTTCCCAATTTTTACCCCAATCGTTTTTTAATTCAGAAAGAGATTTTAGGCTATCATTTGGAACCGTGAGTTTTCCTAATAAATCCGCTTTCAAATTTTCATTTTCTTGCATTTGCTCACCTCGAGCATTCATATAAATATAAAGCTCTTCACCTTGCTCACTTATATTTGTGTCGAAATACCAGAATTCGATATAGTTTTGAATATAATCAATAAAATCATCATTTATCAATCCTTTTTCATTTAGAAAACCTTTTATTATTTGAATGTTTGATACAATGGAGGATATTGTTTTATCGTTTTTATAATCATTGTAAAACCAAGATTGATTAGTAATTTCGATACCATTATTATGATAATTATCAATCACTTCTTTCAAAAAGTAATGCGAAGCCTCCCTTACTCGGTAATCTATAATTGGTAATCCTGAATGGGTATAAAGTTTTATAAATTTTCCTCTAAAGTCTGGCTTTTCTGAAGCCAAAACTAGAAGAATCAAATAGATGGTTGTAAGTCTCTGTTGCCCATCAATTAAAAAATATTTCCCACTATATTCCGGATCATTATAAGCATAAATAAACCCAATATTACAAGCATACTTTTGCTTATTGTAAAACTCTTTAAATGCTTTTTGTATTTCTACTTCTAATTGTGGTAGTTGATTGATGTCAATTCCTTTTTTGAAATTTTCAAAATCCTCGTGGATAGAATTTAATAAACCCTCAACTTGATTTTTACCCCAAACATAATCACGTTGGATTTCGGGTATAACAATTTGATTGACGTATCTATTGTTAAAAAGTTCTTTTAGACTGTATTTCCCTGCTTTCATTTTTAACTTAGTTTAATTGATTCTATAGCTTTCTTAATGGCAGAGGTGTGATTTGTAATATTCTCATTTGTCCATCTCTCAAAGTCACCCGGATTTTCCTCGAAAACCATTTTACTAAAAACATCAAATGTATGTTTGGGTACAAAACTTCCTTGTCTTATTCTTTGAAGAATATTTGTTCTTTTTTCATCAAAAAAACCGCAACCATTGGAAGCGTTATCTTTATCAGTCAATAAACACATATTCCCGATTGAATTCAAACTGCCTAAACTTTTTAATGCGGTTTGATAAATCTCTTTTTCTTCCGCTGTTCTTTCGGGCTTATTAATAATCTCTTTCAGTTCATCAGTCACTTTTTCTCCTAAAATTTCAAATATTATCTGCTTATCCTTTTCCTGTAAGATTTGCCCTTTTCCTTCAGGTGTTTGAGGGAAAATATGCTCTAATGTCCATTTTTCTTCAATAAAACGATGATAATTAAAACGTGAATTTATTCCATCATAGAAAACATTTAAAGCAAGTAATACTCTATGAATTTCATTATCTTGGTCATTTGAATAAAATAAATCATCAGTGTTTTTTGGAATTAGAGCATTGACCTGATGCTCAAGCTCATTTAATAATGCTGATTTGTCTGAATCTATTTTCGATAAATAATCTTTTATGGTTTTATTGGATCCTTTTGCAAAAAACAAATAACCTAAAAGATTGAAAATTTTATCTTCGTCATACCAGTCATTTAAGACAAAATAAGTCTTTAATAAACACTTGTAAATATGCTCTGTTTTGCCAAATTTGTGATAGAAATTAAATAAAGGATAATCATTGGGATTAGCTTTCTTTTCTATTTTATACCCATTTTGTATTGCTACCAAGGTTAGTAATGAGGTCATTCCTTCATCTTTGTTAAAAAAGAAAACATTTATTCCTGGGTCGTTACACCATTTTGTTATTTCATCCCATTGTCGCCCTAGTGATAATCGCATTTCTAAAATTTCTCGAAAATGCTTTTTTGATTCATCTTTATTTTGGTTACGGCTGTATTTCGTAAGTAGTAAACCTTTAATAAGTTCCGCTTCGGTAAGTGGTACTTTATTACTGTTTAGGTTGCTGAATACTTTTTCACTTGAAATATGGTCAACGGCATTTACAATAATTTTTATATTGTTTAAAATGAAGTTGTAAAATGATTGTAATTGATTTTGAATTTCATCTTGACCTAAAACCTTATTTATTTTTTGTGCAGCATTAAACAAATAAAAAACATCTTGAGTATTAATCTTTTCATCGTCAGATATTATCAAACCTTGTTCATTATCCCATTTTTTTTCTAATAGTACTTTTAAATTAGTCGAGTTATAAATTTGCTTATCAAAGAAGTTTTCACGGATTGCGTATTCCAATTTGCCTTTTGCAACATTATCCACCTCCAGTTTAAGAGAAAAAATTGATAATAAAATAGATAAAGTGGTAAGTCTTTGCTGTCCATCTATTACTTCTAAATGGCGTTTTTCATTATTTTTCTTTAATGTAATGTATTGAAGATAATACTCCTTTCTTTCTTGATTTTGAAATGCTTGAAAAGCGTCCCATAAATCATTTAATAGAATAGTTACAGCACCATATTCGTCTGAAGCCCATTTATAGCCACGTTGATAGGCTGCAATATGATATTTTTCAGCCTCATATTGCATTAAGCAGCCATCAGAATTATCTGTTGAAAAAATATCATTTACACTATATATTAACTCTGCCATAATCTACACTTCTATTTGTCCATTCATAAGTTTAGGTAATAAAATATCCCGTGCCTCTCGGAGTTTGGTGTTTTGTTCTTTCAAATTCCAAATCATTTGAAAATGTGACTTTATTGAATTGCCAAATTCTAAAACAGTTTCGAATTTTGGATAAAACAATTTGATACTTTCAAGTTGACTACCGCTGATATTTGGTTGTGCCGCTCCTGAAGCTAAACTTTCAACTGCATTTTTTGCTGACGGCTCGTTGAAGAAGCAAAATAGGAACAACTCTGCATTTTGAATTTTAGGTTTAAAAATCCCAACACGTTGATTTAGGTAAAATGAAGTTTCGGTTTTGGGCATCATTCCAATTTTACCAACTGTTGCACCTGTCATTGCAATTAATAAATCACCAGCATTCAATTTGAATTTGTTTGCTGCTTCGGCAATATTTTCAGGAATAAAACTGCAACCTATTAAGTCAATATCATTATTGCCAATGTTCTTAATCTTGATAACAGGAAAACCTTCATCTGACCAATCTCTGCTTTTGAAAGCATAACCTGACTTTACATCTGCTAAATCGCCAACTTTTCCCTCTATTAACTTTTCACTATTCACTAATAATTTATAACTTACAAACGCCTTCTCCTCCAGCAACTTTATCCGCTTCAAATTATTCTCTATCAAATCATCATAAGCCGATAAAATAGATGCGATTTTTCGTTGGGTGGGGAGTGGAATGTTTGGAACTTTGATTTGCTCTACAACTCCTTTATCTGCTCTTTGCCTACCAGATGCACCAACCATACTTTTTATTGCTGGTTGCCGAACTAATTCTGTTTTTGCTAAATAATAGATGAAGTCAGGGTCAGATATGTTTTCCTTTGCTCTAAATACAAAAAACTCTGTTGAGCCAAATCCAACTCCTTTTTCAAGGCCCTTTACTTTAGCAATCTTTCCATTTTCTAGACAAGGAGTAATTCTTGCAAAGATTGTATCACCATTTCCAAATTTTGCTCCTCCTCCCGTATAAACTCGTTGATTGATTTCCTGAACATATTTAATTCCGCCATCAACTACGTCCATTGGGATATTGTCATACAATTCGTCCTTTTCCAAAGATACTTTTGGTGGAAACTCAACTAATTCCGAAAATGCTATCGAATCCCAACTCATATAAGAATCGATTTATAGTTTTCGGAAATAGCATTTGCCAAGGCTACGGCTTCTTCGTTTAATCCCTCCAACTCAATATGTATTTCGTTCAGCCGTTCTTCGTAGTCAAAATCATCATCGGTGGCGGTGTCCACACCTACATATCTGCCCGGGCTTAGGCTCCAGTCTTTGGCTTCTATTTCCTTTTGCGTTACTACTTTGCACAGTCCTTCCACATCGGTGTAAACGCCTTCGGGGAAACGGCTCGTAAGCCAATGGGCTTGTTTGTAGAAATATTCGGTTTCGTGCAGCAAGCCGGGTTCTTCCTCATCAGGGTTGCCACTGAGTTGCTGTTGCAAGGCTTTAAGTTGGTCGAGTTGTTCTTTCAGGTTCAACTCTTTCCAGTCTTTGTTTTTGCTTAGTTGGTATTCTTTAGCGGCTGTGCTTATGGCATCCAATAATTGCTTAATGAGTTTATCTTGTGGTTTGCGGAGTGCTTTGCACAAATTCGCAATGTTTTCTAAAATGTCAATGTCCGCATTTGCTTTCTTCGCTTCGGCAATCAGTTTATTTTGTTGTTCGTAAATGCTTGTGGTTTCTTCAATGTTCAGGGCATCTACAAACGATTTTGCTTCTTTGTTTTCTTTTGCGAATTTGTGGGCAAAGTCGCTAACGGTTTTCAATACTTTCTGCAATTGCTTTTGCAGTTCGGTGCTTACTTCGGCTGTTTCTTTGGCTAAGTCGGCAGACATTTGCAAATAGCTTTTTACTGTGCTTTCAAACTTTTTGGTATTGCCTCTATACAGGTTTACAATACAAATCAGGTTTTGCAATTGCTCGGGGCTAAAGTCATTTACCTTGCTCGTTACTTTGCGGTAAATCTTCCTCGCATCAAGCATCAAAACTTTATCGCTTTTCTTTTTGTCGCTTTCTTTTGCACGGTCAAAAAACCATAAGGTGCAAGGCAAGGAACGGGTATAGAAAAAGTTGTTGCCAATTGCCATCATCACATCTACCGAACCTGTTTTTACCAATTTCTCCCGTATGTCTTTTTCGCTGTGTCCTGCATCGCTGGCAGAAGAAGCCATTACAAAACCTGCTCTGCCTGTTGGTTTCAGATAGTTGTAGAAATACTGAATCCACAAATAATTGGCGTTGTCGTTTTTCGGCAGGTTTACCTTGCCGTCTAAAATCAGGCGTGGGTCTTTCTTTACGGCATCTTTGGCTTTGTCCACACCATCTACATTAAACGGTGGATTTGCCATTACAAAATCAGCACCTCCCACAAGGTCGTGCTTGTCTTCGTAAAAAGTATTTCCTTCCTGTATGTTGCCTTCCAGTCCGTGAACTGCAAGGTTCATCTTGGCGAGTTTGGTATTGAGGTCGGCTTTTTCCTGTCCGTAAAAAGTAACTTTCTCGGCAGGTTTCAGTCCTTCGCTTTCTATGAAATAGCCTGTTTGAACAAACATACCCGCACTGCCGCAGGCAGGGTCAAACACAATTCCGTGGTCGGGTTCAATTACATTTACAATGGTTTGCACCAAACTCATAGGCGTAAAAAATTCTCCGCCTTCCTGGGCACCAGTCATTGCAAATTTGCCAAGGAAATATTCGTAAATCTTTCCGAACAAATCGCCTTGGGCTTTTTGCAAAACTTCTTTATTGAAAATGCGGAGCAATTCCCGCAACAAGTCTTTGCTAAAAATGGAAAAGTTCTTTGGCAAAACGCCTTTAAGGTTGTCGTATTCGTCCTCAATCAATTTCATTGCGTTGTCAATGGCTTCGCCAATGTCGGCACTTTCGGGCAATGAAACCAAATAATCAAACTGAGATTTCTCAGGTAAGAACATTGAATTTTGCTCTTCAAAATCCTTTTTGGTCAAAGGTCGTTTGCCTCTTTGAGGATGCGATGGCAAGGTTTTCTCAACTTCAATTTTTACTTTCTGAAAACGGTTGTAAGCATGTCTCAAAAAAATCAATCCGAGAACAGGGATCGAATATTCCGTTGCTGTCAGTTTACTGTTTGCTCTTAACTGGTCGGCTGCTCTCCATAGTTCAGCTTCTAATTTTCTAAGTTGTTTTCCTTGCATTATATCTTAATTCCAATTCGTTTATTCATTTCTCAAAAGTAACAATTTAGCACGGGTGCGTAAGCAAAATT
>JAEAMG010002688.1_pt1 | contig 10717 bp, 12 predicted proteins | sample 8958741 | NCBI WGS metagenome assembly JAEAMG01 (sample SAMN16933256, study PRJNA681125) | bioreactor sludge metagenome | isolation source: anaerobic bioreactor treating anionic surfactant - SDBS | place: India: Bengaluru | collected 2019-02-28
GTGACGTCGTTCGCCAGCAGGCCGATGGAATCGACGGTTCGAATCACCTGCTGGCGCCCCTGCTGCGCCGTCTCGTCGGATTCGCGCGAAGCTTCGGAAGTAGCCACGGCATTGCGCGCCACCTCGTCGACCGCCGTGGTCATCTCGTTGACAGCGGTGGCAGCCTGCTCGATCTCGGTGTTCTGCTGGTGCAGGCCGCGGGTGGAATCCTCGGTCACCACATTCAGTTCCTCGGCCGCCGAGGCGAGCTGATTCGACGAATCGGAAATCCGCTGGATTGTCTCGCGCAGGCTACCCTGCATCGCCTTCAGCGACATCAGCAGCCGCGCCGGCTCATCGCTGCCGGCAATCTCGATCGACTGGGACAGATCGCCCCCAGCAACGACCTCAGCAACCTTCACCGCCTGTCCAAGCGGCTGCACGATGCTGCGGGTAAAGAGCCAGGCCAGCAGCCAGGTCAACAGCCCGGCAACCACCAGCATTGCAATCATCCAGGCGCGCGCCTGGGTGAAATAGTCTTGCGCACTTCTGGCGGAAAGCTGAGCCTGGGTGTCATTGAACCTCACCAACTCGCGCACCGCCTCGCTCATCGCCGAAGCCGTCTCGTTGAGCTGGGAGCCGACCACCTCTACCGCAGCTTCCAGCTGCCCGCTGCTCTCCAGTCTCTGCACCTCATCGAGTACGCCATCGAAACGCTGGCGCGCGTTCACGTAGCCGTCGAAGAGCGCCTTTTCCTCAGACATGAAAATGGTTTTCGCATAGGCATTTTCCAGCGGCTTCAGCTCGCTGCGGAATTTGCTGACGACCGCCCGGTTGGCCTCGAGGCGCGAGCGGTCGATCAACAGACGCAGCGTGTGGATGCGGATGCGCAGCGTATGCTGATTGAGCTCACCCAGTGCGGTGATGCTCGGCAGCCACTGATTGCTGACCTTCGCCGCCTCATCGCGAATCATGGTCATCTGCCGCAGGGCGAAGACGCCCAGCAGCAGCACGATTAGCCCGATCAGGCCGAACCCCAGGGCCGAGCGCCTGGAGATATTCATATTGCGGATAAACATGGGACGTCCTCGCTCCATGACGAATGTTTCTGGCAGGCAGACTGCCAACTCGGTCACATTATCGGAGCGACTGTTACGAACCTTGAATAATTGACGTCAAGAAACCAACATTTTGCGACCAAAGGTCGAGTGGTCAACGCACGTCGAAACGCTGCTCCACGAGCTTGCGATCACCCTGGAACACCATGAAATGCCATTCGCCGCGCACCAGCTCGTGGTGTTCGGTGAATTCGAACGCCATCACGTCATCTGCCGCCCCCGGAACCAGCGCCTGCACTACTTCCAGCTTGTCGTGGCGCTCGCCGTCCGGGGTAACCAGGCCCGGCGTGAAATAGAGCAGCGTCAGCGGCGTATCGCCTTCGCGTTTGCCGGCCAGGCTGTAGCGCAAGCCGAACTTGGTGCCCAGCTTTGCCGGCACAACGGTGGTGCGCTCGATCGGCTGCTTGCCGGTGCGCAGGATGCGCTGCCCTGCCTCCAGTTCGCTCTGCGGGCTTTCGAACACACCGTATTCGACATCGCCGTTCAGGCGCACCTCAGCCACGGCACTACCGCCAAACAGCAAAGCGGCACTCAGGCAGATCACAGATTTCAGTCGCATATCCAGCCTCTGATTCGTATGGAGAGGCTGGAGAATATGACGCGATCATTTCAGCGACGTGACACGCCCTCGTCGCCCGCGCCGGTGGGGGGCAGCAGCGCGAGGAAATTGTCCCGCGCCACCCGGCGCGCGGTCTTCTCCTTCAACGCATCGAGAAACGGCGCGAACGCCGCCATCCCCGCTCCCAGGTTGTCGAAGTGCCCGACCACATCCGAGCCCAGCACGAAGCGCGTCGGGTGCCGTTCGACCAGCGCCACCCATTGCGCGTCAGGCTTGCCGTCGCCATCGAGCAGATAGGGTTCGAGCATCGTCCAGGACAGATCGATGTAGAGATTGGGATAGTCGTCGAGTAGCCGCTTCACCGTCGGCAGAAGGAACTCCAGTTTTTCCTGATGGCGATGCAGCTCCATGCTGGTGCCGGCATGCGCCCAGATGAAGCGCGTATGCGGATGGTTGCGCAACGGCTCTTCCAGCTCCTGCAGGTAGAGCGGATTGCGCTCGCGCTTGGAGGTGATGTTGGAATGCAGCAGCACCGGCAGATCGAACTCGGCAGCCAGGTGATAGACCCGCGCCAGCGCCTCGTTGTTGGCGCGCGGCGTGTCGCCCTCGGTCAGCGCGGTGACGTCATCATGACGGGTGAATATTTCGCCGATGCCCTGCCAGATGCCCGGATGCAGCTCGAGCATGCGGCGGATATGCGCATCGGCATTCTTGTCGTTGGGGTTGAACCCCGAAAGGAATGGATGAAAACGCTTGCGCTGCGCGGGATCCAGCTCCTCCAGGGCCGCGGCGACCAGCACGTCGGTGGCGCTGTACCAGTACACCGGCGCGTCGTCACCGGCGTAATAGCGCGGGCGCTTCGGTTCGTTCTCGTGCCACTTCTTCGCCACCGGGATGCCGCTGATCATCACGTGATCGATGCCCCCCGCGTCCATCGCCACGAGCAGTTTGGGCATGCCATCGCTCTCCTGGAAGAAGTCGACGTAGTGCAGATGGGCATCGCTGTAGCGATAGTCACGCGCCTGCGCGGTGCAGGCCAGGCCGAATAGGCAGCAGGTGATGAAGCAGAAACGTACGATCGACAACTCAGGTCCTCCAGGCAACCAGCCTGGTAGACCATGACGCCTGCCGACCGTTCGGCTTGGCGAGTGGCTTCACCGGGCCCCGCAAGCCGACCACGAACGAGAATACAGCCGCACCGAATACCCCCACCAGTATTTGACCGATATCAAACGCACCAGCGTTCGCCCTCGCTAGGATCAGCGAATCGCTGCGCGGCAAGGGTGTCGCCAGCATTCGCAACCTCGCTCCGAAGGAATCCAAGCATGGCCATGAAAACCATCAGTGCACGCGGACAGATGCAGGCTGGCATGAGCATCGAAGTGGAATGCGGACATCATCGTCTGGTGATGGACCAGCCCAAGCATGCCGCCGGACAGGACCTCGGGCCGACGCCACTGGAAGCCATCCTCGCTGCCGTCGCCGGCTGCTTCGGCACCATTGGCCGCTTCGTCGCCCATCAGCAGAAGATCGAACTGCGCGGCATGCGTTTCGAACTCGAGGCCGACTACGATCCGGCCGGACTGCTCGGCCGCGATCCCGATGTACGTCCGGGCTTCCAGGAGCTACGCGTGAAGGTCGACATCGACGCCGACCTGAGTCGGGCAGAAAAGCAGGCGCTGCTCGAACTGATCGAACGGCGCTGCCCGGTGGCCGACAACCTGGCGCACGGTACCCGACTGGTCAGCCAGTTGCTCTAGGCGAACGTCATTTGTGAGTCCGTCGGTCCAGTGCGGCGAACGGAGTGCATCGGTTCGAGTCAGTCATTGAGAACGTCCTCGGAGCTTTCACCATGAACTCAACCTCCTCGAACCGATCCAGCCAAAACGTGCACGGCTGGGAGCGCGCCGCCTCGCTCGCCGGCGGCCTTTACCTGCTCGGCAAGGGCCTGCGCCGCGGCGGGCTGGGTGGCCTGTTGCAGCTGGCCATGGGCGGCATGGCGCTGACACGCGGCATAACCGGGCACTGCGAAGCCAAGCGCATCTTCAACGAGATCGATGAACAGGCCGGTATGGCCGAAGGAACATCCCGCCACCTGCCGCTGGAGCCGAGCGAATCCGATCGCCAGCGCCTGCGCAGCAATGCCCGGGCGGCCACGGCGACCGCGACGGTAACCGGCAATACGGGACTGGAAACGCCGGCAGGCGGTTCAACCGGCCTCGGCTAGATCGCGAGACCACGCATGCATACCGCCCGGCGCTGTCGATACGCCGGGCCTGCTGCCGCGTCAGCCACTTCCTTGCGAAGTGGCTGTAGTTACGCGGCGCACGCAGGCATGCGGCTCAGTGATTGCAGTCAGGACCGTGGACGTGCCCTTCGTCACCTTCCTCGATTGGCTCCATCTCCAGCTCCAGGCTGACCAGATTGGTCGCCAGCGGACGCAGCAGCAGATTGGCGTACTCGGTATCGCCCTCCTCCACGTCCACCCCGATCATCAGCTGGTTGTTGCCGACCTGTTGAATCCACACCTCACGGCCTTGCCAGATCACCGCAAAGCGGGTGCAGGATGTTTCCAGCTGGGTTCCGTCGACATCTTCCAGAACCAGTCGCAGGCTATCGCTCATTTGCAAATACTCTCGTTCGTTGAAAAAAATCGCCGGCATCGCTGCCGGCGTTCAGCTAATGACTGCAGGCCCCGATCCAGCGGACCGGCCGTGAAAAGCGCCAGGCGCCTTTCACGCTGCCTGCATCCAGAAATCGTTCAGGCCTGGACCAGCGCGGCGATCGCGCGCTCGAACCGCTCCAGCCCTTCGTCGATATCGGCATCCTCGATCACCAGGCTCGGCGCCAGGCGTACCACGTCCGGGCCGGCCTGCAGCACCATCAGGGCCTGCTTTTCCGCCGCCGCACAGAAGGCTCCCGCCTTGCCCTTCCACGCCTCGCTCAATACGCAGCCGATCAGCAGACCGCGGCCACGCACCTGGCTGAACACACCGTAGCGCTCGCCGAGCTGCAGCAGCCGGGCCTTGAAGCGCTCGTGCCGCGCCTGGACCCCGTCGAGCACTTCTGGCGTGTTGACGATGTCCACCACCGTCTCCGCCACGGCGCAGGCCAGCGGGTTGCCGCCGTAGGTGGTGCCGTGGGTGCCGACGCTCAGGTGCGCTGCCGCCTCGTTGGTGGTCAGCATGACGCCGATCGGGAAGCCGCCGCCCAGGCTCTTGGCATTGGTCAGCACATCCGGCGTGACGCCGTAGTGCATGTAGTCGAACAGTTTGCCGGTGCGGCCCATGCCGGTCTGCACTTCGTCGAAGATCAGCAGCGCGTTGTGCTCGTCGCACAGCTGGCGCGCGCCTTCCAGATAGGCCTGCTCGGCCGGCAGAATGCCGCTCTCGCCCTGGATCGGCTCCAGCACCACGGCGCAGGTCTTGTCGGAGATCGCGGCCTTCAGCGCGGCGAGGTCGTTGTAGGGCACGTGGGTGATGCCCTCGATCTTCGGTCCGAAGCCATCGGAGTATTTCGCCTGGCCGCCCACGGTGACGGTGAACAGCGTACGTCCGTGGAAACTGTTGACTGCCGAGATGATCTCGAACTTCTGCGGACCGTGAACATCATGAGCGTAGCGGCGCGCCAGCTTGAACGCGGCCTCGTTCGCCTCGGCGCCGGAATTGCAGAAGAACGCGCGGTCGGCGAAGGTCGCGGCGACCAGCTTCTTGGCCAGGCGCAGCGCCGGTTCGTTGGTATAGATGTTGGAGACATGCCAGAGCTTGCCGGCTTGCTCGGTCAGCGCCGCCACCAGGGCCGGATGCGCATGGCCCAGCGCGTTGACCGCGATGCCGCCGGCGAAGTCCACCAGTTCTCGACCGTTCTGATCCCACACTCGCGAACCCAGACCGCGGACCGGCACGAAGGCCGCGGGGGCGAAGGTGGGAACAATGACCTGGTCGAAATCGGCGCGTTCTACCGGGGTATGCGGGGCGGACATCGGGGCTCTCCTGCGAGGCGACACGGATAGGAAATGAAAACGCCCCGCCAGCGGCGGGGCGTTACAGGCGCAGTGTAAACGCAGGATCACCGTGATTGCGCGGTCGCGAGAAAATTTCTCGCGCCGCAACGCAGCCGCTTACAAGGCGAAATGCTGCTGGTCCAGCTCGATTGCCTGATCGAGCGCTTCGAGCAGCGCCTCGCGGACCTTCAGCTTGGTATTGCGGTGCGCAACCATGTTGATCTTCTTCAGTTGCAACGCTGCCGCCTTGGCCACCGCCATGACTTCGCCCACCGGCACCACACGATCGAGGAAGCCAGCCTGCACGGCGCCCTGCGGGTCGAACAGCTCACCATTGATCACTGAACGCTGGAATGCCGCCTTGTCCAGCCGGTCGCGCGCCAGCTCGATACCGGCATGGTGCATGGTCATGCCGATCTGCACCTCGTTGAGCCCGATATTGAAGGCCCCCTCGGCGCCGATACGGTAATCGGCCGCCAGCAGCAGAAACGCCCCCTTGGCGATGGCATGCCCCGGACAGGCGACGATGATCGGGAACGGGTGAGCCAGCATCCGACGGGTGAAGCGCGATCCGGTGGCGACCAGCGCCATCGCGTTCTGCGGCCCGGAAGTCATCACCTTGAGGTCGTAGCCGCCGGAAAGGATGCCCGGCTGCCCGGTCAGAATCACCACGGCGCGATCCTGCTCGGCGCGGTCCAGTGCAGCATTCAGCTCATCGAACATGGCGGGCGACAGCGCGTTGACCTTGCCGTTGGCGAGGGTCAGCGTCGCGATGCCGTCTTCGATCTGGTACGAAATCAGCTCACTCATGGCGAATTCCTTGTTCTTGAAGTGCGCAGACGTTACCCACCGCCACCGCCCCGGTAAAGCGCCAAGACTGACCGAACGGTCACCAATCTGCTGCTATCCGACCTCAAGTTCGGCTAGCGATTCAGGATGCAGGATGGCTTGCACCTGTGCATCGGCGATGAACACACCGTACGCGCCGTCGGCCAGGCCATTGCCGATCCGGTAAGGCGTGCCCTCGGCATCCACGGTGATGCGCGCCAGGTCCAGGTAGCGCGGCGCGCAGGGATTCTTCTGCGCATCACGCAGCACCACCACCTTCGGCCGCAGCTGCAGTTGCACGTGCCGCTCCAGCACCAGCGCGACCTCGCCGGTGTGCAGCTCCACCAGCGAGCCAACCGGAAAAACCCCCAGCCAGCGAATGAATTCATCTACCAGACGGTCATCAAAGTGCCGGTCGCTGCCGCCGCGCAGCACATCGTAGGCGGCCTGGATCGGCCGGGCGTGGTCATAAACCCGGTGGCTGGTGATCGCATCGAAGGTGTCGACGATGGTCACCACGCGAGTGATGAAGGGAATCTGGCTGCGATCGAGCCCCTGCGGGTAGCCGCCGCCATCCAGCCGCTCGTGGTGACCGTGGGCCGCCTGCAAGGCCGCCCCAGGAATGTCCGATTGGGCGCACAGTGCCTGATAGCCGAACGACGGGTGCTGCTTGATGTGCTCGAACTCCTCGGCCGTGAGCTTCCCCGGCTTGTTCAGCACCTGCGGATCGATCTTCATCTTGCCGACATCGTGCAGCAGCCCGGCCATGCCGAGCAGCTCGATCTTGGCATCCGGCAGCCCGAGGTGCTTGCCGAATCCCATCGCCAGAATGGACACCGACAGGCAATGCAGGCTGGTGTACAAATCCTGCGTCTTCAAGCGCGTCAGCCAGAGCATCGCACTCTCGTTGCGCAGCATGCTTTCCAGGTTGCGCCGGACCACCGCATGGCAGGCCTTGGTGTCGATCGGGCGCCCCAGCTGCACGCTGGCCAGTACCTGATCGATCAGTTGCGCACCGGCATGGAAGGCCTCGTGGGCGCGCTCGACCTCCTGCGAAAGCGGTGTGCTCGCTGCGCTGCGCTGCACTCGCCCAGGCGCAGCGGATAGCCCGCCCCGGCCACCATCATCCAGCGGCACGTAGCGGGTATCGTCGACATAGACATGCTCGCAGCGCTCACGCAACAGGCGAAGCTGTTCGACGTCACGCAGGGCAAAGCCCTGGAACAGGAAATCCGTCTCGCGCCACGGGCGATCAAGCTCGCAGACATACATGCCCAACTCCAGCTGGCCGACCGGCAGCTGCCGCCGGGTGGGCACATGGACGGCATCGCGATGCCTGCGCTTGTTCTCGAAAAACTTCACCTGACCACTCCTGACTCCCCCGCATCCCACCCCTGACATAGCTGAAACGCAGCGAGGGCGACAGTAAACCAGACGGCCGGCACCGCTCCATGGCAACTTTCCCGACACCGAAGCTGCTGCTTAAACACATGAAAAAACTGAAAAAAGTTTTTGCCATCTGAATACTGTTCGGCTAAATTAGCGCGCCTCGACGGACAGCATGCCGTCGAGATCCGGTGAGGTGTCCGAGCGGTTGAAGGAGCACGCCTGGAAAGTGTGTATACGAGAAATCGTATCGAGGGTTCGAATCCCTCCCTCACCGCCAGACCATAAAGCTAAAGCCCTGAAAAATAAGATTTTTCGGGGCTTTTTGCTTTTTACCCTCCGCTACCGGCGCTAAATCGCGCCATTTCCGAACTGTCGGACCAGCGCCGCGACCAGAATGCCGACGGCGATCGCCGGCAGCGGTTTCTTCACCACCAGCATGACTGCCGCGGTCGCGAGCAAGGCCAGCCGTGCGCCGAGATCACCTTCCAGCGCCAGCGGTGCCAGCAGCGCCACCAGCACCGAGCCGGACATGGCACTGATGAAGCGCCGAACCCGCGCACCCAACGGCACGAACGACATCACGTACACGCCGCCCCAGCGGGTCGCCAGGGTTACGCCGGCCATGACCAGTACCAGAATCAGCGCGCCAAGGCCGGTGGTTTCAACGCTCATTGGTTTTCTCCGCCCACAACAGCCCGGCACCGCCGCCCGCCAGCGCCCCCACGACGACATGCGTGTTCTCGGGCAGGTACCGATAGGCCAGCAACGATGCGCAAGCGGCGACGCTCCAGATCGCCAGCGTGCGCAGGTTCTTCTCGCCACCCACCACCATCGCCAGCAGGAAGCAGCCCATCACCATGTCCAGCCCCAGCTGTCTGGGCTCCTGGATGGCGCCACCGAACTGCACGCCCAACCAGGTACCCACGACCCAGAATGACCACAGCGCGATGCCGCCGCCCAGCAGCAAGCCGATACCGGGCTTGCCCCGGTTGAATGCCTGCAGCGACATCGCCCAGTTGGCATCGGACGCCACCAGCATCACCGCGTAGCGCTTGCCCGGTGGCAGCTGGCGCAGCCACGGATAAAGCGTCGCGCCCATCAGCAGATGGCGAGCATTGATCGCGAACACCGTGATCACCAGCGTGAACAGCGGCACCTGCGGGCCCCACAGTTCCAGCGTGGCGAACTGCGAAGCGCCAGCGAACACCAGCGTGCTCATGGCGATGATGATCGAATCCTCCAGCCCCGCCTGCACCGCAGCGAGCCCGAAGGCAGCCCCGAACAAGGTGACGAATAACGCCAGCGGCACGAGCTGGCGGAAACCGGTCCAGACCATTCGCCGGTCGAACTCATGCAGATTGGTATCGGCTTCGAACATCACGCATGTCTCCCGTTGCTCTGCGCTGGCGCCCAGAGATAGCGATCACTATGCATTCGGCGGCTTGGCGAAAAAACCGCATACTTCAGCTACAAGCCATTCGCTTTTCAAATAGATAGGCGTACCGATGAATCATCAGGATCTGCAGATCGACTGGCTGAAGTGCTTCGTAGCCGTGGTGGATGCCGGCTCGCTATCGGCCGCCGCGCCGCAGGTGCACCGTTCCCAGTCGGCGATCAGCATGCAGCTCAAGAAACTGGAAGCAGCCCTGGGCTGCCAACTGCTGCTGCGTGGGCCGCGCCAGCACCAGCTCACGCCGCAGGGGCAATTGCTGCTGGGCTACGCGCGCCGCATGCTCGACGTGCACGGCCAGGCGCAGGCGGCCTTTCATGGCGAAGAGCTGACCGGACGCATCCGTCTGGGCGTGCCGGATGACTATGCCGCGCGCTACCTGACGCCCGTGCTCAGGCGTTTTGCGCCGCATCACGGCGCGGTGGAAATCGAGCTGATCTGCGAGCAGTCGACCGCACTGATTCCGCGCGTCGAGCGCGGCGACCTCGATCTGGCGCTGGTCTCGCGGGATCATCCGCGGCACGGCACGCTGCTGTTTCATGAGCCGATGGTGTGGGTCGGCGCCGACTCGTTCCAGCTCTGGCGACGCGACCCGCTGCCCATCGCCGTCTACGAAGACGCCAGCCTGGCCAGGCGCAGCGCCATCCACTCCCTGGCGTTGCAGGGCCGTCGCTATAAGGTCGTGTACAACAGCTCCAGCCTGGCCGGGCAGATCGCTGCCGTCGAGAGCGGACTGGCCGTCGCGGTACTGACCCAGTGCAGCGCGCCGGCACACCTGCGGATACTTGGCCGCGACGAGGGTCTGGGGCCGCTGGAGCCGATGGAAGTCGCGGTTTACCGCAGCCGGGCCTCGCACGGCGCCAAGGCCGTGGACAGCCTGCATGACCTGCTGATCAAGACGCTGCGGCTCTCACCGGCCTGAGCGCCGCGCCCGCCGCCTACGAAACCATCGCCGCCGCGCCAGCGGCCCGCACGGCCTGCGGGGCAAGGCGATGCAGGCTGTAGCCGGCCTGCTTCTTCGCCGCGCGCTTGGCGTCCGAGGCCAGCGCGGCAAGACTGCCGGCGTCCAGCCCGTGCGGTTGCTCGCCGTCCAGCAGCACCACGCCGATCGACAGCGACAGCAGCGGATAGCGCTCCGGCTGGCCCGCCCGATCCTCGGCGACGAAGCAGCCTTCGGCCAGATGATCGGCACGGTAGAACTGACGTACCCGCTGCTCGAAATGAGCGAACAGGCACTCAAGCCGCGCATGCCAGTCGTCGCAGCGCAGCACCAGCATGAAATCGTCACCGCCGATATGCCCGATGAACTCGCTGGCCGGGTCGATCGCATCGTTGAGGCACTGCGCCAGGCACAAGAGCACCTCGTCGCCCTTGGCATACCCGTAGAGGTC
>JAEAMG010002692.1_pt1 | contig 10695 bp, 7 predicted proteins | sample 8958741 | NCBI WGS metagenome assembly JAEAMG01 (sample SAMN16933256, study PRJNA681125) | bioreactor sludge metagenome | isolation source: anaerobic bioreactor treating anionic surfactant - SDBS | place: India: Bengaluru | collected 2019-02-28
CGCGGGCAGTGCGCCAGACCTGGTAGCCCGCCAGCACGAAGCCCGCCGCCAGAAGACCGTAAAACAACACGGGCCCCATCGCCGAGACGGTGCGCCGGATCTTCTCCAGGCGCCGGATCATGCCTTCAGCCCCGACATGACGACGCCGCGCACGAAGAAGCGCTGCCCGGCAAAGAATAGGACGATGCACGGGAGCGATACGGCCAGCGTGGCGGCCATCAGGTAGTGCCATTGCGTGGTGTACGCGCCCTTGAACGTGTACAAGCCCAGGGCAAGCGTGAATTTTTCGCTGGTGTTCAGATAAATGAGCGGTCCCATGAAATCGAGCCAGTAATGCGTGAAGCAGAAGATCCCCACCGTGGCCATCACCGGCCGCGACAACGGCAGCAGGACGCGCCAGTACGTGCCCAGCGCGCTGCACCCGTCTATCTGCGCCGCGTCGTCGAGATCGAACGGCAGCGTCATGTAGTACTGGCGGAACAGGAACACGGCAAACGCGTTGACCGAGAACCACGCCGGCGCAAACAGCGGCAGCAGCGTATCGATCCAGTGCAGCTCGCGAAAAAGCAGGTAGACGGGGATCATGGTCACCACGGACGGCAGCATCATGGACGACAGCAGGACGAGGAACAGGACGTTGTTCCCCGGAAACCGGAACCGGGCGAAACCGTACGCCACCAGCGAGCACGACAGGATCGTCCCCGCGGTGCCGAGGAAGGTGATGGCCAGCGTGTTGGCCAGGCAGACCCAGAAACGCATTTTTTCGAGCGCTTCCCGGTAATTTCCCCATTCCGGCGCCACCCGGCGCCGCACCGAAGCGAACGGCGCCCACCGGGCCTCGGCCGTCTCGTCTTCGCCCGTCAGCGGGCGTATCCGCCACGCTTCGATCTCGGCCTCGAAGGCCCCCTCCGGCACATAGACCGTCGTAAAGCGGCGCCGCGACGCCAGGCTCTTGATGCCCACTTCGACGGCTTCCCCGCCGTCCCCGGGCGCCACGCGCGCGCCAAGCACCATGACGTCCACCGTCTCCTTGCCATTGGTCCAGGCGTCGCGCCACGGCAGCCATTCGATGCCGCGCGACAAGCCGATTCCGCTTTGTTTGAGCGACGTGGAAACCATCCAGGCCAGGGGAAGCAGCATGACCGCCGTGGCCGCAATCAGGATGGCGTGCGCAGCCAGCGGCGCCAACAGACGCCGCAGCGCCCGCCCGGGTTTTGTGACGTGCCCCGTCACCGGCGTTGGGCCTCGTAAAAAACCCACAACGACGAACTCCGCACCACGAGAAGCGTCAGCGACAGGATGATCACGAACAGGAACCAGGCCAGCGCCGAGGCATAGCCCATCCGTATTAATTCGAACTAGTTCCTTTAGGTTTTTATAACTTATAAGCTGGTGCTTTTGTTGTGGCCGCCTTCGGTCATGATGAGTCCCTGCGTGAAAACCTGAAACGACCCGATGACGCCCATCACGAGGTTGAAGAAGATGGTGGGCGATAACAGCGGGATGGTGATGCGCCAGAACCGCGTCCAGCGCCCCGCGCCGTCGATTTCCGCCGCCTCGTAATAGGTCTTGGGGATGGCCTGGAGCCCCGCCAGATTGACGATCATCGAACCGCCCAGCGTCCAGCAGCTCATGAGAATCAGGGAATTGAGCGCGCCGCGCTCGCTCGAGATCCAGCCCGGCAACAGGCTGTCCGCATCGGCTTTTCCGAACACCGCCTGGAGCGGCCACGCCAGCAGGTGGGCACACGCGCTGTCCTGCCCGAGAAAATCAAAGATCTTGGCCAGCCCGATGTTGATCAGGCCCTGGCTCGGACTGAACAGCCACAACCACAACAGGGAAATGGCGACGCCGCCCAGCACCATCGGCAGATAGAACGCGGTGCGGTAGAGCGCGATACCGCGCACGTGGCGGTTCAGCAGCAGCGCCAGCGCCAGGCCACCGGAGAGTTGGAGCGGAATGCTGATGAGCGAATACCTGAGCGTGACCGACAGCGATTTCCAGAACAGCGGGTCCCCGGTAAACATCCGCGCGTAGTTCGCCAAACCCACCCATTCGAGCGTGCCGTGCACAGCCGAAGGGTCATAGCGGCAGAAACTGAGAATGGCCGACGCGGCCATCGGCCCCAGCGTGAACAGCGTGAACCCCGCAACCCAGGGCGCGATGAACAGATAGCCGGACGCGGCTTCCCGAACGCGCTTCTTGCTCACACGCCTGTATGCACTGCGTTCACGCACCGTTGTGTCTGCCTTCTCCCCTGACTGGCGGCACCATGCGAAGCCCGCCCATTATAGGAATGGACCGGCGGCCCGGCAACTTGAGCGCGGTCTCCATGCGGGATCCGCTTGACTCCGCCGCCAGTCACCGCCATCATGAAGCCGGACAGTCCGAACCGGCAAGTTCAGGATGGGGTGCGGGGTTTTCGCCCCGCGGCATCGTGCCCAGGTACGCGGGCAGGGAAAGGAGCGAGGGTCATGTCCACAATACGCATCCGTCTTCTGTGCGTCATCTGCGTCATGGTCGCGTCGGCAGCGTGGGCGGCCGGGGCCGTCCCGGAAGCGCTCCGCTACTGGAAACCCGTCGCCGACCACCCCTACCTCCAGGAGATTGGCGCCAGGATTCCGGCCGAGCAGCCCGTCACGGCCCTCGCGGCCCTGGGCGAAACGGTCTATGCCGTCACCGGCGGAACCGCGTACGTGGTGCGTGACGGCGCCCTCGAAAGGGCCGCGGGCGCGCCTGAGGGCATACACAGATTGCGCGCGCTGGACGGCGCCCTGTGGGCCGCCTCGGAGACGGGGGCGTACCGGTTCGCCGGCGACGCCTGGCAGCGCGTCGACGAGCGCCCGTTCGTCGACTTCTGCCTCCACCTGGGCGCCGTCCACGGGGCCACCCGCGACGAGATCTTCCGCTTTCAGGACGGTTCCTTCGTGAGCGTTACCCCGGAAGGCGGCTACCTCTCCAGCGATTCGACCGTGGTGATGGAGGATTTTTCGCAGGTGCTGGCAGACCCGGTGCGGATCGGGCCGATCGATCGCATCGCGTCGTACAGCGGCACCCTGTATATCCTTCGTCCGGGCGCGCTCGCGCTGATTGATGTCGACACCTTCGTTCCCGAGCCCATCGACTGGGGGACGCTGCCCTCCCGGGTCACGCGGGACATGCTCGTCCAGGGCAGCCGGCTCTACGTTACGACGGAGCGCGGCCTCGCCGTTGTGCGCGGCATGGCGCTGACTGTTCTGACCGGTGCGGACGGATTGCCCTATGAAGACACCACCTGTCTGGCCGAAGGCTTCGACAGCGACCTCTGGATCGGCACGACGCGCGGCGCTATCCGCAGAACCGGCAGCGAGTTCCACTATTTTGGCGCAGACCATTGGCTTCCCGGCGACTACGTGCGCGACATCGCCGTCGCCGGACACGCCGCCTACATCGCCACGGACAAAGGGCTGGGGATCATCCGCTACGAACCGTATACCCTCGCCAAGAAAGCCGCGTTTTTTGAGCGCGCTCTCGAGGAATGGGGGCACAAGCGCCTGGGCTTCGTCCATTCCCTCTACTGGAGCGGCGACCAGGACGGCTGGCTCCGCGAGATCAGCGACAACGACGGCGGACACACCACCCATTACCTCGCCGCCATGTCGTTCAAGTACGCGGCCACGGGCGACGAGCAGGCCCGCAAGGAGGCCCTCGACGCCTTCGAAGCCATGATCTGGCTCGACGACATCACCCCCAAACCCGGCTTCATCGCGCGCGCCATATGGTCCGTGCAGGCCGACAAAGGCAAACGCTCGGAACGGGGTTCCGGCGGCCTCCCCGCGAAATGGTACCCCACCGACGACGGGCTCTGGCAGTGGAAAGGGGACACCTCCAGCGATGAAGTCAACGGGCACATCTACTCGGTGGCCCTGTTTCACGACCTCGTCGCGCAGGGCCCCGAGAAGGAGCGCGCCCGCGAGCACATCGCGCGCATCGCCTCGCACATCCTCGAGAACGGCTGGGTATTGCGCGATATGGACGGCAAACCCACCCGCTGGGGACGCTGGGATCCCGAATACCTGTTGACCCCGTACGGTTTTGAAGCGCGCGGGCTGAACGGCATGGAAGCCCAAACCTACATGATCACCGCCCACGCGCTGACCGGCGACGCCAAGTTTGCCGAGGGCCTCGAGCAACTGCTCCAATGGCGCTACCACAAGTATACGGTTCGCCAGAAGCTCACCTTCCCGCCGGATGTGGTGGTGCCCTGGGACGACGAGCTCGCATTCCGCTGCTACCATCCCCTGCTCACGTATGCCCAGGACCCGGCGCTGCGCTCGATCTACCTGCGCAGCCTCGAACGGAGTTGGGAAGTGATGCGCATGCAGCACGTGCCGTTCTTCAATTACATCTACGGCGCGCTTTCGGGCAACGATTGCGAGGAAGAGCAGGCCGCGCAGCACCTGCGTGAATGGTCGCTCGACACGATCAACCACAGCTACACGAACTCTCACCGGAGCGATCTCCATCCCCAACCCGGCTACGTCGCGTATTGCGGCGGCACGCGGGCCATCTCTCCCCGTGAAACGGAGGCCAAAGGAGGCAGCCGCAACGCGCTGGGATACGACGGACGCGGCGGTGGCAGAAGCGTCACCCCGCCGCTCGGCTGGCTCGAGGATTACTGGATGGGCCGGTATTACGGGTTTATCGCGGCTCCCACCGTTGCCGACCCGGCCCTGATTACCGTGGACTCCGGTCCGCTCCGCCAGCTGGGCGCCGCGCCGTATGACGGGCCGCCCCGTCCGGCGGGGCTCATCCCCGGCAGACCCTAGGCGCGTATCCGCACCCGCGGTCCGGCGGCGCCGTGGCCCCGGCAAAGCGTGAACGCCCCCGGCGGACGGCGAACGATGCCAGCGGGACGGCTCCGGCGCGTCGGCCGGGCCGGATCAACTTGATCTGACGCCGGTACCGTGCTAAAGTTGAGGCCCAGACGGGCCCCGAATCTTCAGAGGGAACCGGTGTATTACGACGTCCTGATTCGGCCCGCCGGCCATCGAGAGATGGGGTTGGATCCAGCCTTCGAACGCCCGTTGTGATGAGGGAATGCCAGATGTAGCGGCATTATCTACCGGCGCAGCTCAGGCCAAAGGGGCGGACTCTACGGAAATTGCAGTACACAGGGCGACGTGTGCGTTGTGCTGAACCCGCCGTGCCGCTGAGAACGGTATCGAGGGGAACAGGAGGTTCGGAGTGGGACACATTAAGGAGGGGGAGGTCGCCGTCGACGAGTCGGAGATTCTGGACCTCGTTGGCCGTCACAATCCCGATTGCGGCGGATTGATGGCCATCCTCGAGGAGATTCAGGCGGCGTATGGCTATCTTCCCGAGGCGGCCCTGCGCCTGGTCGCGAACGCCACGAACCGATCGCTGGTCGACGTCTATGGCGTGGCCACGTTCTACCGCTCGTTCAGTCTTCATCCCCGCGGCCGGCATCACGTGTGCGCGTGCCTGGGAACGGCCTGCCATGTGCGCAATGCCCCCTCGATTGTGGAAGAACTCGAGCGCCAGCTCGGCATCAGGGCGGGCGAAACCACCTCCGACCGCGAATTCACCCTCGAAACCGTGAACTGCCTCGGCGCCTGCGCCCTGGGCCCCATCGTCGTCGTAGACGGCAAATACTATTCCAAAGTCGACGTGGCCGCCGTCAAACGAATCCTGGACGACGCCCGCACTACGCCGGAACAAGTGGATTTGTCGAGCGCGCCCGCCTCGGCCTGACCGGACGCCCACGCGCCGATACCCGTGAGGAATTGCCTGCTCATGCGACTGAGTTCTCTCGATGCCTTCCACAGATTCCAATCGAGTCTCTCCGATGCTCACGATACCAAGGGCGCAACCATCGTCATCCCGGCGGGAACCTGCGGCCGGGCAAGCGGCGCCGACGCCCTGATCCGCGCGGTGCGCGAGGAAGTCCTGCGAAACGGATTCGCGGACCAGGTGCGCGTGCGCGTCACGGGATGCCACGGGTTCTGCGAGATGGAACCCTCGCTGCTCATCGAACCGGCGGGCACGTTCTATCCGAAAGTGGACGTGGCCGACGCGGAACGAATCGTGAAAGCGACGGCCCGCGGCGAGATTGTGGAAGAGTTCGTGTGGCTCGATCCGGTGAGTGGGAAACCGGTGCCCCGCCAGAACGATGTGCCCTTCTTCAGCAAACAGCTTCGTACGATTCTCTCCCGGAATGAACTGGTCGATCCGCTGCACGTGGAAACCTACATCGCCCACGGCGGCTACGCGGCCCTCGTTAAGGCGCTCGAAATGGGCGACCCGAACTGGGTGCTGCAGGAAATCAAGGCCTCGGGCCTGCGCGGGCGCGGCGGCGCGGGATTTCCGACCGGGCTGAAATGGGAACTGCTGGCGAAACAGCCCAACGACCGCGGCAAATACCTCGTCTGCAACGCCGACGAGGGCGACCCGGGCGCGTACATGGACCGCAGCGTGCTCGAGGGCAACCCCCACAGCATTCTGGAGGGCATGATGCTCGGCGCATTCGCCACCGGCGCCACCGAAGGCATCATGTACATCCGCAACGAGTACCCCCTGGCCATCAAACACGTGTTGTCCGCGCTGGAGCAGGCACGCGAACTCGGCCTTCTCGGCCAGGACATCCTGGGCACGGGGCGCGCGTTCGATATCCAGGTGATCCAGGGCGCCGGCGCGTTCGTGTGCGGCGAGGAAACGGCGCTGATTCATTCCATCGAAGGCAAGATGGGCGAACCCCGGCAACGCCCCCCCTTCCCCAACCAACGCGGCATCAACGGCCGGCCCACCGCCATCAACAACGTCGAAACCTGGGCCAACATCCCGGTAATCATCGCCGGCGGCGCCAAGGCGTTCGCCCAAACGGGCACCCCCGGCAACTCCGGCACGAAGATCTTCAGCCTGGTGGGCAAGATCAAGAACACCGGCCTCGTCGAAGTCCCCATGGGCACGACCATCAACACGATCGTGTACGAGATCGGCGGCGGCCCGGCAGCGAAGGCCCGGATCAAGGCCGTGCAGACCGGCGGCCCGTCCGGAGGCTCCATTCCCGCGCACATGTTCGACCTGCCCATCGATTACGACAGCCTCGCCAAGGCGGGTTCCATCATGGGTTCCGGCGGCATGATCGTCATGGACGAAAACACCTGCATGGTGGACATCGCCAAGTACTTCATGGGCTTCCTGAAAAGCGAATCCTGCGGCAAGTGTTTCACCTGCCGCAAGGGCACCCAGCGGATGTATGAACTCCTCGACGACATCTCCTCGGGACGCGGCACGCTCGCGCACATCAACCTGCTCGAAGAACTGGCGTTGACGGTCAGAGACACCACCATGTGCGGGCTGGGCCAGACCGCCGCAAATCCGGTTCTGAGCATGCTCCGCCACTTCCGCGAGGAATGCCGGCGCCACGTGACGGAAAAACGCTGCGACGCGTTCGTCTGCGGCGAACTCGTGGGCGCCGCGTGCCAGATGGCCTGTCCGCTCGAGACGCCCCCCTGGCGCTATGTCGCGCTGATCGAGAAGGGCCGGTACGAGGAAGCCTACCAGGTCATCCGGGACGCCAACCCCTTCCCGGCCGTGTCGGCGCGCGTCTGCGACCGGAAGTGCGAACGCCGCTGCAAACTCGGAACCACCGGCGGCGAGCCCGTAGCCATTCGCGCCCTGAAGCGCTTCGTCACCGATCGAATCGACACGTCGGCCTACAGGCCGGTATCCCGCCCGCTGGGCGAAGATCAGGCGGCGAACGTGGCGGTTGTGGGAGCCGGCCCCGCGGGCTTGTCCGCGGCGCACTATCTTTCGCTCCTCGGCCACAACGTGACGGTTTTCGAAGCGGAGAAGACTCCCGGCGGCATGCTGACAAGCTGCATTCCCGCCTACCGGCTGCCCCGCGACATCGTGCACCAGGAGATCGAGACGCTCACCGGCGACTCCGTCACGCTGAAATGCGGCGTCACCCTGGGACGCGACATGACCATCGACAGCCTCTTCGAGGAGGGGTTCCAGGCCGTGTTCCTGGCCATGGGCGCCGACAAGAGCTGGCATCTGGGGCTCGAGGGAGAGCATCTCGACGGCATCCATTCCTCGATGGCGTTCCTCAAAGCCTTCAACCTGAACGGTGAAGAACTGGCCCACGGCCGCGTGGCCATCATCGGCGGCGGCAACTCGGCCGTAGACGCGGCGCGCGTGGCGATCCGCCAGAAGGGCGTCGAGAGCGTGACCCTGCTGTACCGGCGCACCTGTGGCGAAATGCCCGCTTACGCCGAGGAAGTCGACGCGGCCATTGAAGAGGGCATCCGGCTCGAAACCCTGGTCTCCCCCGTCCGAATTCGCTACATCGACACGGCCATGAAGGAAGGCGTGCAGGTCGAAACCCTGGTGCACCCGGTGAAGATCTACGCCCAGGACGGCCAGCTCTCCGGCATCGACTGCGTCCGCAACACCCTGGGCGACATCGACGCCAGCGGCCGCGGCCGTCCGGTCCCCCTGCCCGGCACCGAATTCCACCTGCCACTGGATACCCTGATCGTGGCCATCGGCGAGCGGCCCGACAGCGAATGCCTCGCCGGCATGGGCATCAATATCGAAAAGGACGGCCGGGTCGCGGTGGACCCCGATACGCTGTGCACCTCGCGTCCCGGCGTGTTTGCCGGAGGCGATCTGGCCACGGGACCCAATACGGTGGTGGACGCCATCGCGGCCGGCAGAAAGGCGGCGGGCATTATCGACCGCTACCTGCGCGGCGCGGACGACCTCCGCGAGCCCGTGCACAGCAACCTGCCGCGAGGGTTCCTGGAGCCGTCGGCCGTCGAGGCCGGCCCCACCGAAACCGCGGAGCGGATCGAACCGCCCACGATCCCGCTCGACGCGCGAAAAGACTGTTTTGCCGAGGTGGAGATGGCGTATGACGAGGCCACGGCGCGCTGCGAAGCCCACAGATGCCTCCGCTGCGATCTCCGGTTCACGCGTATGAAAGACGATGTTTCATCAGCTGCCTGCGCGGGCGCGGAAAGAGAACGTGTATGATCCGGTTAACCATCAACGGTCTGGAAGTCTCGGTTGAAGACGGCATGACGGTGCTGGAAGCCGCCGAGTTTCTTGGATTCCCCATTCCGACCCTGTGCCACATGGACGGCCTGTCGCCGTACGGAGCCTGCCGCCTGTGCGTGGTCGAAATTGGCGAGGGGCCTCGGGCCAAACTGGTGAGTTCCTGCAGTTATCCGGCGGAAGAGGGCCTCATCGTGCGCACGGCGTCGACGCGCGTGCTCCGCGCGCGCCGGATGATCATCGAGCTGCTGCTCGCGTCCTGCCCGCAATCCAAAATCATCCAGGACCTCGCCGCCTCGCTCGGCGTCACCCGGCAACGCTTCCGCCAGGAACACGAAGACTGCATTCTGTGCGGGCTGTGCGTGCGCATGTGCGAAGAGCAGATGATGGCGAAAGCCATCGGGTTCCGCCATCGCGGCGACCAGCGCAGCATCGGAACGCCGTTTGACATCAAGTCCGACGAATGCCGGACCTGCGGCGCGTGCATGTATGTCTGTCCCGCATGCCAGCTCCGCTGCACCTATACCGAACCCGATAAAGCCGTGTGCGGCGGATGCGAAAACCTCGCACCGCCCTGCGTGGATAAAGAACCTTTCGACGATATGATGTGTTATATGAACCCCTGCGTGGCCTGCGAGCTGCAACAGGATTGATCGACGGAAAGGATACGACGATGGCGAATACCTTCTCGAAAGTGAATGCGTCGGCAGCCACCCTAACCAAGAACCGCACGGTCGGGTCCGTGGTCCCGTCGTCCGGGCTCTGCGTGACCTGCGTGGACGGCTGCATCGGCATGTGCGAGGTCGGCAAATCCGCCTACCGCGGCCATGAAGTCCTCTATCCCCAGCCGTTCGGCGTCATCACCACCGCGGCGGAAAAGATGTATCCCGTCGACTATTCCCATTTCAACATCATGGGCACGGCGGTCGGCGCGCACGGAATCGAAGCCGCCAGCGACAAGGCCGTCTTCCCGGCCGTGAACCTCGAGGTCCGGTTCGGGCACGACAAGGGAATCAAATACCGCTATCCCTGGCACATCCCCGGCATTGGCTCGACCGACGTGGCCAAAAACAACTGGGAAGGCCTGGCCATCGGCTCCGCCCTCGCCGGAACCGGGCTGACCATCGGCGAGAATGTCGTCGGCATGGACGACGGGGCGGTGATCAAGAACGGCCGTGTCGTCGACACCGTCGACCTCAAACGCCGCGTGAAACTCTACCAGGAACACCAGATCGACGGCTATGGCGCCATCATCGTCCAGGCAAACGTCGAGGACAGCCGTCTCGGCGCGCTCGAATACGCGATCGAGAAACTCAATGTGCAGTGCGTTGAGCTCAAATGGGGCCAGGGCGCGAAGGACATCGGCGGCGAGGTCAAAATCGACAATCTCAAGAAGGCCCAGCTGCTCCACGAGCGCGGCTACATCGTGTTGCCCGATCCCACCGACCCCGACGTGATCAAAGCCTTTGAACACGGCGCGTTCAAGGCCTTCGAACGCCATTCGCGCGTCGGGATGGTTGATGAAGAGGCCTTCGCCCGGCGCATCGCGGAGTTGCGGAACGCGGGGGCGCGCTACGTCTTCCTCAAGACGGGCGCCTACCGCCCGGCCGACCTCGCCCGCGCGATCCTGTT
>JAEAMG010002693.1_pt1 | contig 10680 bp, 8 predicted proteins | sample 8958741 | NCBI WGS metagenome assembly JAEAMG01 (sample SAMN16933256, study PRJNA681125) | bioreactor sludge metagenome | isolation source: anaerobic bioreactor treating anionic surfactant - SDBS | place: India: Bengaluru | collected 2019-02-28
TACGCCAAAGGGAGTGAATGTCTTACGTGACGCGCCGGAAGACCACAAGCACCACCACGGCCTGATGTATGCCATCACCCTGGGAGACATTAACTTCTGGGAAGAGACGGACGCGGCCGGACGACAACTGCACCGCATGCTCTCAAATGTCAGGGTGGACGAAAAGCAGGCCGGGTTTACGGAATCGCTGGCATGGCTTGGCCCGAAAGGCAATAAGGCCCTGCTGGTGGAACAGCGCAGCCTGACGCATCACCTGACCGGCGATTCCCCCGTACGTCTGTTGACCTGGCAATCCGTGTTGAAAGGCCCTAAGGGCGGTGGCAGCGTGTCCCTTGCCGGCAAAATTTACCACGGCCTGGGCATGCGCTTTCCCGAGTTCATGGACAAGGTGGGCACGTTCCGTTTCGCGACGGACGAGACCGGCGCGTTCGATGATGGCCCGCATCATCTCGCACAGGCATCCTGGTGTGCCTATACCGTGGCCGATGCGGAGAACCCCGTGACTGTGGCCATGTTCAGCGCGAAGGAAAACCCGTGTCCCACCCTGTGGTTTACCATGCTCGAACCCTTCTCTTACCTCGCGGGCACCTTTGACCTTTCGCGGAACCCCATAACACTTGAAGCGGGCAAAACAGTCACCGCAAAATACGGGCTGGCGGCCTGGGATAAAGAAGCAGGTGACCAGGAAATTGAAATCGTCTACAAGCAATGGACAGAAATGATACTTGAGAAGGGGAAAAACGAGGCGTCGTAAAAATAACCATCTCCTGTGGGTTTAAGTCCTGTGGGTTTAAGTTAGTGCCATTCTGTCGGTATGTTATACTTATCAAGTGATTTATAAGTTGTATTTAACTCTGGAGCGAACAAATTAATATAGCGGATATATATCAGGAGGCTTAAGCCTATGCCCACGGTATCCATACCTTACGAAGAAGATTTGTTGGTGCTTTCCGGAAAATCACCGGAGGCGCTTGAAAAAGAACTTCGCTTTCTTCTCGCCGTAAAATTATTTGAGTTGCATCGCCTTTCCCTAGGAAAAGCGGCCGCGTTTTGTGCTATGGACAAAATACATTTCATGTTTGAATTAGGTCGGCTGCAGGTGCCGGTCATTAATCTGGATGATGACCAGATGGCGGACGAACTGCGAAATGAGTGATCCTGTTATCATTGTAGACAGTAGCCCGCTTATCGCCCTTGCGGTTATTGATCGTCTGGGTCTCCTGTGTGATTTGTATGCACACATCTTTGTACCGCCAATGGTATGGGAGGAAGTAACAGTTAAGGGCAGGGGTATGCCCGGCGCAGAAGTAATTAAACATACAGACTGGCTTGAAATTAAAGCGCCTGAATTATCATGGTTGCCCCCTTTGTCCATTATGGTAGACAAAGGGGAAGCGGAAGTGCTGGCTCTGGCGAGAGAAGTGCCGGTAAGTATCGCCGGGTTGGATGATGCGGCAGCGAGGCGCGTGGCGGAACGGTTGGGCATCCGGTGTATCGGCACCTTGGGTATTTTGCGCGCGGCTAAAAACCATGGACTGATTAGGGAGGTGCTGCCTCTAATCAATCAAATGAATGACCATAGAATTTATATAAAGAAAAATATTGTTGAGATATTGTTGCGTGATGTGGGTGAATGGACCGAGGAGCAAGGGTAAAATTGATAAGTTTTTGGGTCTTGTTCAGTTCGGCCGCAAAAGTTAAGGAGCAATTTTTATGAACGAAAACCATAGTGAAGTAAACCGTCGCGCTTTTCTGGGCCACACGGTGCTGGCGGGCGCTGCGGCGGCAGGCCTGGCCACTATGCCGAAGCGGCGCGTCTTGGCCGCAAACGACGTATTGGGCGTCGGTGTTATCGGCTGCGGCGGGCGTGGCAATAGCCACCTGGAAACCCTCAAGCATATTCAGGACCATGACAAAAGTATTCGTATTGTTGCCGTATGCGATGTGTACCGCCCCCGGCTGAACAAGGCGGCGGAACGTTACGGCGCGAAGGCGTACATGGACCACCGCGAACTGCTGGCTGACCCGGCGGTGGACGTGGTCACCATCGCCACGCCGGACCACATTCACGGCTACCAGGCCTTGGATGCCATTGCGGCGGGCAAGGACGTCTATTGCGAGAAGCCGGTGACGCACTGGCGGCAGTTTGAACTGACCAAAAAACTCGCACAGGAGGTGAAAGCCTCCGGGCGGGTGTTCCAGTGCGGCACCCAGGGCATGAGCGACACCGCGTGGAAGCAAATCGGGACGATGGTCCGCGAAGGGATGATTGGCCAACCCATCCACGCCGAATGCGGCTATTTCCGCGTGGGCGACTGGGGTGAACGGGGCATGCCCATTGACGACCCGAACGCGCAGCCCGGCCCCGACCTCAACTGGGAGGCGTTCCTGGGTGATTCGCCGAAACGCGACTTCGATGTGAGCCGGTTTTTCCGCTGGCGCATGTACGAGGATTACGCGGGCGGCCCCTGCACTGATCTGTTTCCTCACATCCTGACGCCGGTTATGCACATGATGAACGCGAAATTGCCGGAGGTTGCCGTGGCCACGGGCGGTAAGTTCCGCTATGAAGAACGCGAGGTGCCCGACACCTTTAACATGCTCGTGGACTTCCCGGAAAAATTCACCATCGCCGTGCTTGGCACCCAGGGCAACGATCATCAGGCCACTGAGGAGCGCGGCTCCGGCGGACGTATCCCGGTCATCCGTGGTTGGGACGGCACGCTCACGGTCCGGGGCAACGAAATTGTGTTTATTCCGAACCGCGGCACGGAAAAGAAGGAAGAGAAATTTCCGGTTGAGCGCCAGGAAAACCTGCTGCACCATTTCCAGGAGCTCATCGCCTGCAGTAAAGCGGGCAACCCGAACACCAGCAGTCCCATGGAATTGGCCTACCACGTGCAAACCGCGCTGATCATGGCGTTCCTGTCCCTGCGCGAAGGGAAAGCGGTGCGCTTCGACCATGCGAATGAAACGCTGATCGTATAGGCGCCACAAACGATAACGCTCTCCAAGCCTGTGGGGTTCTAACAGCCCCGCAGGTTTTTTATACGGCGTCAGACAAGTCCGACAGTGTTGGACAAGGTTTGGCGAGCCTGATACACCTGAACGCTGCCAGGGTGTAGACGCAAGGGTATCGTTTTCAGCAAATGTCCGTCCGCGCCTTTCTGAATAAAAGCCTTGACAAATTTGCAATCCTATTGCATAATATCCGCATGTGGATTGATAGAAATATAACGCCCTGCCTGCGCCGGGCGTGGGAACAATTCCCCATTGTCGTCTTAACCGGTATGCGCCAGGCGGGTAAAACTTCGCTGGTACGACGGGTATTTCCTGACGCGAATTATGTTTCCTTTGATATTCCCCGTGACGCGGAGCATGCCCGCCTTGATTTTGAGGATTTTATCGCAAGCCACAGCAGCCCGTTGATCATAGACGAGATACAGTATGTGCCTGAAATATTCCGGCATTTGAAGTATGTCGTGGACCGGGACCGGCGCCCGGGTTTGTATGTGTTGACGGGTTCTCAAGACTTTTTATTGATGTCGGGAGTCGCCGAATCCCTTGCCGGGCGTTGCGCCGTCTTATCGCTGTCCACACTGAGCCTATCCGAGCTGACGTCGGTGGGTGGGGTGGATACGGATGCGTTCTGTTGGCGGGGGGGGTTCCCGGAATTGTGGCAGCGCTCTGAACTGGACCGTGATTTGTGGTACGGTTCTTATGTCGCGACTTATCTTGAGCGTGATGTGCGCAATACTTTGAACGTTTCTAGTCTTCGTGACTTCGACCGGTTTCTTCGTGCGTTGGCCTTGCGCGCGGGCCGGTTGCTGTCTTATTCCGATTTGGCCCGGGACGTGGGTATTACCCCCAATACCGCAAAAAACTGGATATCCCTGCTTGCCGCCAGCCGCCAGGTCTTTCTGCTTGAGCCGTATCATCGCAATGCTGGAAAGCGCCTTGTCAAGACGCCCAAGATCTACTTCACGGACCCCGGACTTCTGGTCTATCTGTTGGGGTTTCAGGAGTGGAGCGCAGTGGTGCAAAATGCCGCGTGGGGGGCGGTGTGGGAAAACCTGGTTGTCAGTGAAGTCTTCAAGTATTTTCTTAATCAGGGGAAACGCCCGCCCTGCTGGTTCTGGCGAACGCAGCAGGGTGACGAGATGGACTTACTGATAGAGACTGGCCCACAACAGTTTTTTGCTGTAGAGTGCAAAACAGCCGCCCGGGTAGAATCTAGGTACCTCAAAGGTTTTCAAGCCTTGGAAAAGGCCTATGGTGAAAAATCATTACAGAAGGGGGCGGTTGCATGCCGTACAAAGCGCTCTTATCCGCTGTCTGCAGGGGGGCGCCTTAAAGCGCTTCCCTTGAACGGCAGAAGCGGCCTGTTGAACTGGCTCCCTTAACGGAACGTCCTTTGGTTGGGTAATATACCAGTGAATCTCCTGTAGTTCAGAAGAAGGGTGGAGACCATGAATAAACTGTTGTTCGCTTGCCTGATGTTCGTTTTGTTCGTCCTCGTGGACGCCACCTCCGCCGAAGTACCATTCCAAATGATTCCCTACAAGCCCGATCCGCCGATCGCCATAGATGGGAAAACGGGTGATTGGCAGGCGGTAAATTCCTCTTGGTCATGTGTCCCTGAAAGCATCGTCCGGGCCGCCTGGCGAGGCGAGGCGCTGTTTATCGCCGTGGAAACAAAAGGGAAGGAACCGCAGCCGGTATTCCTTGCGGTGGCGGGCGGCGCTGAAAACGAACGTCGCCTGTTCCGTTTCGATCCGGCCGCGACACCGCCGTCCGTTACTGCGGTACAACCCGAAAGCGCCCCGATAGCGGGAATTCATACCGCCGCTGAACAGGGCGACCAGGGCTGGACCCTTGAGGTCTCTCTTCCGTGGGCGGCTGTGGGCGGGATGGAGCCCCGGGCCGGGCTGCTGTTCCGCATCGCTTTGGCGTTGACAAATGAACCTGCACCCACGGATGTGGCGTTGACCGCAGTGCTGCTGACCGGCGCGGATGGCACGCTGAACGAGGCCCCGCCCGTGTCCCAACTCTTCGCGGAAGAACAGATCGCGCCGGGCGGCAAAAAAAGAGTTGCCTTTGAGGCACCGCCGTGTCCGGACGGGTTACGCGCGGTATTGTCCCTGCGCGCGCGGCAGGATTCCAAACAGGTGGCGGGTTACGCGGCCGTTTTACGGGTCAATGTGAACGGCAAACCTGCGGGCGGAAAAAGGATGCGCAACCGGCCGCAACAGCTGAAGGCGCGCGGCGGCGATTTATATTCGATGGCGGCGGGCGACCGGCTGGCGGTGTATTACAGCCCCGATTTCACCAGCCCTGATACCCACCCCCATTACGGCCCTGTGGATCCCGTGCAGGTCTGCCTGATAGAACTTGATGTGACGGATCTGGTCAAGGCGGGCGGGAACACCGTGGAACTGGAACAGACAGAACCCTCTATTCCCCACACGCTCATTCTGGCGGACGGGCAATTACGTTTTATGTTGCCACCCCCGCCCCCACGCGAAAAGGCGGGGCCGCCAGAAGGGCCGCTGCCGAGCATAGCGCCCGCACCCGTGCCCGGCGTGTCTTTTGAAGCGCATTCCGTGAATGGAAGCGCTATTGAAGTGCGCATGGGGGACGAGACCTTTGTGGTGGAGAGCCGTTTTTCCACGCCCGCGCCCGGATGGGCGACTGGTGAAAATGAATGGTTCAAGTGGGAACGCAATTTGCAAACCACTCCCGAGGCCGTGATCGTGCGGGATATGTTCACCAACCTGACCCGGGAACCGCTCGCCCTGATGCGCCGCAACGAAATCACACTGGGTGAACGCATGGAACATCTCTGGCTGGGCGGTCTTGAACGGGTGGACAAGGTGGGGCACAGCACGAGCCCGGCGAATCCCACGACTTTTGCCGCCACGGCTGCGGCGGGTATTGGCATGCTGCCCCTGGATGATGTTGCCCGGGTGCATGTGGTGAACCAGGGCGATGCGGGTGTGGTCAGCCTTGCCGATAATAGCCTGGTAGTACGCCCCGATGCGGCGTACACGACCGAGTGGGCAATCATCCCGACGGCCAGGCCGGACTACTGGACCTTCATCAACGCCGCCCGGCGCCTGTATGACGCCAATTTCACCCTGGACGGCGCCTTCGTGTTTCTACGCGCCGATCACCTGACCGAGGTGTGGACGGACGCGGAGATCGCCGACTTCCTGCGCTTTAAATCCGCCTACTACGTGTGCTCCTCCATCGGGTATTACAAGGACGGCCGCTATGCCCATGGCACTTCCTTCCAGGAGGTCGCCCATGACACTTACATAAATGCTTTCGCGCGGTGGAAAGGGCTCGTTCCCGGGGTCTATTTCCACTGTTTCATTGATGTCACCGATGAGGGTCCCGAACGGTACGCCGATGCGCGGCTGCTGCAGTACGATGGCACCCAGGCCTGTTATGGCGAGCCCTATGATCGGATATACGTGCCCACGGCGGAAAACAGTTACGGGCCCCAGATTGCCAAAAATGTGGACATCATTCTGGACAAGATTGGCGCCGACGGCGTGTATTGGGACGAACATGAATACAGCCGCTTTACGTACACTTATAATGAGCCCTGGGACGGTTGTACCGGAGACATTGATCCGAAATCCATGGCCGTGTCCCGGCTGAAATCCTCGGTGACACTGCTGTCCGAGCCGTGGCGCCTGGAACTGGCCCGGAAAATCATGGCGCGCGGGCCGCTTATCGGCAACGGGCCCCCCTTCACACGCGCCATGGCCGCGTTGAAGTTTCCCTGCTTCGTGGAAACCGGAAGCATTACCCACTGCGTGCAGGCGCATCTGCATTCGCCCATTGCGCTGGGCGACCATCTGACAGAGCGCTCGGAAGCTGATGCGTACCGGGTCATGCTTGCCGCACTGGACTTCGGCTGCGTGTATCACTGGTACAATGATCTTACCGTCAGGCCCACCCATCCGCACCTTGTGCACTACATGTATCCCATCACGCCCATGGAACTTCACGCGGGCTATATCATCGGCAAGGAACGGATCATCACCAGGGTCAGCGGCTTGTTCGGCTGGAACGACGCCTCGGCGCATGATGTGCATGTTTTTGACGATACCGGCCGCGAAGTGGGAGGATTCAACGCACCGCAACTGCAGGAAGACGGTAAGAACTGGACGGAACTGCGCATCGCTGAGGACTGGTCCGCCGCGATTGTGAAAAAGGGTGGGTGAAGCGAAGCGAACTCAGCGTCCCACTATACGACCCTCACGGTACTATAAGGGGAGGACCTACAGCCCGTCCGTATCCGTCATGCTTCTATTTTGTTGAGTGGAACAAAACCCATTCAAATAAAAAATCCCGCCGCGTAAACGGCGGGAAATCGTAAAAAGCAAAAGGTCTGGTTTAGCGTTTTGAAAACTGGAACCGCTTCCGAGCACCGGGGCGTCCGTATTTCTTGCGTTCCACCTCACGGGCATCCCGGGTGAGCAACCCTGCGCCACGCAATGCCGGCCGAGCGTCTTCGTTATTCTCAGCCAATGCACGGGCAACGCCCATGCGCAATGCACCTGCCTGGCCGGCGAGACCGCCGCCGATACAGATGGCACGCACATCAAGGCTTTGTTTCAGCCCTACGGTTTCCAATGGCTGCACCGCCATTTGGACCAAGGTCTCTCGGGAAAGATATTCTTCCAGGGGACGGCCATTCACCACGAATAAACCGGAACCCGGTTTAATGCGTACTCGTGCCGAAGCGCGTTTTCGCCGGCCTAACGCCACAATTTCTTTTGTGTTTTTGTCTATCACAGTATCTCGTCTCCAGGGTAGAAGTATTACTTAAGTTCAAACGGCAGGGGATGTTGGGCTTCGTGAGGATGACTGGCGTCTGCGTAAATGCGAAACTGTGTGGCCAGTTTTCTGCCGAGGCGGTTGCCAGGCAACATACCCTTTATGGCAATTTCAAGGGCGCGGGTGGGATGCTTTCGCATCATGGCATTCAGCCGAATTTCCTTAAGACCGCCAGGATAGCCCGAATGCCTGTAATAGGTCTTCTGCTCCATCTTTGCGCCCGTAATGCGTATTTTGGCGGCGTTGATGATAATGACGGGGTCGCCGCAGTCCAGAAACGGCGTATACTCGGGCTTATATTTTCCTCGGAGCAGTTTGGCTGCTTCCGCAGCCACTCTGCCCAAAACCTGGCCCTCCGCATCTATGATGCGCCATTGTTTCTTTACAGCCCCTTCAGTGGGGACAAAAGTTTTCACAACAATATCCTCCCATGGGAAGTAGTTATTCAAGACAAGAAGTATTAAAAAGCAGGCTATGTGTAACGGGGTATATAATCATACCAAACGAGGGAAACGCAATGCAAATTTGATTGTGCGTAACCGTAGAGGATGAGATTTTATAGAGAAACCGAGAGACTGGGCTTTTAGGGCCTTCGCTCCTTAGAAATAAAGATATGTTCATGAATCCGCTATGACCGTTTCACCTGAAAATCGGCATTGAGGTGCCGTCTTATTGTTTACATTTACCGGATTCTTTAAAGCGGGATATACCCCGACCAGTCGCTTTTTTCTCTACCGGCGTCTCATTTATCAAGGTTGTAGTGAAGGGACGGGTTTTTCTTCCTTGCCCGGTGGATATGTACAAAAGGCTGTTGCCGGCTTATCAGGTCCGGTAACAGCCTGAAACATTTCTAAAGGTCCACGCTCCCGGTTTTGGAGGAAAATCCTCTCGATATTCCGGTGCATACCCGGCGCAATGTGGTTTGCCAGGAATTAAAATTTAAGCGTGGCTAACCAGAACAAGTAGCCGGAGGTATCATCACCGGTACCGCCACTAAACTGGGTGCCATAGTAGTGGACGAAGCTGCCGTCTGTAAGGCCGTCGTCCGGGAAAAGCACATTGCCGAACACGCCGATGGACAAGTCCTCGGAATATTTATACATAATATAGCTGGCGATTTCCCATCCCAGGTCGTCACTGCCTTCATCGGTCCAGAAACTCAGGTTCGGTGCAATATAAACACGGCGTCCACCCAATTTGATTGACTTGGGCGGGTCAAAGGGCTCATCCGCCCAGTTTTTAGAGACGCGGGTATACAAGCGTATTTTTTCCGTTAATTGGAGTTCTAATCCGGCGCTGAGTTGAATGAAATTAGAAAGCCAACTGTTGTCATTGATGGTCCACGAGTAATTCCGATCGCTGAACAAGCGGTTAAAAGACACGCTCGCTTCCGGTTCGTAGAAGGGATTCAGCCAGTCCAGGAAACTGACGTCGCGGTTATCCTCTCCCTGAAAATAAACGCCCATTAGGAAAGGCCGCGGCTTCCAGGTTATGTCTTCGAAAGTGTAGCCCAGTATGGCTTCCATACCCCAATGGTCGTATTTGGCATCATTGTCCCCATAGAAGATTCCCCCATTGTTGAACATTGCGCCAATGTGCTCCGCATCACCAAACTGGTAGGCTGTTTGCAGGCTGTAGTCAAACCCCGCATTCTTGCCGAATAAATGCATGCCTAGCGTGTGCAGTTTAGTGGAACCGAAATGCCGCCCGAGCAACGAATTCACCCAGCTGCCGATGCCCGTAGTTTCGCCCGTTTCAATATCCGTATTATCATGTACATACAGCCAGTAAGCGGATATGGAGAGAGGTTTAAATCCGTTGTAAGTTCCCCAGATACCATATAAGTTTTTCTGGTCATCAAACACGTGCATGCTTTCGTTGTGCTTTGCCGCAAAAGCGTCCACCGTATAGTTCTTCCCCGTATAGGTGAGTCGAATGGCGTCATGCGACAGATACTGGGAAGGAGTCAGCATGTTTGACAGCAGCCAGCCGGCGCCGAAAAGGAGTTCCTGACGGCCTACACGCAAGGTTAGCGGTGTGTCAAAAATCTGCCGCATTTCGATGTACGCCTGGTTTAATTGCACCTTATCCAGACCATCACCACGGCTGTCCGCACCGGTCAGATAGTTCGACCGGAAACTCTCGCCAAATACATACCAGTCATAAAATTCAACAAAGGCGCTGACATTATTTGTGAAATCCGCTTTAAAATTTAGTTTTACGGAAGATTCGTAGCGGGTCCAATCCCGGCCTTCGCTGTCCCATTTGAACAAAGATGTAGTGCCGGTAGAACCAATGGAGCGCCAGGGAAGATAGCTGCTGTTGATACGGTTCCCCAAAGGCTTCTCGTCTTCCCACGCATTGATGTACCACCGGCCTCGTATGCGGATTTCACCACCTACCGATACCTGGGTCAATTCGGCGGTGGCTTCCAAAGCCATAAGACTCATCATGCAACAGAGCAGCATCCAGCCAATCATGCTGCCGCTTCGCACCTCTAACTTCGAAAATGCCGTCAGGATATTCTTTTGGGATGACCACATGGACCACTTCCTCCTTAGGGTTTATACCATACCTTATGCCACAAATGAAGACGGGCACTTGCCCAATAAGAACAACACAATTTTCAAGTTACCATAAAAATAACGAACACACGCGCTTAAGCCCTACAAGCGTTCCGAATGGAACGAATTTAACGAAAACCTTTTTCCATATCTGAAACCAGAAGGATTATATCAAGGACTTTTGTTGAGAGCAAATTTTATTTCGACTTCAAGTTATGGCGGTGTTTGACAGGCATCAAGTCCCTGGAGCCTGACGTCTTATCGG
>JAEAMG010002696.1_pt1 | contig 10678 bp, 12 predicted proteins | sample 8958741 | NCBI WGS metagenome assembly JAEAMG01 (sample SAMN16933256, study PRJNA681125) | bioreactor sludge metagenome | isolation source: anaerobic bioreactor treating anionic surfactant - SDBS | place: India: Bengaluru | collected 2019-02-28
ATTTTTAGGGGCGGACCGAGCGGCAGGACCCGAGGGGAGGGTTTTGAGATTCAGGCTTTTAGAACAATTACTTATCTTTTTTATCAGAATGAATATGCGTCACCTTCACCATGGCAGGACGAAGAACAAAATTGTCCTTTTTATAGCCCGTCATTAACTCTTCGGCAACGACTTCTGTGTCGCCATCCGTGTCATCTGCCTGAACGGCGTTATGCAGTTCTGGATCGAACGGTGTCTTGCCAGGAGTTATTTGGATTTTCGTGAGTCCAAGGTCGCTAAGCATCTTATCAAGATTTTTGGCCATTTTCACTACCCCGTCAGTCCAAGAATTCTCTTTCAGGTCTTCCGGAACGTGAGAGAGCGCCCGCTCAATGCTATCGACAATGCTCAGCAACTTGACGATTGTCTGGTTCTTCCCCGATTCTTTCGCCTGCTCTTTCTCCGTCTCGACACGCTTCCGATAGTTCTCAAAATCTGCCCGCGTTCGCTGAAGATCCTGCGTCAGTTCGCCAACTTGCTGCTCTAATTCTGTCTGTTTCTTACTTTTCGCCATGTTTTCTCCTTCTTAGTGTAGGTATAACACTATCTGTAAATATAAACTCATATAATAACCATGCAATAGCAGTAACGACAATAAAACTAATCAGTGCCGGCCAAAACAACCAAGCGGGCAACTGCCCCAAAAGATGTCCTATCCATTCAGCCACTATAAGACCTCCTCAAGCATAGCTCCCGCATGACGCACAAGACGCATGGTCCGAGCATAATCCTGCCGGGTTGGACCAAGTACGCCGATGTAACTATCGTTTGAGTAGGGCGAACGGAACCGGCTAATAATCAAACTTGCCCCGGACGACTTACCGATGGGATTTTCACTACCGATATATACATTGAGCGGCTGATTTGGCGACGCCTCGCGCAGCCATGGCTCAAGGTTATCAATTAACTGCGCCACTTCTTGCACGTGAACTCCTCCTGCAAACTCAGGATGAGAAAACAAATTGCTCATACCACTGAGGTAAAGTTCATCTCCAATAGTCGCAAGACCCATATTATATGTCAATTCCACTAAACTATCCACAGCACTACGAATTGCCTGGTCGGCTCGGCTGACGTGTGTCTGAACGCGCGCTTCAATCGCTCTCGCACTGCGATCGATGTGTGGTACTTCCCCATTCTCAGCCTCGGATAAACGATTAACGTAGAACCGATAGCCCTTGTCTGTTGGTATGCGCCCCGCACTCGTGTGAGGGTGAGTAATAAACCCGAGCTCCTCTAATCTAGCCATTTCCGACCGAATGGTGGCCGACGACACGCCAAATAATTTCGCAAGCGTCACGCTCCCTACGGGAACGGCCACTTCCGCGTACTGCTCAATGATTGCAATTAAAATTGCTGCCTGACGTTCGGTCATGACTCTAGTATAGCACGATTTTGGCACTCAGTGCAATAGAGTGCTAAAACTTAATTTGTTGGAGCAAGTCGCGTGCTACCAATCGAGCCTCGTCGTCTTTTCTCGTAAAGACATCCGGCCTCTCAGCAATCTCGGCCGAAACCTCAACCGCTCGAGATAAGTCGTCATTAATCACACAATGATAGTAAGGCAGTTCAAGCGCTCGTTGCAGCTCCATGATAGCGCTCTTCCGACGTTTCGGCCACTCCTTCGCAAATGCTTCATCGGTTGAATACCGTCGCTTCAACCGCCTTATCCACTCATCATAGCTTGGTGGTACGATAAATATCGCCACGACCTGGTCTGACATTGCCTTGTATTCCGCAACGCCCTGGACGTCAATATCGGTGATAGCCGTCCCCTTCTTGCCCGCCTTTTTCACCTCCTTCAAAGAAGTGCCATAAACTGTTCCATGAACGAATTTTGACTCAATAAACTCGCCCCGCTCTAACATTACACGAGCCGTTTCAATGTCAATAAAATGATAGTCTTTGCCGTCCTGCTCCATGACGCCTTCATTTTCGCGCGGCGCCCGCGTCGTATGAGTGACAATGCCGCCAAACCCAGGCCGCCTCAAAAGATGATGTTTTATTGTGTCTTTCCCTGCGCCGGATATTCCTACTAAAAGGGCGATTTTTGTATGTTTAACGGCATCAACCGCCTCTGCTGGCGGTCGGTAATTCGCGACAAGTTGTTCAATACTCATACTTCAGTATAGCATTAATCTCTTTTTAGCATCACCATAAAAGCCTCCGACGGGATGTCAACCTTACCAAAACGCTTCATACGCTTCTTGCCCTTCGCCTGTTTGGCGAGGAGTTTTTTGCGGCGGGAAACGTCACCGCCATAGAGTTTAGCAGTTACGTCCTTTCGATACGCGCTAATGTCTTCGCGGGCGATAAATTTACCGCCAATCGCCGCCTGCAAACTCACCTGAAAGCTCTGCCGCGGAATAACTTCCTTCAGTTTTTTCACGATCTCTCGGCCCAAGCTTTGACTCTCTGAACGATGCGCCATCACGGAGAGCGAGTCAACCATCTCGCCGCCAACATAAAAATCAACTCGAACCAAATCTTCCGCGCGGTATTCTGACAGCTCATAATTAAACGAGCCGTACCCGCTCGTCACGCTCTTGAGTTGGTCGTAAAAATCGGTCAGCAAATTCGCCAGCGGCGCCTCAAACGAAATCAGCGCCCGTTCATCAATATAGCTCAGATTTTTCTGCCGCCCACGTTTTGCTACGATAAGCTGAATCACCGCGCCAATAAACTCTTGCGGTACCACAATCTCACCATTGATCCATGGCTCGCGTATCTCTGTAATATTTGTCACCGGAGGCAGATCCGCCGCCGACTTGATATCCGTTTCCTCGCCCGACGTCAGCGTAATTTGATAGTCGGTACTCGGGTTCGTCACCACAAGGTCGAGGTTATACTCCCGCTCTAGCCGCTCGCGGACAATATCCATATGAAGCAGCCCCAAAAAGCCAATGCGTACGCCAAACCCCAGCACCGGCGAATTCTCCGGCTCAAATTGCAATGCCGAGTCGCTCAGGCTCAACTTCTCAATCGCCTCCTTCAGATCATTATAATCTTCGTTGGACACAGGGAAAAAGCCGGCATAGACAAACGGCTTGACGTCCTTGTAGCCTGGCAAGGGATCAACGATTATTCCATTACTCATACTATCTGTTAATTATACAATAGTTTCGACTTTTTCTTTAGCGATGAATGCGGACTTGAGCAAAGTTTATAAACTTTACTGCTCGGCCCATTCACCCGGATACACATAGTTCATCGTATCATCTGGATTGAACCCGCTATCATCGATCTCATATAATACCGCGTTATGATCACTCAGCCCCTCAAATGTCGTGATGTTCCGAAACTTCATGCCCCGCGGAATCAGACAAATATCAATCTGCGAAAACTCTTCCGACCCGAGGTAGCTGACATAATTTATGAACTCAATCGAGCTCTCGTACGCATTGCCCCACCACCGCTTCGTCTCATAAAATACTTGCCTGTTCATATTGAAATCTCCAACGATAATTGGATACGAATGGCTCTCATTAGCACTTTCAAGCACCTGTTTCAGCTGCACAACATTGCCGGGTCTATTGGCAAAATGAACATTGATAAAGTCATATCCGTAACTGTCGTTAGAAGGAGCATAACTTTCACAGAAATAATCAATCTGAGCAAACTGCGCTGCACGAGCGTGCTTGTCGCCTGCCACATTCAGCAATTCCACCGGTTTAGTCACAATGTTATTACCCCGGGACAATATGCTCATCCCTTGCGTATACATATCATCTTGTGATGTCGTATACGTCTCAACTTTGTCGGTTTTGACAGATTTATACGGATGTTTCATTAAATCATGTATCTGCTGTGCCGCGTCCATCCCATCACTCATCAATACTTCCTGCAAAAAGACATGGTCAGGATATTGCTCGTCCAAAAAGTCGGCTATCTGTTGGGTTTTCGTATTACCGATTTGCACATTGAGAGAAATGATTTTCACGGACGCTCTCTCGCTATTCTCACAGCCCCGTTCATATCAATCGGTCGACTCTCGGTTCGTGGCCGTGGCGTATTGCTCATCCCTGCTTCGTCAATGTGTACAAAATAGACGCTAAATAGCTTGTCGGGATAAACCTGATTTAGTCCATCGATGAAATTATCAGCAATTGACTGCTCATTTGGCCGCTTCACTGCGATAATCTCGCAGATGTAGTCAATACCAATCAGGTCAAGTCCCTCGCAAAACACCGTCTCGATACTCCCCGGGGTAGTTTCAACTTCCGGAACATTCAGGGCTGCCGCAGCTACGAGTTTAATTGACCGTGCCACATGCGCACGCAAGTGGCTGAGGTTTTGAGGTTCCGTATAAACTTTAATTAGTGCCATCGTGTCCCCTACCCAAAATACTTCCTCAGCGTCACTGTATCTCCCACTTTCGCGTCGCGTGTTGTTTTGAGGTTGGTGACGATGTAGCCGATTTCGCCGGTTTGCATGGTCTGTTCGGGGACCATATCTGGAGCCAACTTGCCTATTTCCAGCGCCAAACCATGGGCTTTTGTCGCCATCATATAAATCTGGTCGTTTTTGTTCAGCCGACCATCGACCACACGCACGTACAAAATCACTCCGCGATAATCGTCATAATAGCTATCAAATATCAACGCACGCGTTGGTCCATCGACTTCGCCGCGAGGCGAGGGGATTCGTTCAACAATCGCATCGAGCACCTGATCGACATTCTCACCGGTTTTAGCTGAAATCTTAATAATCTCATCCTCCGAGCAGCCGAGCAGATTTATCACCTCCTTGGTAACTCGTGGCACATCAGCGGCAGGAAGGTCAACTTTGTTCAAAACAGGAATAATCGTCAAATCCTGCTCCAGCGCCAGATAAACATTGGCCAGCGTCTGTGCCTGAATACCCTGGGAGGCATCCACCACTAACACCGCTCCCTCGCACGCCTGCAAGCTCCGCGAAACCTCATAGGAAAAATCCACATGCCCGGGTGTATCAATAAGATTGAGATCACAACCCTTATACTTCATGCGAACCGGCGTTAGTTTGATGGTGATGCCTTTTTCGCGTTCTAGGTCCATTGAATCAAGGAGCTGAGACTTCATGTCGCGCTTCTCAACCGTGCCCGTCATCTCCATCATCCGGTCAGCAAGTGTGCTCTTCCCGTGATCGATATGGGCAATAATACAAAAATTCCGGATGTTCTCCAATTGGTTCATCTCTGTTAGTGTAGCATATTTACTAGCTTTTTACATCAAAGCGGGCAAACAGTACGCGGCGTAAGCGCAAGATGATTGGGTCAACTTCGGTTAGCTTCAACAATTTCGACATCGCGCCGTACACTAAGAAGCTAATTGCCACAATAACAAGGAAACGAGGAAAGGCGCTGTAAAAACTGTTGTCCGCTTCGCGAAACGGTAGCATCACTACGGATATATAACATACAATCGCCATGATGCCCGTGGCAATAAGCATTCGGCTGATTGCGTGGAGAAATTCTTTATTAAATAAACGGGGCATGCGTTTATTCATGACTGTAAATAAGATCGTCACCTCTACTACCGCCACAATTGACTGGGCCCACGCTAAGCCATACGCCCCCATATCAAGCACCATCGATAGCACGATTGCAAGTATGATATTCAGAGAAATGCACACAAACGAAATATAGAGCGGCGTCTTTGTGTCCTGCTGTGCGTAAAACGCCCGTGCCGCCATGTGGTAAATTGTCCGAAACAGAATAGCAATCACCAGCGCGCCCAAGATACCTGCCATTAGCGGGTCGCCAGTATTCCGAATGAAGTGGACAATGTAGCCGCGCGTAAAGAACGTGATTACCGCTGTCGGCAGCGCTAGCCATATAATCACCCGGAGGACCTGGCGAAGCTGCGCCTGAAACATATCTTGCCGCCCTTCGCCAAGCCGATCCGATAGCTGCGGGAATGCCGCACTACTTATCGCCACGCCGATGAGATTGATTGGCATCATATGTAGAGTCAAGGCCTGGTTGTACGCTCGCGTTACTCCCGCGCCCATACGCGATAGCAAATTCAACTCGACAAGGCTAACGGCATAATCCATACCTTGGTCAACAGACCGCGCCGGCAGCAACTGCAGAACTTTACGGAAACCTTTGTTGCGCCAATAAAGCTTAAAACGATAGTCAAAACCTAAGCCTATAAGGCCGACTGAACTGATAATTAGCTGCAAGAACGAGCCCAAAACCACACCAAGCGCCACGCCCATAATTCCCCCGTCAAACACCTGCCATCCAAAGATATTTATTCCCTGAGTAAACCAGAAAATACCAATGATAATGCCGACATTATACATAACTGGCGCAAGTGCATAAAACGTAAAACGACCCACCGCCTGTTGAATGCTCGCAATCACCGCTGCAATAGCAAAAATAAACGGATTGACCGCAATCACGCGCATCATGCTAGCCGTTAACGCATGTGCCGATTCACTAAAACCCGGTACGATTAAGCTGGTAATTTGGTTTGCAAAAATAATAATCAACACGCTGACAACCATCGTCACCAACGCCATGAAGTTAATCATGCTTGAGCCGATTTCCCAGGCCGATTGTTTATTGCCCTTAACCCAACGGGCATTAAAAACCGGGATGAATGTCACGCTCAGCGCGCCCGACACCAAAATCGCAAACATGAAATCCGGCACCGTAAAGGCTGCCGTATATGCATCAAGTCCAACAGGATAACCTACCAGTCCCGCCGCTTCATTGGGCATATATGCCGAGTTTAGTAATCGGTCGCGGAAAAATCCCAGCAGACCCGACAATAACATAGACCCGGCCAGCAAGGTTGCGGCCAACCGAACAGTCAGCCGCTTATTTACTCTATAGACTGCATCCCGAACTCGCCCCATAGACCCCTTAGGCGGCGTGCAACATAGCCTCTTTTGGCAGTGTCGTACCCTTCAAAATCTTATCGACCGCTTCCTCTTCAAGTGTTTCTTCTTTCAGAAGTGCTTCTGCTAGTTTATCAAGGAATGACTTGTTGCTCTTGAGCACAATCTCAGCACGATGCGCCGCCTCTTTAATGAGCGTCTCAACCTCCTTATCAATCAGCGCAGCTGTCTCGTCGGAATATGGTCGTTCCCTAGTCATCTTGTCGAACATCAGCCCGCCATTATCTTCGTGGAATACTTGGTCGCGTAGTTCCGTGCCCATACCCTGCTCAATCACCATTTCTCGAGCAATCTCCGTCGCCTTACGTAGGTCCGATCCCGCACCAGTCGTAATACCGTCCTCGCCATACATCAACTTCTCGGCAATACGTCCACCCATCGCTCGCGCCAAAATATCCTTAAACTCATATACGTTCGTATAGCTACGATCCTCTGGAGGCAAGAACCACGTCACGCCACCCGTTCCACCTCGCGGAATAATCGTGACCTTATGTACCGGGTCAGAGTCGGGAAGGACGTGTCCAACAATCGCATGACCCGCCTCATGATATGCGGTCATTTTCTTTTCTTTATCATTCATAATTTTTGTCTTGCGCTCAGGACCAATCGCAACTTTTTCAAATGCTTCAGTCAAATCATCGTTTGAAATCTTTTTCTTGCCGCGCCGCGCCGCAATAATCGCTGCCTCATTGGCCATGTTTGCCAAATCCGCCCCACTTGAGCCAGCCGTCTTGGCCGCCAACTTGTCAAGATCAACCGTATCGTCCGTCGGCTTATTCTTAAAGTGGACTTTCAAAATCGCTTCACGGTCTTTACGTTCCGGCAGCGTAATATTCACCCGCCTATCAAACCGGCCAGGGCGGAGAAGGGCAGGGTCAAGCACGTCCGCGCGGTTCGTTGCCGCAAGCACAATCACGTTCGTATCTCCATCAAAACCATCCATCTCAACGAGTATTTGGTTTAATGTCTGCTCGCGCTCGTCATGTCCACCGCCCATACCTGAGCCGCGCTTGCGTCCTACCGCGTCGATTTCATCGATAAAGATAATACACGGCGCGTTTTTCTTTGCCTTCGAGAATAAATCGCGCACTCGGCTCGCGCCAACACCGACAAACATCTCGACGAATTCTGAACCGGAAATTGAGAAGAACGGCACTTCCGCTTCACCCGCCACGGCTCGTGCCAGCATCGTTTTACCCGTACCTGGATTGCCAACAAGCAGCACACCCTTTGGAATCTTCGCGCCGAGCTCCTGGTATTTCTTTGGATTCTTCAAGAAATCAACGACCTCTTGCAAATCCTGTTTCGCATTATCGTTGCCCGCAATATCATCAAAGACCACCTTCTCTTTGTCCGACCCATACAGCCGCGCCTTGCTCTTACCAAAGCCCATCGCCTGATTATTCTGTCCCTGCGCCTGGCGCATCATGAACATGAAAAATATCACGATAATTACGACCGGCACTATAATAATCGCCAAGTTCCACAAAGTCTCATTGGTCGTCGATGGCGGTACAATTTTCACCTCAACATTCGCGTCTTTATTAAGCCCCTGCTCATAAATACTACTACCGCCTTCTTTGGTAGATCGCTCCGTTGGCTCATCCTCACCCTTCGGTGTCACCTGAATCTCGTTGCCCTGAATCTCTAACCTGGAGATTTCGCCCTTATTTGCGCGATTCACCACATCAGACAACGCCACCTCTTTTAGGGCTCCACCAGGCAAGACTGCCGCATACCAAACCAAACCGGCAAACACTATAATAGTAAGCCAAAATAGTCCCAATCTTAATATCTGCTTCAAACCTTTTTTGCCATCATTATGTTTTGGCGACTTTACTGCCATGTACTGTTCCTTTCATCAAATATTCTATCGCTCTCCCTATTCTAGCATTTTTGCATGTACCTGCACAGACCACATCCGCTTAAATACGGTCATTTCCACGCCCTGCCCAATCTGCCACCGAGTACCAGGTCGTCCAAGCCTAATGCCATATAGCATATCGCTTAGCTGCCTGCCAAGGAGAGACACTCCACACTCCCGAAGCACACACTCATAAAGCAGTTCGCGCGCCACTTCTGGCTCAATCATTATCATGAAATATCGGTTTTTAATAGGGAAGTGCTTCTCTTTTATTTCTTTCCCTATTTCTGTTTTCAATCTACCCTGCTTGTGCCACAGTTCACATAACTGCCGCTTCGCCGCCTCCGGCAGCGGGGCAGCCAGTCTACGCACGCGGTTGCGTTGATAGCGATCTTCAAGGTTCGTTTCATCCTCGACCCACTCAAGACGCGTTTCAAGAGCATACGCTATTAGTTCGCTTTTTGTTCTTTTTAGAAGGGGACGCTCAATCCTCTCATCGCTCATCGCCCGCAGCCCCCGCCAACGCGTTCCACGCCTCATATTCAAAGCTATCGTTTCAATCAAATCATCAAGATGATGCGCCGTCACCAGTTTCGCATGGTGTTTCTGCGCCACTTCGTGTAAAAATGCGTATCGCCGCTCGCGCGCCAATTCCTCACTTGCGTCCGCCCCTAGTTCTTCACGTTTCCCGATATATTCCACGCCATATCTCGCCGCGAGGGCCTTAACGAACCGCGCATCGGCCGCCGAATCGGGGCGAATGCCATGGTCAAAATGAGCGACAACAATATTAACCCCTTCAGCAGCCAGCATATCGAGCAATACCACACTATCTACGCCACCACTCACCGCTACAACTCGCTTCATATGATTTTAGTGTACTATTTCCCTACTTTTTTCGCAAAAAGGTATTGCTTTTTTGTCAAATATGTGCTATACTGAAAGTATGATTCAATAAAAATCAAAAAGGAGAACAAACATGACAAACAATGAATCTGAATTATCTAACACGCTCGACAACGAAACTTCTTTCGGAGAACTTGCGACATGGAACCGCGTACGTAGTCCTGAAGAGCTGGGCCGCTTCGTCGCTCAACGTCTAGCCGCAGTCGAAGGTTACGAAACCGAAGATATTGTATAATATTCTTTTTCTTCTATTGACCCCCCGATAGTTTGATACTATGACGGTATGAAACATAAGAAGTATGGGTTTACTATTGTAGAGTTGTTGATAGTAATTATTGTCAATTTTGCAAATAACACCTATGCACTGGGTGTGCGCTCAAAATCTTCGCGAGGCTATATCTTGCTGAGCTCTGGTGAAATACTCCGCAATACAACGTTCGTCAATGCCGCGGCAACCGCAAGCGCGAATGGCATGACGTGGGGCAATGACGGCACGAAATTGTCCATAAGCGGCTATGTTGCCGATACCAACGCTTGGTACAGTGATTGGCCTTACAGTAGCTAGCCTCCCGACCAAATAACCCGCGCCTCAGTCGTCGGTTGGCTCGCCGAAAAATACCACATTAGCCTGTAGTTATAAATACCGCACGCTCCCAAACGGAATCTTTCGCTTCATTCGGCCGTTAAGCCCGAGTGTGTCGGCAGAGTGGACGGTGTGGTCGCCCCAAAATAGATTGATGTCATCGATCGCCTTGGTTATATTTTCCGTATGTTCTTCATCGCTAAATAACTCTAGCTGGGCTTCTTTTTCAGTTGATAAGTTCATGCACGTCACGCCAATTTCCACTGCAGGCAAGGGCGCTTTTTGAAACAATTTCTGTACCGCCGTAAATATGGTCGTTTCGTCGTGAAACGCGCGCGTCATGTGACACATTGCATGCCAATAATCGCGGCGCGGCGTCTTGACATATATCCGTACCG
>JAEAMG010002662.1_pt1 | contig 10675 bp, 3 predicted proteins | sample 8958741 | NCBI WGS metagenome assembly JAEAMG01 (sample SAMN16933256, study PRJNA681125) | bioreactor sludge metagenome | isolation source: anaerobic bioreactor treating anionic surfactant - SDBS | place: India: Bengaluru | collected 2019-02-28
TGGATTCAAGGGACCCGGTGACGCTGGACTGCGTCTATACACCGCGTGATTGCAGCGACGGGGTAGACTGTACGACAGACACCTGCGAACCGGCAACGGGATGCGTATACACGCCGGATGACACGGCGTGTGATGACGGCGACCTGTGCACGACAGACACCTGCGATCCGGTACAAGGATGCGTTTACGTAAGGAAGGATTGCGATGATGGCAATGCATGCACGGAAGATTGGTGCGATTCGTCCAGCGGTAATTGCCAACATCAGGAAAATATCTGTGACGATGGCGCCGTGTGTACGACGGATGCCTGCGACCCGGTCACCGGGGAGTGTGTGTATACGCCTGACGATTCGATCTGCGACGACGGCAACGTGTGCAATGGCCTGGAAAGCTGCTTCCCCTACGACGGCTGCGCGTCTGGTGAGCCGCTTGTATGTGACGACGGTGTGGAGTGCACCATAGACAGCTGCCATCCCGTGGATGGTTGCGTGAACACTCCGGACCATACGAAATGCGACGACGGAGACCTATGTACCGACGATATATGCAATCCGACAGCGGGATGTATGAACACCCCCATCAATTGCGATGATGGCTATCCCAATACAATAGACACGTGTAACCCGGCGACAGGGGAATGCATCCATAACGATATTTCCTGTGATGACAGTAACGCATGCACCATGGATTCCCTGGACCCGGAGACACAGCAATGCATTCACACGGATATAAACTGTGACGATCAAAACGAATGTACGGAAGACTGGTGCGATAGATGGGAAGGCTGTATGCATTGGGACGTGGAATGCAATGACAATAATTGGTGCACAGAGGATACGTGCGATCCCGCGACGGGCTGTGTGCATACGCATAATGACTTGGTGTGCGATGACGGCGTTGCGTGTACAAGTGATAGCTGCGACCCGATATATGGATGTTCGCATGAGCCGGATAACATGGTGTGCGACGATGGCAACGCATGCACGGAGGACGAATGCTCCCCATGGTATGGCTGTACGAACCTGGTAATTTATTGTGACGATGGCAATCGGTGTACAGACGACTCCTGCGACCCGGCGGTTGGCTGCGAATATACACCGCGAAATTGTGATGACGAGGACCCGGCTACGGCGGATTCCTGCAATCCGGCGACCGGAGAGTGCGTGCATAGTGACATCCCTTGCGATGACGATAACGCCTGCACGGTGGATTTCTGGAACCCGGCGACAGAGTCATGTACCCACACGGCAATAGGATGCAACGACTCTATTGAATGTACGGAGGATGCATGCGATCCGGCGGCAGGCTGCGTGAATACGCCAAATGACTTGCTGTGTGACGACAGTGTTGACTGCACGATTGATATTTGTGATCCCATATATGGCGGATGTTTGCATGAACCAGATGATATGTTGTGCGATGACGACAATGTGTGCACGGAGGACCAGTGCTCTGCGTGGGAAGGCTGTGTACATTATTGGGATGTATACTGCGAGGACGATATTTGGTGCACGGAGGACACGTGCGACCCGGATAGTGGTTGCATATATACACCTAATGACCTGCGCTGCAACGACAACAACCAGTGCACACATGACGTCTGCGACCCGGCGCTTGGTTGCGTAATTACGCCGAAGGATTGTGATGACGGGGACCCGACTACGGCGGATTCCTGTAACCCGGCGACCGGGGAGTGCCTGCATAACGATATTTCCTGTGATGACAGTAACGCATGCACCAAGGATTCCTGGGACGCGGCGACACAGGCGTGTGTCCATATGGAAATAGACTGCGACGATGGCAACGCGTGCACGGAGGACACGTGCAACCCGTGGTTTGGTTGTTGGAATCGGGGGATTAACTGCGACGATGGCAACCGGTGTACCTACGATTCCTGCGACCCGGCACGTGGCTGCGTGTATACGCCGGCGGATTGTGATGACGGGAACCCGGCTACGGCGGATTCCTGTAATCCGGCGACGGGGGAATGCCTGCATAACGTCATCTCCTGTGATGACGACGACGCCTGCACGCTGGATATACTCGACCCGGTGACACAAGTGTGTGCCTATATAGACGTAGAGTGCGACGACTCTAACGAATGTACGGAGGACGCATGCGATCCGGCGGTAGGCTGCGTGAATACGCCAAATGACTTGTTGTGTGACGACGGTATTGCCTGTACGAGTGATATCTGCGATCCGGTATATGGATGTTTGAATCAACCACTCAACGCGCTCTGCGATGACGGTGACGTGTGTACATTCGACTGGTGTAACCTGCAAACCGGTTGCACGAATACGCCCATGTACTGTGATGATATGAACCAGTGCACCACTGACACCTGTGATCCGGCGGTTGGTTGCGTGAATACACCGGTGGATTGTGATGACAGGAACCCGGCTACGGCGGATTCCTGTAATCCGACAACGGGGGAATGCCTGCATAACGTCATCTCCTGTGATGACGAAAACGCATGCACCCTGGATGGTCTGGACCCAGTGACACAGGCGTGTATACATACGGAACTAAGCTGCGACGATGGTAACGCCTGTACGGAAGACACTTGTGATCCGGTGGACGGTTGTCAAAATCGGTATATCATCTGCAACGATGATAGCCTTTGTACGATTGACATTTGTGACCCAGTCATCGGCTGCGTGTATACACCGACGAACTGTGATGACGGCATTGATTGTACACTGGATGTCTGCCACCCCGTACGTGGATGTTTGCGTGAACCGGATGACAGTATGTGCGACGACGATAACCCGTGCACGGAGGACCAGTGCGAACCGTGGTCGGGTTGTCAGCACTGGGGAGTGGAATGTGACGACGATAATTGGTGCACGGACGACTCATGCGACCCGGCAACGGGTTGCGTGCATACCCCGATAAACTGTGATGACGGCAACGCCTGCACGGAGGACGGGTGCGACCCGTCCGGTGGATGTCAGTACTGGGAGGTAGAATGTGACGACAATGACCCTTGTACGGAGGACTGGTGTGACCCGGCAGGGGGATGCGTACACATGCCCATTAGCTGTGATGACGGTGACGCCTGCACGGAGGACGAGTGTGATCCGGTAATCGGTTGTGTGTATGCGCCGGTCAACTGCGACGATCAGGACGCCTGCACGGAGGACCTGTGCACTCCGTGGGAAGGCTGTGTGCATCAGAGCGTAAATTGCGATGACTATAATTGGTGTACGGAGGACACGTGTGACCCGGCAACGGGTTGCGTTTATACGCCGATAAGCTGTGATGATGCCGACCCGTGTACGGATGACTGGTGTGACCCGATGTACGGTTGTATGAATATGTCGGTCAACTGCGACGATCAGGACGCCTGTACCGAGGACTCATGTGGCCCGACAGCGGGTTGCGTGCATACCCCGATAAACTGTGATGACGGCAACGCCTGCACGGAGGAAGTACTGGGAGGTAGAATGTGACGACAATGACCCTTGTACGGAGGACTGGTGTGATCCGGCATATGGTTGCGTACAAATGCCGACAAACTGTGACGACGGTGACGCCTGTACGGAGGACTGGTGCGACCCGGAGTTGGGTTGTATATATTGGGACGTAGAATGTGATGATGGCGACGCCTGTACGGAGGACGGGTGTGACCCGTGGGAGGGGTGCATTCACATAAATGTATGCTGAGAATGACTATTGGAAATATGAGTGGTAAGTCGGTGACGAAATAACGGTCGGCGGTGAAGGTGAGCCGCCGAGTAAAGGGAAAGGTAAGTTGTAGATTAAATACGACAAACCTGGTCCGATAACAGCCGCTGCGGGCGACTGGTTCAGAGTTAATATTATTACGCATAAAATGATGGGTATAGTTGAATGTCGGTGGTATTATTGGACTAAAAGGCTGTCGCCGTAGTGAAAATCACGGCGGTGAGCGGGTGCCTGTTTGCATTTTTAGGTCTTGGCTCCAGTAGCCGCGAAAAGGGGGGCAGGCACCAGCGCGCGCTACAAGATTTCGTTGCATCATTGTGTCATTCCAGCACGCTGGAGGCAATCCTCGTTTCAGCTCAGTCTGTGTTTGGTCCAACAAATTTTTTCAGGTGGCGGTTAACAACAACACCTACAATTTCATAGAAATTATATATTTTAGGGCCCCAAAAGTTACTTTTGCTCCGCCAACTGAAAAAGCTTATTCGTTTTTGCGGGTTAGCGTACAGTATGTGGATGCGCATCCTGATCGGGAAAAACCGGAACGATGCGTATTGGGATGTAGACAAAATGCAGTGAGAAACTTCGGAATTCTTGTGATATGTCGGTACGCCTGCCGCTTTGGGAAGCCAGGCGCTTATCCCAGGCTCTGACATTGGTTGTGGACTGGCAGTCTTCGTGATTACACGGGTATGCAGAACCTAAGTTACATTTGCGCGGCGGGGGGCGCTTCGGGCATTGGTGGACGTGGGCGCGGGGGCTGTGAAGCACCCAGGGCCATGAGGGCGCCACCCAGCACCGCGACCACGATTAATGAAAGGATGATGGCGGCAAGGTGTTGCTTGAAATAATTCACAAAAGCGCCCCAATTCCGGAACAGGTGCAGCAAGGCCGCCACGGCGAAGAAGGGCCCCATCCACTCATGCATGAACTTCATGCCCGGCACATAATGATGCGCCTCAAAGAGCATGGCCACGCCGGTACCGGCAACCAGGGCAAAGCTGATTGCCGTTAGCGGAGTCAGCCATGACCGTTTTATAAATACATTCTGCATTGCAGGTCTCCTCATACCAAGTTTAAGACGGAAGTGTAACCGCCTGTCACACGGCCCCACTCCTATCTGACTCAGAAAACAATTCTAAGGCCGTATTATAAAGAAATGGTATTGTGAATGCGAATTTCACCGGAGGTAAAGGGCGTTAAATGAAGATGGAATATAGCGCCGGATTACAAAAGTGCCAGCAAGGCCGTCAAGGCGAGCCGGGCTTTTGTTTCATTTTCAAGGAGTGTGCGCTTCGTTTCCGAAATGCTACGATACTCGGCCAGGACCTCAAAGAGCGTGGCGCCGTCCAGCAGCAGCGCCTGTTCCAACGCCTCACGGGAGGCTTCCTGCTTTGTCAGGACGCCGCCGCGCAACTGTTCCACACTCGACAACGCGCTCCGGGCCTCATTGAGCAGGGCAATGGCCCGACGGGTTTCTTCCCGCAGCAAGGCCTCGTTTTCCGCGCGAACCCGCTGCGCCCTTGCCTGGGCTGCCGCCCGGGCGCCTTGGTTCCTGTCGAACAGGGGCAGCCCGAAACTTACGCCCGCGTCAATGGCGTTTGACCCGTCGCCGGTGTCCCGCCGCAGCCCGACACGCAGGCTGGGTTCGGGTAAGGCCGAGCGGCGAAGGGCGTCCGCCTCGCCCGAGGCCTGCGTTTCACGCAGGATGCGTGCCTGATGTCTCGGGCTGTTCAGAAGCCCGTGCTCCAGCGCGGCGGCGTCGGGAATAGCCTCCGCGGCGGGTGCGACTTCTCCCGCGCATTCGGGTAATTCCTCCGATATAATGCCGCACAGATGCGCCAGCTGCGCCCGCAGGGAGTCCCGTTCCCGGATGATTTCCTGCAGTTCCGTCTGGCTGCGGGCATACTCCGATGCGGCCCGCATATAATCCACTTCGGGGAGATCGCCCAATTCGAAGCGTTGGCGCGTTAATTCCGAGAGTGTTTCCTGTCGCCGGGTGTTTTCCTCGGCAAGGACAGCGCGTTCCTGGGCGGCCAGCGTTTTGTAAAACAGGGTTTCAACATTGGCGGCGATTTCCCGGCGCAGTGATTCCGCTTCAAGCCCGGCGGCGCCCGCTCCGGCCAGGCCCGCGTGCCGCGCCGTCCGGCGTGCCCCGGACACAGGCAAGGGCTGAGAGACGCCCGCCAGGAACTCCCTGCTGTTTTCCCGGTTCCCAGAAAGGGACCAGGATTCCACCCCGATATCTACTTCGGGATTGGGCGGGAGTCCCGCCTGGAGGGCCGCGCCCTTTTCCTCTTCCACGGCCAGAAACGCTCCGTGCAGGGCGGGATGGTTTTCCATCGCGCGGGTGACAGCCTCTTCCGCCGTAAGCGGTGTGGCAGCCTTCGCGCTGTGTAAAAAACAGACTAACGTCAATAGCAAAAGGAGGAAAAAAATTTTGTTCATAGAACCCGCTCCCCGGGAGCAACCCGATCGCCCCCGTTGTTATTTGTTGCCGGCCGCCCGAACCGCAGATACAGAGCGGGCACGACAATCATGTTCAGTATGGTGGCGGAAAGAAGGCCGCCGATAATCACCACGGCCATGGGACTCTGAATCTCATTGCCCGGCGCGTCATGGGCGATTACCAGGGGCACAAGCGCAAGGCCAGTGGTCAAGGCCGTCATGAGCACCGGGACCACCCGTTCCACCGAACCCCGCCACACCGCTTCTTCGAAACCGGTGACGCCCTCTTCGGACTGCAGGCGCCGGATATGGTTGATCAGCATGATGCCGTTGCGCGCAGCCACGCCGAACACGCTTATGAATCCAATAATGGACGCGATGGAAAGCACCCCGCCCGAGAGAAACACGGCGGCCACACCGCCAATCAGCGCGAGGGGCAGGCTGGCCATGACAAAGGCCGCGTCTCGGGCGTTACGGAAGGTCATGCACAGCAGGCCGAAGATGACCAACAGGATAAGCAGGCCTGAGGCGAGCAGCCGTCGGGATGCGGCGGCGGCGCTTTCAAATTGGCCGCCGTAGTGGACTGCATAACCGACTTTACCTTCGAGGAGCGGGGCGATGGCATCACGGATATCCGCCAACACAGAGGCGACGTCCCGCCCTGCCGGGTTGCAGGTAACGAATATCTTGCGTTGTACCTGATCGCGGGAAATGATGTTGGGCCCGCTTTCCCGTGTCACGGTCGCTACGGCGCTCAGTGGCGCCAGGGCGCCCGTGTCCGTGCGCAGCGGCAGCCGCTCCAGCATGGCGATGGAGTCCGGCGCGACGTCTTGCACGCGCAGTACGAGATCGTAGGCATTACGTCCTTCATAAACACGGCTCACGGGAGCCCCGTAGAGGGCTGCCCGCAACGTCAGGCCCGCTTCGGCAAAGGACACGCCGTTACGTGCCAACCGTTCCCGGTCCAGACGTACCCCGAGCTCCGGCACCTCCGACTGGGATTCCACGGCCACGTCCGTGACGCCGGGAATGCCGGCAATGCGCGTTTGGGCATCCTCTGCCAGGTCGCGCAGGGTGCGGAGGTCTTCTCCGGAAAACTTGATGGCTATGCCGGCACGCGCCCCGGAAAGGAGGTGGTCAATCCGGTGGGCAATGGGACCGCCGATGCCGAAATTGATACCTGCCACACCGCCCAAACGGCTGCGAATATCCGCCAACATCTCCTCTTTGGTGCGCTCTTTCAGAACATAGGTGGCTTCCAGTTCGGAACCCTCGATACCCTGCGCATGTTCGTCCAGTTCACCCCGGCCTGTTTTCCTGCCAACGGAGGTGATTCCCGGCGTATCTAGCAATATCCGCTCCACGGTGCCGCCTATCCGGTCCGATTCCGGAAGGGAGGTGCCCGGCAGCGTGTTAACGACCACGTTGATCGCACCTTCATTGAAATCCGGCAGGAAAGCCCGGCCCATGAAGGGAAACGAAACGGCGGAAGCAATGAACGCCGCCAGTACCGGCAGCGTTATCAACCACGGATGCCGCAGTACCGGGCGCAACAGGGCGCCGTACGCACGCCGCACCCGGGCCGCAATGCCGGGTTCCCGGGGCGACAGAACCGCCCGGCTGCCGGGCAGCAGCAGCCCCTCCAGCGCCGGGGTGAGCGTCAGCGCCACCAGCAGGGAGGCGAAAATGGAAACGATATAGGAAGTGCCCAGGGGGCGCAGCAGCCGGCCTTCCACATTGGACAAGGTATACAGTGGAAGAAAGACCACGGTGATGATCACTGTGGCGGACACAATGGCGGACCGCACCTCGGAACTGGCCTCATAGCAGATGCGCAACGGGTTCCGCCGCCTGTCTTCAGGCAATTGCACGTTCTGGCGCAGCCGACGGACCGTGTTTTCAACGTCAATGACCGCGTCATCCATAAGTGAGCCGATGGCGATGGCCAGGCCGCCGAGGGTCATCGTGTTGATGCTGCCACCGAACACATAGATAACCAGTACCGCGGTAACAATGGCAAGGGGGAGGGCGGTAAGGCTGATTGCCATCGCGCGGCCGCTGAGCAGGAAAAGCGCCATGATGACGATCATAAGTCCTGCGCCGTCGCGAATGGCCTTGGCCACATTGTTTACGGCCGTGCGGATAAAGTCCGCCTGCCGCATCAAGTGCGTGTCGAGGGTCATCCCCCGGGGCAGACGCGCGGCCTCCTGCGCGAAGACCCCTTCCAGCAGGCGGTCCAGTTCCAGGGTGTTGGCCTGGGGCTGCCGCTGTATGAAGAGCAGCACGGCCGGTTTGCCGTTGGCGGAGCCCACGCCCCGGGCAAAGGATTCTCCCACGCGCGCTTCCGCCACGGCGCCCAGTTTGATGGCCGTACCGTCCCGCACCGCAACAACCAAAGACTCCATGTCTCGAAGGGTTTGCAGCCTGCCCAGTCCGGTAACCAAATATTCCGTACCGCCTTCGGCGATTACCCCCGCAGGAATATTGGCATTGTTTTCACGAATCGCCTCCGCCACCTCCGATACCGTGACGCCGTGCGCAGCCAGGCGTTCCGGTTTCAGCCATACCTGGTACTGGCGGTCGCCGCCGCCGACAAGGGTTACCTGCGCGACGCCCGGAACGGCCAACAGCCGCCGGCGCAGCACGGTCTCCGCGTAATTCTGGACCTCCGCCAGAGGAAGCGAATCGGATTGCAGCGCGGCCAGTTGAATCTCGCCCATCAGGGAGGTGGGCGGCGCGAGGATGGGCGGCATCACGCCTTCGGGCATTTCCGCCGCGGCCAGGGCCACCCGCTCCGCCACAATCTGCCGGGCGGTATTCATCCGCTCGTCCCATTCGAATTCCGTCCAGACCACCGAGAAACCGGGCATAGACGAAGAACGCACACGCCGCACGCCCGGTGCGCCGTTCAGGGCCGTTTCCAGTGGGAAGGTCACCAGGTTTTCCACCTCCGACGGCGAGAATCCGGGCGCCTCGGTAAGCACCGCCACCGTAGGCGCAGTCAGGTCGGGAAACACATCTATGGGCACCGTGGTGCAGATATAGATGCCGAAGACGAAGAACAAAAGCGCCATACCGACAACCAGGAAACGGTTGTTCACGGACCAAAGAATCAGTTTGTCCATCATGGTCTGTTCTCCTTAATGGACATGGGCGGAGCCGAGCCCGCCTGAGGCTGTTCCCGACAGGCGCACGGCGTACGCGCCGCTGGAAACGACCCGTTCACCGGCCTGAAGGCCTTCAAGCACTTCTATCCATGCGCCGTCGCTGACGCCCGTGCGCACCGGCCGTTTCTGGAAACATTCCCCGTCGAGCATGACATATACCGTAGATACGCCATTTTCATCGAGAACGCAGGACCTGGGAATCTTCAGGGCCTGCGCGGAAACCTGTCCGTCCGCCCAAAGGGTGAGGGTCATGCCCAGCCGCAGCAGACCGTCCGGATTCCGCGTCGGAAATACCAGCGGCACCGTGCGTTTCTCTTCATCCACATAAGGGAGCATCCACGGCGCCGGCTCTCCTTCGACCGGCACGACCGGGTGCAGTTCACCCGTTTCGCCCGGAATTTCGAACATGCCCGACGGCGGCTGGGCGAGTTTCGGGGCCAGCAGTTCGGGCGCCTGCGCCTCGATGAGGACCTGTTCCGTATTTACCAATTCGAAGACCGGCTGGCCGGCGTCGGCATGCGCGCCCGGGCCAGCATAAATTTTTGTGATGCGGCCAGCGATGGGTGCGGTGATCAGGGTCGTTCCGGGCGCGGTTTCGGGTGCAGCCGCCCCAGACAGTTCCCGCAGTGCCTGTTGCGCCAGGGAGGCGCGCGCTTCCGCCGCGGTTACCGCCGCGCGGGCCTCGGCCAGAGCGCTCCGCGCCTCTTCCACATCGCGTTTCGCCCCGGCTTTGATGTCATATAGGCGTTCTGCGCGGTCCATCGCCGATGTCAGCTGCACGGCTCGCGCCCGCGCACCGGCGGCGTCCCCGGCGGCCTGTGCAGCCTGCGCGGCAAGTTCCGCCCGCAAGGCTTGCAGGTTTTGCCGGTTGGATTCCCGGGCGAGCGATTCTCCGCTCATAGCGGTGGGGGTAACCCGGGCCAGCACCTGTGCCGCGTCCACCGCATCTCCTATTTTCGGGAATATGCCCGAAGTCGGCGCGTCCAGCATCCCGGCCACGGGCGCGCATGCCTCGCTTCGGGAATCCGGGGTGACCGGCACCACTGCCTGTAGCGGATGCCGCTCTATGAGGGCGCCTGTTACGGCTTCCGTGGTGATAACAGGAACCACCCATTGTTGTTCCTTGGTGAAGACGATTTCGCCGGTGTGTCCGGCTTCTTCTTGTCCGTGATCATGGTCATGCAACTCCGCTTCGTCGTGGACATCCAGGTCTTCCAGGACGACCGTTCCGGCGGAAGTCGTAAGCTGAAGATCCCACTCACCGCCCGCCGGGAATGTGGGCTCGATGAGGTAGATGCCCGTCCGTTCCATGCGCCCCGTCCCTTCGATGCGCATGCCGCCGCCGGACGGTTCCGCGTGATAGCGAAGCTCGC
>JAEAMG010002698.1_pt1 | contig 10659 bp, 6 predicted proteins | sample 8958741 | NCBI WGS metagenome assembly JAEAMG01 (sample SAMN16933256, study PRJNA681125) | bioreactor sludge metagenome | isolation source: anaerobic bioreactor treating anionic surfactant - SDBS | place: India: Bengaluru | collected 2019-02-28
CAATACTACCATCAAGCCTACCGTGGGCACATGGTACCTAGTTACCGAAGTGGTCGATATAAGCGGCGATGGAAAAACGCACATTTATGTGAATGGCGTACTGCAATCAGGTGCCGACAAAACTATTACCGGAACCTTGTATAGCACCGTGGGCTTTCACATTGGCTCGTACCGAAATGCCGACAGCCGTTTTTTCAGCGGACTGATCGATGACGTGGCGGTTTGGAGCAACGCCCTAAGTGCCGGTGAAGTCAAGGCCACCTACGATCTCGGCAACTCTAGCACCTACGCTTACGACGCCGGAAAGGTCAATCTGCTCATCGCCAGCTACGAAGGCAGCAAAGCCGACGTGACCATCGGCGGCGTCACCTGGAAATACAGCACTGGCTTGGGTTCGACCTTGGGGCTTATCGATGACAATACGCTCGTGCTGAGCAGCAGCGGTGATGGCTTTACGGTCATTCCCGAACCCTCGTCCTTCTTACTGTTATCACTGGGCGTCGTCAGCTTGCTGGCGTATGCATGGCGGAAGAGGAAATAGATTTGTGATTCTGGATTTGGAGATTTGGGATTTTAAGATCGAAGAACATCATCACTAGATAATGAGGATCTGCCGCCATGTTGCCGAGAAATAAAATCCCAAATCCCAAATCAACACATCCCGAAATATCAAGCGGCTTTACTTTAGTGGAGCTTTTGGTGGTGATCACGATCATCGGCATTTTGATCTCGCTACTGTTGCCTGCCGTGCAATCGGCGCGTGAGGCGGCGCGACGCCTGCAATGCGGCAACAACCTGAAACAAATCGGCTTGGCATCGCTCAGCTATGAAAGCCAATGGGGCACATTTCCGCCTGGTGTAATAGGTACTCGGCTCGATACGACCCGCGCCGACGCGGGCGCGAAACGCCAGATCGCTTGGGATGTGTTCCTTCTCCCACAATTGGAACAACAAGCCATCTATGACCTGTTCCGCTTTGATCGGGCCTTCGACCATGCAGACAATGCGACGGCGGTTGCCTATGTATTGCCCGTGTTTCTTTGTCCCAGCACTGGCGAAAAGGCTTCGGATCGGTTGGAATCGAAGACCAAAAAAGGGCTCGGCGCGATTGACTACGGCGGCATGTACGGGGCCGGTGCTCCGAACAACGGCAAAGCTCCCACCGGCGGAGTCCTCTGTTGGCTTTATGGCAAAGATTTTGCCCTTTCTATTGCCCAGATCACCGACGGCACATCGAACACCATGATCGTGGGTGAGGATTCCGGCCGTGGCGACAGCGCGGACGGCGCTTGGGCCGACGGCGAAAATATTTTTTCGCAAGATGGTACGATCAACGTCACGCAAGGCAACGAGTTGTGGAGCGACCATCCCGGCGGCGTCAATTCACTGTTCTGCGATGGATCTGTACATTTCCTCGATGAATCCATGGCACTGGCCACATTGCGGGCGCTATGCACCCGTGCCGGCGGCGAAGTTATTAACGACATGCCATTCTAAATGGATAATATACATAAGCAACGATTGTATAACGGGCAAACATCAATTGAAATGTGAACTAATGAAAGCCATATTTGTCGTCGTGGGGGCAATTCTGATTTTTACGTCTGGCTGCAACAAGCACCAGCAACTCGCCGCAGTGCATGGAAGGATCACGCTGGCTGGTAAACCTATTGGCCCCGGGGATATTTTGTTTATTCCCGACACAACCAAGGGGGCATCGGGCAAAACCGCCGTCGGCCACTTTGAGGAAGATGGCCATTATACTTTAACCACCTATCGGAAGAATGACGGGGTTATCATCGGTTATCACAAAGTGATGATTACTCCTCGACCTGTTGGCGTGGAACCTGGCGACGAATTTGCCTCAAATGCCAAACGACTTCCTCCCATCTCGGCCAAATATCGCGATCCTGCTCAATCACCGCTTTCGGCGACAATTCGATCTGACACACAGGAAATCAATTTCGATCTGACTCCCTAGCTCAGCACACCCACGACGCCAGTACCATATTTGCTGACGGCTCCGTACGTTCGATCAGCTATTCCATAGAACTGGCCACCCATGCCAACCTCGGCAACCGCAAGGATGGTGCGGCCATTGACGCAGGCAAGTTCTAGCGTGTGCTTCTCACCGAAACGGATGAGAAATACATGATGATATTATCGCCGCCTTACAAGCTTTTCAACTTTTCCGCCACGGCGCGGATGAAGTCGGGCGAGGTGCCGCAGCAACCGCCAAGGAACGAGGCCCCGGCTTCAATGAGTTGCGGCACAAAGCCGGCAAACTCGGCAGGCGTTTGGCGGTAGATTGTCTTACCGTCGATATTTTCCGGCAAGCCGGCGTTGGCCTTGATCCAAATCGGCCGATCCGTGGCAGAACGCAGACGGCGGCAGACATCGACGATGCCGGCAATGCCTTGGCCGCAATTGCTGCCGATCACGTCGGCGCCGGCAGCGGTCAATCGTTCGGCGGCTTGTTCGGGAGTAGTGCCCATCATGGTGCGGTCTTTTTTTGCACCAGAATCGAAGGTCATGCAAGCTACGACGGGCAGCCCCGTTTCGTGCGCCGCGGCAACCGCCACGGCGGCCTCGGCCGGGTCCGACATGGTTTCGACCACGATGCCGGCCGCGCCGGCTTGTGCAATGGCCTGCACTTGCTCCACGAAAGCGGCTTTAAGCTGATCTTCGCTCACTTCGCCCATCATCAGCACGACGCCGGTGGGCCCAACCGAAGCGAACACGGCAGCGCGACCCTCGGCGGCGCGAAGCGACAGTTCAACTCCAGCCCGATTGATTTCGGCCGCTTGGTCGGCCAGATGATGCCGGGCGAGGATAAAACGATTCGCGCCAAACGTGTTCGTCAGAATTATTTGACTTCCTGCATCGACATACGCCCGGGCGACTTCTTCGACCTTGGCCGGCTGGGTCAGATTCCAGGCGTCGGGACAAGCGCCGACGGGCAACCCCCGCTGTTGGAGTTGGGTGCCCCAAGCCCCATCCGTAACGACGGGACCGGCGGAGGTGAGTTTTTCGATGGTAGAATGCATAAGTATGTTCCTTACAAGTAATTCCGAAGGAAGGCATTGTAAACAAGTTTAGCACTGTAGAAAACAGCCCCCCTCAAGTGTCTGGCGTCGAAATTCCCTTGACAACCTTCCCCCTCGGACGTACCATTCCTACGCATTCTCGCTGAGTAGGAACCCAACCCATGGCCATTGCCGCAAACCTTGGATTTCCGCGTATCGGTGCACGCCGTGAGCTTAAACGGGCGATCGAGGAGTATTGGACTGGAAGCCTCGATCCAGAGGATCTTATTGCAACAGCGACAAGCCTGCGGCGGCAGAATTGGCAATTGCAGAAATCGTTGGGGATCGAGCACATTCCCTCGAACGACTTTTCTTATTACGACCACGTCCTCGACATGGCGGTAATCGTCGGGGCGATTCCAAAGCGTTTTCCCTGGTCGGGCAAGGCCGCGGATCCGAAGACTTATTTTGCGATGGCGCGGGGAACACAAGAAACGCCGCCCTTGGACATGACCAAATGGTTCGACACCAATTATCATTATCTCGTGCCCGAGTTCGAGCCCGGCATGAAGTTCCATCTGACCTGGCCCAAGCCGGTGGATCATTATAACGAAGCCAAGGCCTTGGGGATTCACACGCGCCCCGTGTTGCTGGGCCCCGTCAGCTTCCTATTGTTGGGTAAAAGCAAGAACGCGAAACTGAAACCGCTTTCGCTGCTCGATCCATTGCTGTTGATCTACGAAGACATCATCGACCGCCTCGCTCATGCAGGCGCCGATTGGATTCAAGTGGATGAACCTGTCTTGGCGTTGGACATTCCGAATGAAGCGGTGCAGGCGATCGAGTCTTCTTGTGCGCGCATGAGCGCGGTATCCGACCGAATTCGCATCTGCCTGACGACGTATTTCGGCGACTTGCAGGAGAATCTTGCTCCCGCGTTGAAGATGCCCGTGGCAGCAGTGCATTTGGATCTGGTGCGCGCACCGGAACAACTCGAACGCGCCTTGGACCTGACGCCGCAAGGGATGTCCTTGTCGCTGGGAGTGATCGACGGTCGAAACGTATGGCGCAACGATTTGGATCGGTCGCTGGTCCTGTTGGAAAAGGCGGCGGTCAAGTTGGGCTCCGACCGGATCCTCGTCGCGCCGTCGTGTTCGCTCTTGCACTGCCCCATCGACTTGGACAATGAAACGACGCTGGATGCCGAGCTAAAAAGTTGGATGGCCTTCGGCAAGCAGAAGCTGGAAGAGACGGCCATTCTCGCCAAAGCCATAACGCAAGGACGCGGCGCGGTGCAGGAAAAGCTGGCCGCCGGCCGTGCGGTCGTGGAAAGCCGCGCCCGCTCGCCACGGATCCACAACCCGGCCGTGCAGCAACGCATGGCCGGCATTAACGAGGCGATGTTTCATCGGAAAAATCCGTTCGCGGCGCGCCGCGAGGCCCAGCGGCGGCGGATTAAGCTGCCCTTGCTGCCGACGACCACGATCGGCTCGTTTCCGCAGACGATCGAAGTGCGCAGGGCGCGCGCGGCGTTCAAGCAAAACATGACCTCTTTGGAAAAGTACGAGGAATTTTGCCGCGAGCAAATCAAACAAGCCGTCCGATTTCAGGAAGAGATCGATTTGGACGTGTTGGTCCACGGTGAATTTGAGCGGGCCGACATGATTGAGTACTTCGGCGAGCAACTCGACGGTTTCGCCTTCACGCAAAACGGCTGGGTGCAAAGTTTCGGCACGCGCTGCGTGAAGCCGCCGGTGATTTTCGCCGATGTCTCGCGCCCCCGCCCCATGACGGTCCGCTGGTCGCAATATGCCCAATCGCTGACAACGCGGCCCATGAAGGGAATGCTAAGCGGCCCCATCACGCTCATGCAGTGGTCCTTCGTCCGCGACGATCAGCCGCGGCGCGATACGGCGCTGCAAATCGCCTTGGCGGTGCGCGACGAAGTGGCCGACCTGGAAACCGCCGGGCTAAGCATCATCCAGATTGATGAGCCGGCAGTGCGCGAGGGTTTGCCGCTTCGCAAAAAAGACTGGGCCGATTATCTCCATTGGGCGATCGATTCCTTCCGCCTGAGTTCGGCCGGCGTTCGCGACGACACGCAAATCCATACCCATATCTGCTATTCGGAATTCAACGACATTATCGAGTCGATCGCCGCGCTGGACGCCGACGTGATTTCCATCGAAGCCACGCGGTCCGACATGGAATTACTCAACGCCTTCGTGGTATTTAAATATCCCAACGAGATCGGCCCGGGTGTGTACGATATTCACAGTCCGCGCGTGCCGGAAGTTGAAGAGATCATGGGTCGGCTGCAAAAAGCATTACGCGCCATCCCGGCCGATATGCTTTGGGTGAATCCCGATTGCGGCCTGAAGACACGCGGCTGGCGCGAGGTGCAGGCTTCGCTGCGCAACATGGTCGAAGCGGCCCAAAGCCTTCGACGGACGCTAAAACAGTCTTCTTGAGATCAGAGCAGTTTTGAACCGGAAAGCGTATTACTTCTTATCCGACTTTTCCGGGGCCTTCTTCGCATCGCTCTTATCGGCGGCTTTTTCGACCGGGGCTGCTTTCTTGTCCTTCTTTTCCTGGCTCTCATACTTGATGTCGGGCGAAGGACCATCGCTCGGTAAGCTGTCCATGTCAAACTTCGGCTTCTCGCCGGGCATGGCGGAAAAAGCCGGCTTCGGATCGAATTTCTCGAAGCGGTCGTACATAGTCTTCGTGCCAGGTTGCTTCAGATCGCTCAACCGTTCGTTGGCGGCGACCGAAAACGCGCCCTCCGGCCATCGGGTCGTTATTTCGGCATAAAGCTTCTCGGCCTCGGCAAGCTCACCCTTCGATTCTTTCGCGCGGGCCAAGCCAAACGTGGCCCTTTCGAGCAGCGAAGGCGTGCGGCACTCTTGCAGAACCATTTCGTAAAACTTAATGGCTTTGCCCAACTCGCTTTGTCCCGTGGCCTTGCTCTTGAACAGTTGACCGCAGCCTTCGCCAAGGTGGAAATCGGCCAAGACGACGGCCGCCATGTGGGCAACGCTGGTGCCGGAATAGGTATCGATCACACCAGCCAATTTCGACATGTTGCCGCTATCGACGACGGCGTTCAATTCGTCCCAAGCCTGCATGGATTGGGCTTCCGACTCGCGAGCCCACCAGGAATAGCCAACCATGATCAGCAAAACAACAATAACGCCGCCCATGATCATATTTTGATAGGGCTTGAGCAGTTCGGCTGTTTTGATGAGTCCGTCGGCCAGGGTATTATGCTGAAGCTCGTGGCGTCGCTCGCTTTTCATAGCAATGAGTTCCTTGCGTAACTAGAAGACTATGCCGCTATTTTTCTGAAACAGCGCAGTATAAGGGGGTTCCGGCAAATGCGTCAAGGTCGAGAGCAAGAGAACTGTAAAGTTGCACAGTCGTCAAAAGCAGTCATTCTGAGCGAAGCGAAGAATCTCTGTGAAGCCATATAAGTCTCAATATGCCAACGAGATCCTTCGCTTCGCTCAGGATGACGGTTCCTCCACGGCCAAGGACTTTGCAGTTCCTCTGAGGTTGAGAGGGCGATATTTACCGCAATACCCAAACCCCCTACTTTACCGACTTTTGTGGAAAATCGCTGTAGTGCTATTTAGGGTTCACGGATACACTAGAACACTGTTTGTCTAGTTTCCGTCGGGGATATCCACGCCGGATGGAGACGCACGCACGGAGGCGCCTATGTCAACGCGGCCATTTCGTTTTATTCACGCCAGCGATTTCCACTTGGAGCAACCGTTGATGGGGGTGGCCGAAGTGCCCGACCATCTGCGCGACCTGTTCCTCGATGCCCCCTACACGGCGGCGCAACGGGTGTTCGACGCGGCATTGGCGGAAGACGTTGATTTCATGGTTCTCTCGGGCGATATCTTGCATCCGCCCGGCTGCGGTCCGCGAGGGCCGCTGTTCCTGGTTCGGCAATTTGCCCGACTTGCGGAACGCGGAATCGGCGTCTATTGGGCCGGCGGAACCATCGACCCATTCGATGCTTGGCCAACGGCCTTTCGATTGCCACAAAACGTACATATCTTCCCGCACGGCCGGGCGGAACACGTGACCATCGAACGGAACGGGTTCACCTTAGCGCGTCTTGTCGGCGCAGGCCGCGACCGCGGTCGAACGATCCGGCCGAGCGATTTCTCACCGGATCCGACGGGTCTGCACACGATCGCCGTGACGCACGGCGATATCGACCCGGCCGCTTTGCAAGGACGCGGCGTTCACTATTGGGCCCTTGGCGGTCGTCACGATCGCTGCACGCCGCAAGGCGGATCGCACGCGGTTTTGCATTATTGCGGAAGCCCGCAAGGCCGCTGGCCCCGCGAGACCGGCGTCCACGGTTGCACGCTCGTGCAAATCGAGCCACAAAGCCCCGCGCGCACCTGTTTCATCCCGACCGACGTGGTGCAATGGGTTGATGAACGCATCAGCATCGACGACGCAACCACTCGCGAAGAATTGGAAACCCGCCTCCGTGAACGCATGAATGCCTTACAGGGGTCAGGGGTCGGGGGTCAGGGGTCAGACCTTAAATCCCAAAATCCCGAAATCCCGAAATCCCCAACTTCCAATCCCCAATCCCTAATCCCTAATCCCTCGACTGGTATGGGTTTGTTGATTTCCTGGACCATTACCGGTTCGGGGCCATTGGCTGCACAACTGCGTCGCACGCGGCTTGCGGCCGAGTTGCTCGAATGGCTTCGCGACAATTACGGCCGCCGGTCGCCGGAAGCTTGGAGCGTATCGCTCGATGTCGAGGTTTCGGAAATGCTTCCGCCCGACTGGTATGAACAAGAGACAATTCGCGGCGACTTCCTCCGGGTAGTGCGTCAGTTGCAGATGAATCCGGAAGAACCGCTCACGTTGGATGGATACATGTCGGAAACGCATCAGGCCGGCCTGCTGGCCAGCGCGGCCGTGCTAGACAAAAAAACCGTTCGCGACAGCGTTCTGCGTGAAGTTGCCGCACTGGGCGTCGATCTTTTAAGCGGTGAGGAGGCCCACTCATGAAAATCACGGACCTGGAAATAGAAGGCTACGGCGTTTGGAGCGGACTGCGGATCGAAAAGCTCGGCGACTCGCTCAACGTGCTTTACGGCCCGAATGAAGCAGGCAAGACGACCCTGCTCCAGTTCATCCGCGCCATGCTTTACGGCTTTTCGCCTGAACGACGGCGTTACTTGCCGCCGGTCCACGGAGAGCCGGCGGGCGGCGTTTTGGAGCTAACCGGGCCGCACGGCCGATTCGAGATCGGCCGCCACGATCGCACATTGCCCGACGGCGCTCATGAAGAGCAAGTCACGTTGACCGCCCCCGACGGCACGCGCCAAGGCGAGCATTTCCTCAAAGTGCTGCTGTCGAACGTCGATGAGCCCGTGTTCAATAATGTGTTCGCGGTAGGCCTGCGCGAAATTCAAGAGCTGGCCACGCTGAGCGACACGGAAGCAGCCGAGCAGCTCTATAATCTTTCAGCCGGTCTCGACCGCGTTTCGCTGGTCGAAGTGTTGCGAGAACTGGAAAATTCTCGAAATCGCATTCTCGACGCCGGCGGCGGACAATGCCAAGTTGCGCAATTGCTTGCCGAGAAGGAAAAAATCCTCGCCGAGATCGAGGAACTCGATTCGGTCAATCGCCGCTACGTCCATTTGGCGTCGGAATACGAACAACTGCAACAAAATGTGGCCCGCGTCGAGGAAGACGCCAACCAGTTCCAGCGTTTAACCCGCGTCATGGATCTCGCCCTTTCGCTGCGCGATCGCTGGAACCGCCGTGCCGCATTAGACAGCGAGATTGCCGCTCTTGGTTCGACGAAGGCCATGCCCGAAGACGGCTTGGAACGCCTCGACGCCATCAACGCACGCATCGAGAAACACCAGAAGCGGATCGAACGTTTTACACGTCAGCGGGATGATGCGAAGCGGGAATTTGCATCGCTGAAGATCAACGAAGCTCTTTGGCGTCAGGCCGCGCGGATCGAGGCCTTCAAGGAACAAGGTCCGTGGATTGTCCAACTTCAAAAGCAGATCGGCGAGCTGCGCGGCGAGATCGGTCGCACCGAATCGGATTTAGCTGCGGAAGGCGAGCAGCAAGGCTTGAAGTCGATTGCCCAAACCATGCCTACCCTTTCGGCGAAGGCGTTGGCCGCGCTTCGTGCGCCCGCCAAGGCGATGCGGCAATGCCGCCGGCGTTGTGAGGAAGCGGGCAAATCGCTGCAAAAAGCACGCGAATCGGCCGATGCCCTCACATGGCAAATCGAATCCACGCTTTCAGCTCGCGGAGAAACCGATCTGACGACCGCCATGGATCGAGCGGGCGGACTGGTGCTCCAGTTCCGGCGTCGAGCGCAATTTGATGAGCGGCTCGATCAGCTCAGCCGTTACCAAGGGGAACTCGAACTACAAAGCCGAAAGCTGGCAGACCACCAATTACTCCCGATCGGCGTCTTGGCCGGACTCGGCGGTGTGTTTGTCGTCGGCGTGATGTTGATCCTTACCGGGCTGTTCATGCCTGCCTCGATCACGGGCACGATTGGCTGGACGATGGCCCTGTTGGGTCTGGCCGGCAGCGGAGCCGCGGCGGGGGGCAAGATAATGCTCGAACGGTCGAATGCCCAACGGCTCGACGGCTGCCAGAAGCAACTCAGCATGCTCCAACTTCAGTTGCAGCAAGCCACGGCCGACCGTGACGCATTAGAGGCACAGTTGCCGCGCACCGGCGGAACGCTCGCCGGACGGCTTCAAGCGGCCGAGCAAGATCTGGCCGCCCTCGAGGAATTGACTCCGCTCGACACGCGCCGCGGTGCGGCCCGCCAAGAGGCGGAAGCGGCCCAACGCCGTGAGGCGGAATGCCGCGAAGAACTATCCGCCGCACGGCGACGCTGGCGCGACGCCCTTGCCAATGTCGGTTTACCGAACGATTTGAATCCGAAACAAGTGCAATGGATCGCCCAACATGCCGACCGGATCACCGACACGCGGCGTCGGCTTGCCGAACGGCGTGAAGACCTTGTCCGACGCGAACGCGAATTGGAAGCCCTAAAAACGCGAATTACGCAACTTGCCGCGGATGCGGGCGTTTCTCTCGAAGGATCGGATCCGGCCCAACAACTGCAGCGGTTGGCGGAAGCCGCGGCACGCCAGGAAGCCGGGGCCTCACGCCGCGATGTCCTGCGAACGCAAGTTCGGCGTCTTCGCGCCGCTCGTGCCAAACATGAGACGGCCGTCAGCCGCGCCAAGCATCGCCGCCGAGCGATCTTGCTTGAAGCCGGAGTGAAGGATGAGCAGGAGTTTCGCCGAAACGCCGCCGAATGCCACCGGGCCGCGGCCCTCGAACGCGACCGGGATGCACTCGCTCGGGAAATCGAATCAGCCTTGGCTTCCCAATGTTCCGAGGAGGCCATCCGGAAACAACTTGAAGGCGAATATTCGGTTCCGTTGGAAACGCGCCGCGAAGAACTGGGACGTCAGGCGGCAGTCGTCGAACGTCAGTTGCGCGAATGGATCGAACAGCGCGGCCGCCTGAGCGAGCAGATGGAAGCGATTGCTTCCGATCGCCGGTTGGCCTCGAAGCAACTCGATCTGGCTGTGGTCGAAAA
>JAEAMG010002700.1_pt1 | contig 10653 bp, 5 predicted proteins | sample 8958741 | NCBI WGS metagenome assembly JAEAMG01 (sample SAMN16933256, study PRJNA681125) | bioreactor sludge metagenome | isolation source: anaerobic bioreactor treating anionic surfactant - SDBS | place: India: Bengaluru | collected 2019-02-28
CGAAAAAATCACGGAAGAGTACCCCCATTGACCACCCGTCACTGACAGCATGGTGTATGGGTACGGCAAGAAGATGATGTTCCCGATCCATTATAAACAGGTATACGCGAATCAGAGGCCCTTTCTCCAAATCAAAGGGGATGCTTACCGCTTCCTCAACGGCATATCGCACCTGCGTCTCCCTTTCCGCGAATGTGCATGTGGACAGATCCGATATCTGGATCGAGACCTCGGATGCCGGAGCAATCACCTGCGCCAAAACGCCATTGACGACTTTAAAATGTGTGCGAAGCGGCTCATGCCTTGCCACAACGTCATTCAGGGCGGCTTGTACTGCATCCCGGTCAAGTTTCCCGCGCAGTTCAAAGGCGAATGAGGAAAGGTTAAGCACAGGGTCACGGGTAAACTGCTGGAACAACCACACACTTTCCTGGGAATCCGATGCACGCAGATAACGTACATCTTCCCCCATGAACTCCTTCAGGGCGGGTTTGTTTGCCGAGACCAGCCTACGCAACTCAGAGGAAACCTCCAACTTAGGCGCCCTCAAACACAACTCATCGCCCTCAAACCAACAACACGCATTGCTTCGCAACAGGGAGGCCAATACTTCTTCCGAGTTCAAAGCCGGCTCTCCTCAAAATCGGCACCTAATGTGGACTGCGTCGTCTCCGGAAGCGCATAGCCCAGCACATTGGCCAAACTCACTGTAGACGGGCTCAGCGCCCGCGGCAGCCTGATATGCCTCCAGGCCTCTCCTAGTTCAGATAGGATGGCCGAATGCTTTAAAAAATTCGGATCGCCCACTGCGGGTGCTGTACCGAGAAGACCTTGCGTCATGCGTTCGCCCTGATAAGGATAAAGCAGTGATTCCTCAAAAGTAACGCCGAGAAACGAGCACAGTTCCTCCAACGCCTGGCGGGGTGTGGCTACAAGGTATTCATAGTGCAGGCAACGCTTTCGGCTATCCGGTACGCTTTTCAGAAACTCCGATAAATTCCGGTTTGAAACCGACCACGCCAGCTCCGCCGTTTCATAGGGATCTGAAGCGCGCGTGGACAAATAGCGCTCCATTCCGGTACGAACAAATGATTCCATTACAGCATAGGGATGTCGAGTCAAATAAATATAAAGAGGCGCTTTAAATACCACTTCAGCCCGTTCCAGAATCTCGCGTGCCCCGGCATAGGTAGGCGATTTATCCACCAGCACCCTGGGTGCGGCGGCATTTTGAAGGCGTTTGTATACTTCTGTGACGGCGAGATTTTCTTTCCGCCAAGATTCCGCCAGTAACGCGGCACTGTCACCCGTCTCCTGAAACAGGGCGCGAAGAGCACTCGACAGTCCCTCTCCCAGACCCGTATCTCCCAAGGCAACCTCCCTCTCGCCCAGAGTGTTGTAAGGGAGGAGATGCAATTCCGGCGGACAAAACAGACGGGTATGCCCGGCCAGCATCACACGCAACAAGGTGGAACCGGAACGGGGCGCCGACAATAAAAATATCACGGGGCCATTCTTGGGTGCGGCATCCGATGGCGCCGTCTGTTTTGCATGAGAAACCCGCCAACCGAAAAAGTCAAGGGCGCGCGTGCCGGGTTCCATTTCCGTATCCCTTCCAAGGCGCGAAATGAGCAGAGGCACAAGTTGATGAATACAAGGGCGTTCCAAAACATCTTTGGGATAGAGAACAACATGCAGATCCGAGGAACAGCGGGCAATGACATCCATAGCCAGCAGGGAATTGAGGCCAAGTCTTATAAAATGGTCGTGGGCCCCAATCTTATCCATCGGCATCTGGAGGATGGAAGCAATGGTTTCGCGCAGATAATATTCCACAAAACGGGCTTGCAGACTGGAAGCGATGTCGCGGATGTTCAGGTCATGGGCAGCAGCGGCGATTCTGGAATCACTTTGCCTTTCAGGAAGGTGGAATCGGCCATCCGGCTCCAGCCAATGGCGCACCCGCTCAAAGGGATATCCGGGCAAAGGAATATGTTTAAATGCGCCAGTCTCTCCCGGTATGCTTCCCCTATCCTGTTCCACAGCCACCGCGATGGCCGCCTCCGGGTTTCGGGCAACCTCGAGAAGAGATGCCACAAGTGAATCACGATCCGTTCCGGAAACAATTGCACGACAGTTAAATTTTGTTCTTCCCCTGTTTATCGTCTTGCTCGCATTCCGTAGTTCTTCGTGGGGCACTGCGTTCAAATATTCCGCCATACGCCTCGCCAATATTCCAAGGGCGCGGGGGGTTCTTGCGGACAATACGAATCCGTTATTATCCTGCGAGGACCCCGTCACAGCAAGGTTAGTAGTCGTACGTGGTCCTTCTTCAAGTACAAGTGCGGCATTCGATCCGGCCAGACCTTGAGAAAGAATCGCCGCAAATCGTTTTGTCCCGGTGTCGGGCCATGGAACAGACGTTTGTGCAACCGCAAGACCCTCCTTGCCAATCGGTGATCGGGGATCAGGACTGTCGAAGGAGGCCTGAGGTGGTATTACGCCATGCTCCAATATCAGGGCTGTCCTGATAAGCCCCGCCATGCCTGAAGTCACTTCGCTGTTGCCGATATTGGATTTATGGGTACCAATATAACAGGGCACCTTCCGCGCGCCTACAACACCGATGGAAACAAAGGCGTTTAACTCCATGAGATCAACGGGCAGCATAGCGGCGCCATGCGCTTCTATATATCCCAATTCGGAGGGATTCACCGAACCGACCGCCAACGCGTTGCGAATAACATCAGCATAAGCGCCGGTACTTGACGATGTGAGGCCCCAACCGCGTCCGGCGTGACCTGTGGCTCCGCCCCGAATTAGAGCGTAAATATGTTCCTGTGCCTCATTGGCATCCCTAAATCGCCTTAAAATCACCACAGCGCACCCCTCCCCACGCACATAACCCGCGGCCTGTGTGTCAAAGGGACGGCATACCCCGTCGGGCGAGAGCAATCCCGCCTTTGCGAGGGGAGCGGATAAACAGGGATCCAGCAATAAATTCACGCTGCCCACAATCGCCATGTCTATTTCGCGGCGGTCAAGCGCCTGGCAAGCGAGATGTACCGCATAGAGGGAACCCGCACACGCGGCGTCCAGCGTCAGGCTGGGTCCGCAGAGTCCCAAGAAATGGGAAACCCGATTGGCGATGGCACAGAGCGCCGCCCCCATGACATCAGATAAAGCGGCGTTTCTAAAGACGTCCGGATTGCATTCCGCATATTCGCCCTGCCCGGCGGCCATATATACACCCGTTTTCGATCCAGAAAGGACTTCCGGAACGCAGCCGGCATCTTCGAGAGCGGTCCAGACGGTCTCGAGCATCAACCGCTGGCGGGGATCCATGAATACCGCCTCCCGTGGTGATAGGCGAAAGAATTCCGCGTCAAACATCTCAATATCATCGAGAAAGCCGCCCCAGCGACAGGCATGCGCGGTCAGGTCAGTTCCCATAAGGTCCTTTTGACCAGTCAATCGCAACCGCTCCGGAGGCCAGGATTTTAGTGCCACCGTTTTTTCCATCATCAGCCGCCAGTAGGCGTCCTTGTCCGGAGCGCCCGGCCAACGGCAGGCCATGCCCACAATAGCCACAGGATCGGCTTCTTTGGGATACAGGCTCAGAGGATTGTGTTTTGACTGCGTTTCCCCGGAAAGATGCCCGGCTACCGATGCAATCGTAGGATGATCCAGGAGCAACGTCGGTTCCAAGCGGCAACCCAGCCATTCCTCGAGTTCCCCGGACAACCCCATGGCATCCCGGCTGGATAAACCGATGCCGTCCAAAAGCACGTCCGCATCAATGTCTTCCGGGGCGCATCCGATAATCTTCGCAATGCGTTCGGTCAGCCACCGGATAATTTCCCTGGAATCGGGGCTGTTCTGGCGCCTGGTTGTTCCCTTCACTGGTGAAAAACCTCGAAACTACCCTCCAGATATCGGTTACGCGCGGCATGCCGTTGTATTTTCCCGCTGGAAGTCTTAGGCACACTGCCGGATTTGATGAACACCACATCATGCAATCCAATCTGGTGCGATTGGGAAACGCCCTGCCGTATTTCCGCCGCAATTTGATTCAGGTCGCTGTCGGAGTCGCTGTGCGGGGAAATTTCCGTCGCTACAACCACGTGTTCCCTATTGTCGCGCTCGATGGAAAACACAGCACAACATCCCGGACGAACGGCTTTATGGGCCTTTTGCACCGTCCACTCGATATCCTGCGGATAAATATTTACCCCGTCCAGAATAATCAGGTCCTTGATACGGCCTGTCACATACAATTCACCCTCATGCAGAAACCCCAGGTCGCCCGTTCGAAGAAACGGTCCGTCTCCGGTATCTGCGATGCGGGCGTTGAAAATCTGCTCGGATATCTCAGGGCGGTTCCAGTATCCTCTTGCAACCGCAGGCCCCTTTACCCAAATCTCGCCAACCTGGCCGGGCGCGCACAATCGCAGTGTTTCCGGGTCTACAATACAGAGATGCGCCCCCATATCCGTTGTTCCACAACTGATGATGCTTTGGGAATTTGCGGTATTTTCCGGAACAACTTCAACCCGGTTTTCTTTGAGGGCGTCACAGCAAACATTAACCCAATGCACAAAACCGCCGGTAACCTTGAGCGTGGATTCCGCCAGGCCATAGCCGCTTTGGAACATCTCCCGCCGGAATCCGGCCGGGGCAAAGGCCTCGGAAAAGGTTTCTATCGTGGCGCGGTGAATGGGTTCCGCCACCGTTCCGGCAATGCGAAGTTGTTCAAGGCACAGCATGGCCCGTTTATCGGGTGTTGATTTCCGAACACTCAAATCATAGGAGAAATTCGGTCCCACCGTCTGGGTAATCTTTAAATCCGAGACCGCCTGCCACCAGCGTAAAGGGCGCTGCAAGAACGCCAGCGGCGACATCAGATACATCGGCAATCCCTTGTACAAGGGTATTACCAGGCCGCAAATCAGTCCCATGTCGTGAAAAGTCGGCAACCATATCAACAGACGTTCCCACTCCCGATAGGCGACACAACGCGCCAGATCTTCCACAGTGTGCAGCATGTTGCGATGAGAAATCATCACTCCCTTGGGCTCTGATGTAGATCCTGAGGTGTACTGGATAAAGGCGACATCATCCGGCACCACATTCGGAGCCCGCCATCCCTCTCCCAGGTCATCGGCAATGGCATCGGTGGGGCAAACCTGCATTCCCGCGAAAATCGGGTTGTATGAGGGCAGATTTTCCAAGAGGGGCGCCACTGACGTTGTGGTCAATACTATCGCGGGAGTGGCATCCTGCATGATGGAAACCAATCGCGGCAGCGACTGCCGCAACCGCATCGGATTGGGCGGATAGGCCGGAATCGCCCAGACTCCGGCAAACAGGCATCCATAAAAGGCCTCCACATACTCCAAACCCGGCGGATATAACAATATCGCCCGTTCACCGGCCAATCTGCGTTCCTGTAAGAATGCCGCTATAGCGCGGGCGCGAGCCTCGAGTTTACCGGCCGTCAACACACGGGATACCGTCTCCCCATCATCCAGAAAACTCATATAAACAGTATCTGAGCTATACTCAGCGCGCTCGCGCACCAATGCTACCAAATCTCGAACGGAGAGGCTCTCTGCCAACCGATCCTCACCGACAACCTTCATACACGATTCCCTCTCTTTCTATTTACAGAAACAGCAGTTATTTGGGTTATAAAGACCTTCCCTAGCACCACACGGCCAAATCACTTCTTTGAAAATCAACACAATTATATCACTCGCACAATGATCCTGCAAAATGGCGAATATCAGCTGTCATTTTCGGGGTGTGGAGACTAAATATTCCTGGTATCCAAATCCGAATTTCGGGTTGACAGGATTTCAGGTTGACTTTGATCCTTCCTCCAATTTTCCCTTATCATATTGTGTTTTAAGCCCCTAATAACTCACAGTCGCCTTTAAACGACAGAAAAAGTTCTGTACGCGATATCCACTGTCAAGGAGAACGCCATGCGCAAAGCACTTAAGATCATCGGCGGTATTTTACTGGCTATCATCGTGGTCCTTTGTATTACGAAAGTATGGGCGGACAAGACCTACTTTAATGAGTATAACCCCTCGCTGCCCTTCAATGTACAGGTAAAGGAAGCGACACACGTGGAGGATACGGTTGATCTCTTTGGAATTGTCCGGCCACGTCGTTTTGAAAAATTGTTGTTCAGCATGGATGCCCGTCCCGGCGAACCGATGCCGGTAATCCTGACACTGCCGGTGGAGCGTTCGGGCAAACTCCCGGCCATTATATTTCTGCATGGCATCGGGCAGAATAAGCGCTTTCTGGAGGAAATCTGCACCCCCTTCAACGAGGCGGGCTTTGCCATGGCCTGTTTTGACCAGTCCATGCAGGGCGAACGAGAGGTGGAGGGCAGCCTGTTGGACCAGGCTGTTGCTTTTCGCAAGCGTCCCTGGAAGACCATCAACGACACGCGCCGCCTGATTGACTACCTGCAGACGCACCCGGATATTGACCCGGCTCGCATTTACCTTGTCGGAGCCAGTTACGGCGCCATTACGGGTTCCACGGTCACTGCCTTTGATCCCCGGATTCGCGCAAGTGTATTGGTGGTCGGCGGCGCCGATATCAAGACCATGCTCAACGCCCCGCTAATCAAGAATGCAGTGAATAATGCCCTGTTGCACTGGCTGGGCAAACAGGTGGTCGCTTTCATGATGAAACCCGCCGATCCAAAGCGGTATGCCGCCGGCACTGCGGGGAGACCCGTATTGATGCTGAACGGGTCCGAAGACACGCTGGTCAGTCCTGAAGCAGGGGAAAAACTCTATGCCGCCTTGGGCGAACCCAAAGAAATCCGCTGGTATCCCTGTGATCACCCCGGCCTCAGGAAAGAGGACGCCACTATTGTGGTAAAAATCCTGGACGACGGGCTTGCCTGGCTGCTGGATAAGGACAAGCCCTTTCGTAACACGGACATGGCTTCAGAACTGCACCTTGGCCCACGTGCCGTAACCGCCAACTAACGCGGTCGTCACTCGCGTCGTTTTTTACCCTACTACCCATGAGCAACGCGAAGAGATGATGTGTGTCGCTCCCTCACCAGATTTTCTGTGACTGCATCTACGGGTGATGTTCGAAGATGGCATGCGCATTCATGGGGTCACCGGCGGCACACGCGCAAGCTTCCTCATCCCCCAATATCCCCCCTATTACGGTGTACGTGTGTATATAAAAATACCGACAACAACGGCACAGCATGAATACAGGGGGCTTTCTTTGATTTAACCGCATAGAATTAGGTAGCATCCCATTATATATGCATCAATGGGAAGATAATGCACGCACAAACGGACGCTACCGTAGCGTGTAAAATCAATTTTCCTTTGTGTAATGTGAAACGCTGTGAATATTTTCAGGGAGATTATCATAGGCTTGTTTTTATGTTCCACGGAAGTGGAAAAGAATTTTCATGATCTCTGCAACAGCCATAACACCCAATGAAGATAGCGTTATTCGCGTTAAGGACATCTGCAAGCAGTTCGTGATGGGCGATACCGTTGTGAACGCACTTGTTGATGTCTCCTTCGATATTCAGCGGGGAAGTTTTGTGGCGATTATGGGCCCCTCAGGTTCCGGGAAAACCACCCTGCTTGATATTCTGGGCTGTCTTTCGCGTCCCACATCGGGGTCGTACTGGCTGGCCGGCGCACAGGTAAGTGAATTATCGGACAGCCAGTTGGCTCGCGTACGGAATCATGAAATCGGGTTTGTGTTCCAGAATTTCAACCTTTTAGGCCGCACCACCGCCCTGGTCAATGTGGCATTGCCCCTGTTTTATGACGGAGTCGGACGGCGTGAGCGCATGGTCCGCGCCAAAAAGGCGCTTACGGCGGTCGGCTTGGAAGAACGTATCGGGCATTGCCCGAACGAACTGTCGGGCGGCCAGCGCCAGCGCGTCGCCATAGCCCGGGCACTCATCAATTCCCCTTCGATCTTGTTCGCGGACGAACCAACGGGAAACCTGGACACCTCCAGCGGGGAGAGCATCATGGCTCTTTTCGCTGACTTGCATAATACGGGGCACACCATAGTGATGGTAACCCATGAACGCGACATTGCGGAGCACGCGCAGCGCATCATGAGTTTTCGCGACGGCAGATTGGTAAGCGACGAATGGCGGGATCAAAGATCGGCAAACTAATACGCAGGTTGCTTGGCTGGCTGTTTTTCATGGTCCTAATCGGGGCCCCGGTCACCTACTGGTACACACGAGAACCTGAAATCGAGGTGACCTCCATCATCCTGAAACGAGGCCGCATAGAACAGACGATCGCGGCATTTGCATCAGGCACGGTGGAACCAAAGCAGTCTTCCATGGTGGCGCCCGAGACCATCGGTAAAGTGATCGCCGTGCTGGTGAAGGAAGGAGACCGGGTAAACAAGGGAGATGTCCTCATTGAACTGGACTGCAGGCAGCAGGAACACCAGGTGACGCAGGCCGAAACGCGCATACGCCAGACGGAAACCGCCTTAGAACTTCTAAAAAAACAGCAAGTAAATGATTCCTCGCGCATTCCGACGCTCAAGCGGGCGCGGGACCTTGCCGAAAAGGAATACAAGAAGGACAAGACCCTGTACGAGCGGGACGATGTGGGCTCCGAGAGCATGGTGAATATGTCTGAGATCAACTTCAATCAGGTGCACGACACCTACAAGGCCCTAAACGATTTGATCCAGTTATATCCGTTACGCATTGAAGAGGCGGAAACCGGTCTGGAGGCCATCTCGATTATGCGCGAACAGGCTGAAATCAGCCTCGACTGGACCCGAATCCGCGCTCCTTTTGCCGGTCTGGTGGCAGACGTTTATGTGGATGTCGGGGAAAGTGTCGGGGGCGGCTTAGGCGGCGCCATGTCCGGTGGTTCGCTCGGCGCGGGTTTGGGGGCCGGCGCCGGAATGGGTATTGGCGGCACCGGCATGGCGGGCGGCGGCGCGGGGAGCGCGCCACTGGCGTCTCCTTTGTCCGTGGCGCTTATCGTGGACGATTCCGATCTGTATGTAAAAGCGCCCTTTGACGAAGCCACTTTCGGCCAGCTCAAACCGGGCCAAAAGGCACGCATCACGGTGGACGCTTACCGGGATGAGGAGTTTCCCGGCCGGGTGTCCTCAATTTCCTCCACGGTGTCGCGCAACCTGGACCTCAGCCGCACCTTTTTAGTGGACATCCTAATCGAGGAAGGCAAGGAAAAGCTCATTCCCGGCATGTCGGCCGACGTGATTGTCGTGGCCGATGAAAAGGAAGATGTGTTGTATGTGCCCACCGAGGCGCTTATTCGAGAGGAGGAGGGCTATGTCGTCGTAGACGGCCGGGCCGAGCGCCGCAGGGTCAAAATCGGCATTGGAAACTGGCTGGAGCGGGAGGTGCTGGAAGGTCTGCGGGAAGGGGACGAACTGATTACCTCGGTTTCCCTCAAAGAATTGCGGCCGGGCATCAAGGTACGCGTCGTGGAGGCGTTGGAGGACCAATGAACCTCCTGGAATGTATCTGGATGGCGTTGGAATCGCTGTCGGAAAACAAGGTGCGCTCGTTTCTCACGACGCTGGGGGTCATTATCGGCGTAATGTCGGTCATCCTGCTGGTATCTCTGGGCGAGGCAGCCCAGGCCTATATCGAAAACGAGTTCAACGGGATGGGCAGCAATGTAATCATGGTCTCGCCGGGCAAACAGGAGACCACAGGCGGCATGATCACGGTCAGCGCGGGCAGTTTTCGCAAACTAACCACCGAAAACGCCAACGAAATCAAGCGGAAAGCCGCGGGCATCAAGGCCGTCTCCGGAACGGTACTGGGCACGGGCCAGATCCGGTACCGGAATCTGGAACGCAACTGTATCGTCATCGGCGCTCAGGAAGGCCTGGCTGTGGTCCGCTCGCTGCGCACGCAGTTGGGCCGATTCATCAATGCCCAGGACATTGATAAGAACAACAAAGTCTGCGTCATCGGGCTGCAACTGAAGAAAGACCTGTTCGGTTCCAAACCGGCCCTGCACGAACGGATATCCATCAACCGATCCAAGCATGTCATTGTCGGGATTCTGGAAGAACGAGGGCAGGTGCTCGGCATCAACCTGGACGACATCGTGATTGTGCCCCTGCCCAGTGGCCAGCAGATGTTCTACGGCGGCGAGAACACCCTGTTCGAGATCACCGCGGCCGCCAGAAGCCCCGAAGACATTGATCTGGCAACGGAATCCATCCGCAAGATACTGATTGCCGCCCATGACTACAATGAGGACTTCACCGTGGTGGACCAGGACGGCGTTATAGATTCCTTTAGCAAAATTCTCGATGCGCTCCGGCTCATGCTGGTCGGCATCGCGGCCATATCCCTGCTGGTCGGCGGCATCGGCATCATGAACATCATGCTGGTGTCCGTGCGCGAGCGCACCCGCGAAGTAGGCATCCGGAAATCCGTCGGCGCCACCCGGTCCGACATCGCCCTGCAGTTCCTTATCGAGGCCATGACCCTGAGCGTATGCGGCGGTTTCATCGGCGTTGCCATCGCGTGGATCACCACGCTAGTACTGGGCATCCTGTATCCGTCCATACCGGTGGTCATCTCGACCTGGTCGGTACTCACCGCCTTCCTGTTCAGCATCA
>JAEAMG010002701.1_pt1 | contig 10649 bp, 8 predicted proteins | sample 8958741 | NCBI WGS metagenome assembly JAEAMG01 (sample SAMN16933256, study PRJNA681125) | bioreactor sludge metagenome | isolation source: anaerobic bioreactor treating anionic surfactant - SDBS | place: India: Bengaluru | collected 2019-02-28
CACCAATGATCAAGTCGCCCGGATTCACCACATATCCGCCAAAGAGGATTGGATGGTTAACTGTTCCAAACCCGGTTTTACCGGTTCCTAATATACAGAATCCTCTGCAAAAAATAGGGAAACCCATTTTAATTATTTCTTCAGAATCACGGATACATCCGTCAATCGCCAGGCCGCCAAGCTTTCTCGCGACGGCCGATGTCGCCATCAGTCCGCCGAAGTATCCCGCTTCATGGAATCCGCCCACAGACGCAACGATTATATCGCCGGGCTGTGCCTTTTCAAGGGCTTTGTGGAGCATCAGGTTATCTCTTGGGTGACAATCAACGGTAAAGGCAGGACCGCACGCACGAACACCTTTTGCGATCGGCTTTATTGCACAGTCAACATAACCCTTTCTACCGGATGCTTCGTGTATTGTGGCAGTACCCAGCTCACGGAATTGATCAATAGTGTTTTGAGACGGCCTTTCTATTCTGGTATTTATGTGGGCCATATTTTACTCCTTCCGGTCTTCGGTTCAAATAATTTTCCTGATGTAGTCTACCGAATTCTGCAGGTGGTTCCTCATCGCCTTTTCAGCTCTGTCCGGATCCTTGGCCATTACCGCTTCAATCGTTTCAAGATGCTCTCGATATGATGCCTCCGCGCGTTCCGCATCGACCTGGCCGAGCAAGGCATGGCGCATGCGCACAATCTGCTCTTGAAGGGCACGGTAATGTTCCAGGAGTTTCCTATTTCCCAGGGCTTCAAAGAAAAAGGTGTGAATCTGATCTCCCGCGTTGATATGAGTTTTTTGAGCAGAATTTTTGTCGGTATCCGCGGACTTGAATTTATCACATATCAGTCGGGCATTTGCCATGTCGAAATCTGCTTTGGCGGCAACACGCCGTATTACCGCACACTCGATTACTTCCCTCATCTCAAAGAGATCCCGGATATCCTGTAGGGAAAACCGGGAAACGAAAGAACCCTTGCCGGGAATATTTTCAACAAAACCTTCTTTTTCGAGTTGTTGCAATGCCTCACGAACGGGGGTCTTGCTTATCTTGAGTTCCTTGGAAAGGACAATTTCGTTGAGCGGTTCCCCGGGTTTAAAAACATTCGTTATTATGCGTTTCTTCAATGTATCGTAGACCGCTGCCTTCTTGCTCTTGGGGCTACCGTTTTTCTTTTGCATATACCCTCTATTTTTTTTCTTAAAATATACTCAGAATATACTCTTGATATATTTTTAGAATAATGATAAGCCATTGTCAAGGAAAAAACGAGATAAAGTGGAAAAACAGACTATATGAATAAAACTGAATTTAACCTGAGAATAAGTTATTGGGGAATTGTGTAAAAGCCTTAATTATTTGTTTCTGAACCACCCATGGAATCATCTATACTGAGTCAAATCCCGACGAAAACAATCCCCATCGTACTCACCTTCTTTCTCGGTTTTCTTCTCAAGAAGGTACGGGTTTTCAATACAACAAGTGCCGACGTAATGCTCAAGGTCGTTTTTTACATCTCTCTGCCTGCTCTTATATTGCTGGCAATGATTCATACAACTTTGAGTCTGGACTTCATTTATCTCCCCATAATCTGCATAATAACAGTCTCCGTTACACTTCTCATAACGCTCATTGTCGGCCGGTCGCTTCATCTTGCCAGTCAGACACTGGGGGTTTTTATAATCGGCCCCATGATTCTGAATACCACTTTTGTAATACCATTTCTTCTCTCCGCATACGGGCAGGAGGCAATAGCCAGGCTCTCTGTCTTTGACGTAGGCAACAACATTACTATATACAGTCTGGTATATTTTTTTGCTCATCGGCATGGCTCCGAAGGCAGCGCCCAGGGAGCATTAAAAACGATTGCCCAGTCCCCAATTCTCTACGCGCTTTGCCTCGGTCTTGCTTTGAATACCACCCATGTGAGGCTGCCGACTCTGGGCGAAACTTTTCTCGAAGGTATGGGAGGCATGACAACTCCGCTCGTTATGATTTCTCTGGGCATTTATTTTAGTCCTACACTGGTCAGAATAAAAGCAACATTCTTATCTGTTCTCATAAGAATTATCGCGGGTTTTCTCATAGCGCTCATCCTTGCAAACCTGTTTAAATTAAGCGGCCTGAACCGGGATTTAGTCCTCGTCGCTTGTTCAGCGCCTGTGGGTTTTACCACCCTGACCTTTTCCGCTATTACCGGCCTCGATGCGGAATTCGCGGCAAGCTGCGTTTCCTACTCTATTTTATTCGGGCTTGTCGTAACACCTGTCCTCATTTTCTTTCTTTTGTCTTAAATCATTGGTATTGTAATGTCGCGAAAACGCGGCCTTTCTTCTCAGCGGTATCCACTCTCAACCAAGATACAATGAACGTTTTGTTCCGTGATAATGTGAGCATCCCGCGTCAACAACAGGAATATAACACATACGCCCCCTGCGGTTTATACTTGCTTCGAATATCGCACGGCGAATTCGGTTTCATTACTGGCGAACTGTTGAATAACATAATCTAAGCGCGTAGCTATCCGCAGGCATGTTTCGGTTTGTCGGCAAAACTCAGAGACTGTATCGACATCCGCAAAAGATCATGCTTCTCCATCTCCGTTCCTGTTTAAAAACAGATTGGTAAACTACTTTCCCGTTCTCCTATTACTACCCGGCTGCCCGCAGCGCATTGCTTTATTACTTCTATTTTTATATAATACACATATGCCGTCTTCGAACGAAAGGAATGAAGCATACGTCCACGGTCATTCGGAACGGGAACATACGAGATTACACGATCAGGCAAATACCCTGACAACACTTCTCCATGGTGATACTTTTTACCCGCCGGGAAGCAGCGTCCTTGAAGCAGGCTGCGGTGTAGGAGCGCAGACTGTCATTCTTTCAAAAAATAGTCCGGAGGCGCGCTTTTTATCCATCGACACTTCTGAGGAGTCGCTGGAAAAAGCAAGGGCATTGGCTGAAAAAGAAGGGATTTTTAATGTTCAGTTTCAAAAGGCTGATATTTACAATCTCACCTTCCCGGAGGAAACCTTTGACCATATTTTTATCTGTTTCGTCCTGGAACATCTTTTGAGGCCCGTTGACGCGCTTATTAACCTGAAAAGAGTATTGAAAACCGGAGGATCAATCACCGTCATCGAAGGGGACCATGGTTCAACCTATTTTTGTCCTGACAGTACGGCGGCTTATAAAGCAATACAATGCCTTATTGATATTCAGGAAAGTATCGGCGGAAACGCGCTTATCGGGCGTCAGATATATCCCTTGCTCAAAACCGCAGGATTCAATGCCATTAAAGTAACGCCGCGCATGGTTTACGTCGATTCCAGCAAACCTGATCTGGTCGAAGGATTTACGAAAAAAACTTTCATTGCTATGGTTGAAGGGATCCGTGAACAAGCCCTCAGGCTTCAAATGATAGATGAGGCAACGTGGGAGAAGGGTATAAAAGACCTTTACCTCACTACCGGACCGGATGGAACGTTCTGTTATAATTTCTTTAAAGGAACGGCAATAAAATAAGCATTGCCTTCCCATCCTTAAACATATCGCGTCTTCATGAAACACAAATGAATTATGGTATAATAACTGATAATATATTTCGATGAACCGGACAATTATGGGAACAAGAAAACCACATAATCAGAAAGAAGGAGCTGTTAATAAAAAAACCAGCAACAAATCGCATGAAAATCCCCTCGACGCTCTCAGGAAAGCGGAAAAAAAGATAGAGACCCTCAGGGAATCTGAGAAAAAACATAAAAAATCTCAAAGGGACCTTCAAAAACTTACCTACAAACTGAAAGAACGCATCAAAGAATTAAATTGTCTCTATACTATTTCCGGAATTGTTGAAAGACACGGCATTCTTCTGGAAGAAGCACTGCAGGAAACGGTAGATATTATACCCGACGCATGGCAATATCCCGAAATAACGTGCAGCCGCATCATACTGAACAACCGGGAGTTCAGGAGTTCCGGCTTCGTGGAAACGCCATGGAAACAGTCACAGAGGATCATCATCGGTGAAGAAAAAGCCGGTTATCTGGAAGTATTTTACCGTGAAGAGAGACCCGCAGAGGATGAAGGGCCCTTTCTGAAGGAAGAAAGACGCCTTATCAATGCCATCGCGGAAAGGATCGGGGAAATCGTCGAGAGAAAACGCGCCGAAGAGGCCCTTTACGAAAGCGAATCAAAGAATCTCGCGCTCCTCAACGCGATACCCGATCTGATGTTTCAGGTGAATGACGCGGGTATGCTCCTGGGGTTTCATAAAGGCAAATTTCCCATCTCCGATGAATCGGCAAACCAGCTTATCGGCAAGAACATTTATTCTCTTTTTGTCACAAAAAAACTGCTTCCCAGGAGAATGCTGGACCAGGCAATGAGACACGTAAAGCGAACACTTGAAACAGGCAGAGCGCAGGTCTTTGAACAGCACTTTCCTTTCAACGGCAATCAAAGAGACTTTGAAATACGAATGGTAGCGTGTACGAACAACAACGTTCTTGGCATTGTCAGGGATATTACGGGGCAGAAACGTCTCCAAAACGAAATCCTTGAAATCAGCGGGAGAGAACAGAGGCGCATCGGCCAGGACTTGCATGACAGTTTATGCCAGCATCTCGCCGGAATCGGCTTTATGGGGAAGGTTTTGGAGAAGAAAATTATCGAACAGCAGCCATTAACGCCGTTAGATGTGAACGAAATCGTGAAGCTTATCGACCAGGCAATCACGATGACGCGGGGATTCGCGCGGGGTCTTAATCCTGTGAGGCTTGAGGCTGACGGTTTTGTTTTTGCTCTCTCCGAACTTGCCGACAACGTTGGGAAGCTTTTCGGTATAACATGCCGTTTTGAGTACACAAACCTGATTCTCATACACGACAACATTATGGCAACTCACTTATACAGGATTGTTCAGGAGGCCCTGAACAATGCCATCAAACATGGTAAGGCAGATACGGTGACCATTATGCTCCGTCAGGATGGAGCTACGTGCATTCTCACTGTTCAGGATAACGGTATCGGAATCGGTAATATAACAAATCAGGGAAAGGGCCTCGGTTTAAACATAATGCAGTATCGTGCTTCCATGATCGGCGCGTTACTGGATATAAAGAACGCGGAACTCGGAGGAACAATTCTTACCTGTTCATTTCGGAACAGGAATGATGTATGATACATAATATGGTAACACGCAACACTATCTCACACGAAAAACGGGGAAGAGGCGATATGGGCAGAAAAAAAATATTCATTGTTGATGATCACCCGATCCTTCGCAAAGGGCTCTCGATGCTCATCAATCAGGAAAGCGACCTTTTCGTTGCCGGCGAAGCTGATAACGCTCAGAAGGCACTCGAAACGATCGACGCGGTGAAACCGGATATGCTTATTGTTGACATATCGCTGCCCGGCATTGATGGCATTGAATTGATAAAAACGGTAAAATTACGTTATCCTGACCTTCCTTCTCTTATCGTATCCATGCATGATGAATCCCTTTTTGCTGAACGCTCTCTCCGGGCAGGGGCAAGAGGCTACATTATGAAGCAGGAAGCCCTCGAGAAAGTACTGGTCGGTATTCGCAGGGTCCTGAACGGTGAGATATTTGTCAGTGACACCATCACGACAAGGATGCTTGAAAAATTCGTTTCCGGTAACGCCAAGGAAGCAAATTCCCCAATTGGTCTTCTGAGCAACCGCGAACTCACGGTTTTCCGAATGATCGGTCAGGGTCTTAAGACGAGCCAGATCGCGGAAAAACTCCACCTGAGCGTAAAAACAATTGAGTCTTATCGTTCCCACATAAAAGATAAACTTAAATTAAACAATGGCACTGACCTGCTTAAATATGCCATACAATGGGTACAGCAGGCGCCGTGAATTTCGCACGAAGTATATTCCCGATAATCTAAGTAGCTAATTGTTATAAGCGTGCAGCGCAAATGTCGTTGACGCGCCACAAAAACATCATTTCCCCGGGACAGATATTTATTATCAATCAATTAAGGTAATAATTTTTTTATCGTCATAGATGGCTGCAGTACTGTATGTAGCAAACATATAATTCACTTGTAGAACGGCTTTCAGAGCCGTTTGATAAGATTTTACATTTCTAATGCAACTCCCGCGGAGCCTCCCGCAACGTTCATCACGGTCTTTGCCACAAAAATAAATATGCACTTTTTTATTCTGATTAGCGATATTTTTCTTGATTTATGAATCAATTGCGGTAATAATTCTCGTAGACGGTTATATTTTCAGGTATTTTCGTAACAGGCAAAATTATTTGCCTGATAAATATATATAAACACAAATATCCAAGGAGGAATTAGAAATGACCAAAGCAGAAATCGTAGCAAAGGTGGCAGAGAAAGTTAAGGTTTCAAAAGCAGCGGCCGCAAAGGCCCTTGCTGTAGTTACCGACTGCATTACGCAGGCAATAAAGAAAGGCGACAAAGTAACCCTCATAGGTTTTGGAACATTTTCTGTCGCAAACAGAAAGGCCAGGAAGGGAAGAAACCCACGCACCGGCAAAGAGATTAAGATTGCTGCAAAGAAGGTCCCTAAATTTTCCGCGGGAGCTGTTTTAAAGGCGGCAGCAAGTGGAAAGGCAGTTGCTGCAAAACCAAAAGCAAAGAAAGGAAAAAAGAAATAGATCACAAAGGGCGGGCCTTTGGCCCGCCTTCTTTTTTTAAACATACCAAATTTTAATTATCTCAAATTTGTCAAAAGAACGGGCGCCGTGTCGGGATTATGCTTGTTGGGCTTCAAAGAGTTTTTTAAGCAGGAAAAGAAAATTCTTCGCAAGGACGGGATTAAGGGTAACGCCGCCCGCCTTGGACATTTGATCCATGATGATTTTCGTTTCTATTGAATCACGATAAACGCGTTTTGTCCTGCATGCGTCAAAATAATCCGATATGGTGGTCATCTGACTGCAAATATTTTGTCGCCAGTTGGCCGACACCTTCGGATAACCGGAAAAATTAAATTGCATGTGATGTTCATAGGCAGCAACTATCGCGAGCGGTGGTATGCCGGGTTTATCAATAAGGTATTCGGCTCCTTTCTGTGGGTGTAACTTGATTTGTTCAAATTCATCATCTGTGAGTTTTCCCTGTTTATTTAAAATTTCTTCCGGGATAAACATTTTACCGACATCGTGGAGCAGCGCGGCCACACCGATGTCGTGGAGCATGTCCTCTTTAATATTAAGCGCCATTGCCTGCGCGAGCGTCAAGATGCAGACATTTGTTGAATGGGTAAAGGTGTATTCATCGAGCGTGCGAAGAGGAGAAAACGCTAGGAGCACTGACGACCCCTGTTTGACGGCGGTAATAATATCGGTGACAGCATCTCTGATATCGCGATCGGGCAGACTTTTCCTTTTCTTAACAGCGTCATACACATTTTCCATGATCCCGATATCTTTTTCCTGAATATCAGTAAAATATTGTTTAATCTGGGCTATCTTCCTGTTTTGTTCCGCCTCTCTGGCGCTTTCCGCTTCTTCGTCTCTCCATTTTTCTGACTCATCGATTTCGTTTTCTTCATCATCGTCAGTTTTAAATCCGAGGCCTACTTTGCCATACTGGATATGAGGAAAAATCGCTGTATCTTCCGACAACGTAGGGCCTACCGTAAGCATGGCAACGAAAGACGTAAATTCATCTTGTGGCGTGTCATAGCTGAAACGAACGTACTGGATAGCCCGCTTTTTAAAAAATTGGATGAAACGGTTCACATAGATCGAGTCTTCCAGGGGCTCTTCGTCAATTACGACTCTGCCTTCAACTATCTTCATGAAAAGTGTCAGATCATTGCCGATAGCTTCCAGAAGCTGAGCGTGAGCAGTCTCAATCGAAGAAATTGTCAGTTGGTGAGCGATTGTATACTGGTGCGCGTTTGTGAGAGTGGGAAGAAAAACCTTGAGAAAGTTCTGTATACGCTCTTTTTTCTCAATATTCATATTCTGTCAGCCTTAAGTGTTTTTATTATCTGGGCAGCTTTATGAGCCATCTCGCCCGATCCTGAACGGGTTATCTTCTGGAGTATGGGGAAGACTTCCTGAGCGGGAAATTTTCCAAGCGAAGCAAGCGTTTCAAGCTTGAGAAGTTTCAGCCTCTGATATGAAAACAGAGAAAAGGATTTGAGTACCGCTTGCAGAACAGGCAGAAAAGAGGGGTCACCAACTTCAGCAAGGGCCCGCACTGATGCTTTCTTGATTTCTAAATCGGTTTTGTTCAATCTCCTCTTTTTAATAAACCCGACAATTACGTCAAAGACATCACTGTTCCGAGTCATGCTCGCAAGTGTTATGGCCTTTAAGCGTCTGTCGGTGTCGCCGGAATCCATTTCCTTCAAGAGAATATTGTCCGCTCTGGGGTCCCTGAAGGCGAGAAAAGTCTGTAACAGTTCAAACCTGACTCTCTGGTCATGATGATTAAATAAACCATAAATAGAGTTCAGGACTGACGGATCATTCAACTGACGAAGCACAAAAAGCAGGTTTCTGACAACATACCACCGTTTGTCTCCCAGTCTTTTGATTAACTGATCTTTCACCGCTCCGCCAAATTCTTTGAGGAGATCAAGATAGAGCAGGCGGAGCGTTTTGCTCTCCTCTTCGGTAAGACGATCAAGCAGCGGTTCGATAAAAGGTTCACCGACCTGCTTGATTATCTTTTTGACAAAAAAGTGTTTTTCCTTTCCCCACTGCGTCGCCGCCGTCAGCACTTCTTCCATGAAGCTCCTGTCGGTGAACATTTCCATTAGTTCCTTTAAATAGTGCTCCCTCCCTTCCCCGGAATTATCTATTCTCGCAATGAGAGTATCAAGGATACTGGAAACAACATGGAAATCACCATTTTTTACCAGCGAGAAACAGTGGTCCTTAAAGACCTTCTTCAAGAAATCGGACACCTGGCCATCACTGTGGACAATAACAAGGTTTACAATGATCGAGGTGAGGTTCATATTTATGCTGTATTCGTTGAGGGTTTGTCCCAGATGATGGACCTCGGAAAGCTCCATTGTGGAAAAATCCTCGGCAGCTATAACATCCTCAAGCACCTTCTGATAATCAAGGGGAATAAACTGATCGTTTTCATCTTCTTTAAAAATAACGTTTAATTTTTCCGTAAGTTTTTCTTTTGGATGCTCTTCCACAAACCCATCAAGATCGACACTCTCCGGAGCCTTTTTGATCTTCTGTAATATCTTTAAAACATTAGGCGGGACATAAAATTCCTGATTTGTCTGTTTTTTGAGAGCATCGAGAATAACCTCATTAGAAAGACCGGAAAGGATTGCGCTGGCTATGTCGTTGTTGTTCGGAATGGAATTGAGAAACCTTTCCAGAAAACACCGGCGGAGGTTTTCATTGAGTGAATCGATAAACGCAAAGAGCCTTTCTTTAGACTCGTCATTGTCCATCAACGCAGTTAAACCATTTCTCTGTATACTGGCAAGAAGAGTGAGGTCAAGACCTTCCAGAGCTTGCGCATCCTGGTTAAGGTACACGTCGTTAAGCATCTCGGCAAGCGCTTTCGGATCAATCTCATCCCAGGGTCTGCCGCCTCTTGCGTCCGGATCGAGAGTTCCTTCAAAAAGTCCTTTTACGAAGGTCTCCCAGAACGATAATGACTGGAGATTTTCTCCTTCTCTCTCATCGACATTAAGGTCTTCCTCAGCGCGGAACAGCGTATAGTCAATAAGCTCCAGCTGGATATGACGTATACCTGCTTTTGAAATGAGAAATTCCACTCCCCCTTTCCGGTATATATCATTTCTCTTCTGTGAAACAATAATGTCAAAATCCATTAACTCCCTTGAAACAAGGCCTCTCAGGAGCGTGAACTTCACGATCCCCTGCTCGAATAGGGTCTCCGCGAAACGCTGAAAAATCGGGTTTTTCTGGTCAAGGAGTTTCATCCCCATCATAACGGAATTTTTAGCGATCCCAAATGATAACTGGCTCCTTGTTTCAAAAATATTCTGAAGAATATTTTCCACTTTCTGGAATGATTCAATGATAAACGGATGGCCTTCCGGATAAGCTGTGAGCTTGCTCCCGGCCATGTTCATTGCGTGGATAAGCCCGGATACGACCTTTATATCAAGGCCATCATAAAGATTTTCCAGATCCCTGACATCTTCCGAAATCATCCCGTTCTCCCAAATAGACGAGTTTCGTCTACCCTATACATTTACCAAGAAGTCAATGATTTGACAAGCATTTTATTTCAGATCGATTAATTAACGACACATTTATATTCTATTAATAAATAATTTATTTTCTTGCTATAAGGTTTTACCTGATGCTAAAATCATCTTTTACCTGATTGATATGCGTCTATTTATCTGGTTTTATAAATAGTTACTTTTCTTATCATAAAAAAGGGTATAGATAAACCTTCGATAAGCAAAAGGAGATGTCCGACACATAAATATATATGTGGAATAGCATTATTGTATCGGAATAGGATTCATGTAAAAAATTTTTTGATTATCATATATCAAAATACTATGGAGGCAAATATATGTCAGTAATCAGTGAAGTAATCGCAAAAATCAAACTGAAAGACCCTTACGAATTTGAGTTCCATCAGGCGGCGGAAGAAGTGCTTGCCAG
>JAEAMG010002702.1_pt1 | contig 10644 bp, 5 predicted proteins | sample 8958741 | NCBI WGS metagenome assembly JAEAMG01 (sample SAMN16933256, study PRJNA681125) | bioreactor sludge metagenome | isolation source: anaerobic bioreactor treating anionic surfactant - SDBS | place: India: Bengaluru | collected 2019-02-28
GTTCCCAGTATTTCAAACTCATAATAAATTGTCAGCGGAATCGGCTTAAGCGCCTTACGTTAGTACCATCTCACGCCCTATGCGCTTATGATATTGCTTGGAGTTGTCATGTATGCTAGACTTTCCACAATACAGTATTCAGGCTCCTGATGTGGTTGTTGTCTTATGGTTATACGTTGCGAGCCCGATACCACGGTAAAGGGAAAATCTCCCAAGCGGAAAAGTGCGTAACGCGCTTCACCAAAGGGGTAATCGTCTGTGCCGGAATCCAGGTTACTCTGCGGGCAACCAGGGCGTCCTTGCGTAAACGGCTGCTTGCCGCCTGCGGAGGGAGCCTTCTAAACAAACAACATGCGGAGTCGTTCCTGTATACAAATATCCCCGGCGTTTCGGGGCGCCTTGCTGTTCTTGGGAATAAACCAATACTTTTTCTCCAAGTGCTTTTTTAAACAAGTTTTACAGGTCCTTTTTTGAATACCTCTATTACGTATCGGGAGTACTTACTATGACGCGACACTTCCATTTTAAAGTACATTGGCTTGGTCCTGTTTTGGTATCCCTGTTGATGTTTGTGATGCCGGCCACAGGCGACCCGGTGCCCCGCATCCTGCTCACGGGCGACAGTTGGAGCGCCCTGATGCTGGCATTCGACACGTATGGAACGGTGCTTCAGGACTTTCCCGGATGCGAAAATTATCGCGCTCTCGGGTTCCGCACCGCGGTGAGCGGTATTCACGCCGATGAATTTGTAGATCCGGCGATACTCGCCACGGTCGCCGAGGAACTTGCCCTGTATCCGACCATTGACATCGTACATCTGAGCCTGGGCGGCAATGATATTCTATACGGCAGATGGCTCCCGACCATGACTCCGGAACAGCAGGAAACCCTTTTCAACACCGTCACGGCGCATATCGAAACGGTCATTGATTTCATCCTCGCGCAGCGTCCCGATATTCGTATCGGGCTGTGCGGGTACAGTTTCGCTGATCATAACTATGTTGATGTGCTGCCGACACAGGCGAACCAGGCCATCACCATGCTGGAACAAAAGAAACTGGCCCTGGCGCAAAGCAAGGATCGTGTTTTTTATATTCATAATCTCGGACTGATGCAATTCACCTTCGGTATTCCCCAGGCGGACCCGCCCATACCGCCTCAGTCCGTGCCCTATCCGGGCGGCTACCCGGACTACGACCCCATGCCCGGCGGCAATATTCTCTACGCCGTGCCGGAAGAGGCGCTCATTGATTCCGATGTCCATCTTACACCCGCGGGATATGACGTTATCGCCCGCCGCTGCATGAATGAGTTTTACGCGGAATGGCTGTCCTGGCCGCGCGTCCACGAGGTGCAACTGCTGAGCGCCACCGCAGCACAGGCGGTGTTCCAGGTGCGTTTTTCGGAGATAGTGACCGGTGTGAATGCCTCCGACTTTGCCCCTTCGTTACAGACAAAGTCCCTCGCTGTGATGGATGTGGCCGGCACGGGGACCACGTATACCGTCACGGTGGCCCTTGACGGCGGCGCCGGAACGGCCCACCTCGACGTGCTGGATGACGATACCATACGGGACGTGGATGACAATCCCCTCGGCGGTCCCGGAACGGGGAATGGCCTCTTTACATTTAATGGGATACTAACGTATCAGGATCCACCCCCCTTGGAAGACGATGACTTTGACGGGTTCCTGACGTTTTTGGACACGGCAAGCGCCCCGTATGTGGAACGGCTCAACGGTTTCAGCTTTGATCCGGAAGTGTGCGACGCCAACGGCGGATTCCAGATGGAACCCATTCAGATAAATGGCAACGGGCTGCTTGAAAGTTGCGAGTTCGGCCTGATCCGGGCCTGTCTGCGCGACCCCGACCTGGACCTGCGTGCTTTCGGCGGCATCAGCCATGAGGTCCTGCTCGCCGCGTGGGAACAAAATCTTGCCCAGATGCGTACCGATCTCGGCGGTGTGGATGGCCTGGCCTTGTCAGTGCTTCGCGGGCTGGACAGTATTCTCTCGGCCTATTTCCTTCTGGGCGACTCCGTTTCCAGACTGCTGCCGCCCACCCTTGTTTTTGCGGCGGCCAGTTACGAGGAATTCCAGCTTGACCTTGTGGTGCCCGACCCGATGAATTACCGGATGCTGCCCCGCTTTTTGGCTTTCAATGGTGACGCTGACGGCGACGGGTATACCAACCAGCAGGAGTATGACTACTTTATGCCGCTGGGCGGGCGCGACCTCTATATCCAGGCCGCGCTGACCCCCTTTATCACGCTTGAATCCAGCTGCGCCAACACGGAAGGCGGCGTTTTCAGCGAAGGCGACATGTTCTGCCTGGTGGTGCCCGACCCGGTATCGTATACAAGCTTCCAATGGATGAAGGACGGGCAGCCGCTGAATGACATCGGCCCCATTCAAGGCAGCCGCTGGCGCACGCTGCATATCATGGCGCTGCGCATTTCGGACAGCGGCGATTATACCTGTGAATATGATGACGGCTCGAAGAGTCCCCGTGTTTTCGGGCCGGTGCATGTGGAAGTTATCAAGACCACGCCGACGGCATCGCCGGGCGGACTCTTTGCTCTGTTGGCATTTTTTGTTCTCATTGGAATCACAGCCCTGTACCGGTTCCGCCCCAGGCATTCAGCGTAGACACTCCAACTATATCCTGCCAAACCTTCGGGAGATGTGGCCATGCGTACTCCAATCGTTTTGTGTGTTTTCCTGATCACGATCGCCGCCCTGCCGGCGGCCTATGCGGAAGGCCCCGTGGTGGAAACGGAATTTGCCCGATGGAAGTTGGACGGGACAGGACGCACCGTAGCCCTCTTGGACAAGGCAAGCGGCCAAAATCTCATCGCCCCGGAATCGAGCGTTCCCTGCTGCCGGATTCGGAAAGGGGAGGCCGCCTATGACGTCTCCGCAGTGAAGGCGGAGGGTGAAGCCTTACATGTTGTATTTGGCGAAAGCGGCATCGAGGCGATCTTGCGCGTGGAACGACTGCCCCGGTATTTCATTCTATCGGTGCTGTCCTTGAGTGACGCGGAGGTGGATGAAATGACCTTCTTGAATGTGCCGCTGAATTGCACGGGTACCCTTGAAGATACCTTTGCCGCCTGCGCCCTGGCCCTGGACCTGCAGACCAATGTCCCCGAAGTTCCGGGACCTTCCAAACAGTTGTCCGCCATGGCGTATAAACGCTTCGGCATCCCGGGCGCATCCGTGGCGGTGGTGGCCGCGCCGGCGACGCTGTTGCGGGAGGTGCTGAAAGACGCCGTTGCCGCGGCGCCGGGCCTTCCGAAACACAAGGATGCCAGCCACCCGCCCATAGGGGGCCCCTGGGCATTGGACACGCCGGGCAACCGCGGCTCCTACCTTTTTGATTTCGGCTCGCTGACGGAAGCCACCGTGGACCAGTGGATTGACCTGGTGCACCAGTTGGGGTTCAACCAGATAGACTTTCACACGGGATCTTCGCTGCGCTTCGGCGACTGCGCGCCCAACCCAACACTGTTCCCCAACGGGCGGGCTAGCGTGAAAGCCGTCATTGATAAACTGCACGCGGCGGGCATTGCCGCCGGGCTGCATACCTACGCGTTTTTCATCGCCAAGGATTCACCCTACGTGACGCCCGTGCCTGACCCGCGCCTGGGTAAGGACGCCACCTTCACCCTGACAGCGGCTGTGGACGAGGTGGCGGTAACCCTCCCGGTGAACGAATCCACGGCGGATATCTCTTTGGTAACCGGCTTCTTTGCGCGCAACAGCGTCACGCTCCAGATAGATAATGAGTTGATAATTTTCGCGGGGACAGCGAAAGAAGCGCCTTTCGCGTTTACGGAATGCAAGCGTGGCGCCCATGGCACCCAGGCGGCCGCTCATGCGGCGGGCGCGCCGGTATATAAACTGAAAGAATGTTTCGGCCTGTTCACGCCGGACGCCGACTCCACGCTGCTGGCGGAGGTGGCGGCCAACACAGCGGACACCTTCAACGAGTGCGGGTTCGATATGATTTACCTGGATGCCCTGGATGGCGAAGACATTTTGGGCGGTCGGGAAAACAGTTGGCATTATGGTTCCAAATTCGTGTACGAAATCACCAACCGGCTTAACCGGCCTGCGCTTTTTGAAATGAGCACCTTTCACCACCATCTGTGGTGTGTGCGCGCGCGCATGGGCGCCTGGGACCATCCCGCCCGTGCCCATAAGCGTTTTATTGATGTGCATTGCGCCGCGAACAACGATGGCGGCGACATGTACCTGCCCATGAATCTCGGCTGGTGGGCCGTGAAAAACTGGCAGGACGGCGCCGCATCGGCCTGGTCCGAGCCCACTTACCCCGATGACATTGAATACCTGCTGTGCAAGGCGTTGGGCAACGGCATGAGCCTGTCGCTCATGGGCGTCAATCCGGACAATATCGGCGGCATGCCCATGTACCAGCGACTGATGCCGCTGTTCAAACGCTATGAGGATCTGCGCCATGCCGGCACGGTTCCCGAGTCCATTAAGGCGAAACTGCGCGCGCCCGGCGATGAATTTGTTCTGGAAACGGCGGAAGACGGCACACCCCGGTTTCGCCCGGCGGCCTGGCACAAGCGCAAGGTGGATTCGCCCGATCCCTGGAACACGGCGTGGACCGTGAACAACACCTTCGCGCAACAGCCCGCGCGCGTTCGCATCGAGGCGCTCATGGGTGTGGCGCCCTATGATTCGCCGGAGGCCGCCCTGGTCGAGGATTTCGCGGACCCGGCGGCCTTTGCCCTTCGCAAAACCGCGGACGGCGTGCAGGCCGGCCTTGAACGGGTCACTGACCCGGTGCAGGCGGACGAAGCCAGCGGCCGCTTTACCGCGAGCAGCAGCCGCGACACGGCAACCGGCAGCTGGGCACAGATTGGGCGGGCGTCAACGCCGCCCCTGAACCTGGCGAACAAACCCGCCCTGGGCCTCTGGGTGCATGGGGATAACAGTGCCGCCTTGTTAAACCTGCAAGTGCTGAGCGCGGCCCATACCGGTGCAGGCGGTATGGGCGATCACTACATTACCCTGGACTTCTCCGGCTGGCGGTATTTCGCGCTCGTGGAATTTGAAAGCGAGCGTATTTCCGAGTTGGGCTGGCCCTACGGGCACCACGCCTACAGTACTTACCGCGAACATGTGGAGTTCGGCGCGGTGGAGTCTTTCTCGCTGTGGTACAACAACCTGCCGCCCGCCGGCGCGGCGACATGCGCCCTCAGTCCCGTCAAGGCGTTGCCGCTGGTGGAAGCGCCCGTGCGGAATCCCGTGCTGACCGTCAACGGCGTGCAACTGCGGTTCCCCGTGGAAATCCCGTGCGGCGCCAGCTTGGAATTTCAGGATATGAATACCTGCGTCCTGTATGGCAAGAAAGGGGAAGAACTAGCACGGGTCACGCCGGAAGGCGGACCACTTATCCTGGAGCCGGGCGACAATCAGGTCAGTTTCACCTGCGACGCCAACCCGGAAGCGCCCCCCCGCGCGCGGGTAACCGTGATGACCGCCGGAGACTGCATAACAGAGCAATAAACAATAATCTCAACATGTTAGGCGCTTAGAAATCTTCTTTTGTTGGATGTGATATGTTTAATATTAGTCTAGGCGAAATTGTTATAAGTTTATTTATAAGTATTATAATCTGCTTATTGTTTTTGCCGTTTTGGCTTCTCGCCGTTTGGCAAGATAAGAATCTTCACCGGAGAAATCCCGCTGCTCTGGGATTCAAGTGGGGGTATTTCACCGGATTTCGAATATTATTCCTCGAAATAGTATTGGTATTCTTGATTGCCGAAATCGCTAGACGCAGTAGACTCATACAAAATAATGCTCATATTGAAGGGTATATTCTTGTTGAGATTATTCTTGTTGTTCTCTTTGCCTTATGTGGTATTTTTATTCTTCGTCGCCATCGATGGGCTTGGATTGTCTACACTGTCTGCACATTAAATCCTTTCTTTTGGATAATAAATGGGATATATATTAAGAATAGATGGGAAGAAATGAAGTCGAACTCAAGACCCTCTTCAGAATCACACTCATTGCACACGGGACTATTTACGACAGTACCCCAAGTCAGGATAGATCAGACTGTCAATGTTCGTTTGGAGACTGTGCAGGACAAACGGGGAACGCCATCGCGGCAAGATTTAACAACTGAGACTACCAAGACTTATGACCTACATACGCTACAGGCCAGACTATTGATCAAATTACAGAGCAATGTCGTCAAGGATATAGTGCAAAGTAATACTTATGAGGGGGCAATAGGGTTCTTAGAGAAACGTGTTGAAAACAAGACACGTAATGCTCACGCTGATTTGGCTCATCTCCTTATACATTTGAAGAGGCACAACGAAGCAATCAAGATTTGTAAGGAGGGTTTGGAGGCAGCATCAAACAAATCTGTTTTATTTCAACTTATAGGAATAGCATACACAATGGTAGGGCTGCCGACACCAGCCACGAACGCATTTAGCAACGCCCTGGACATTGATCCGGATAATCCTGAAGTAAAGGATTTGATGAAAGCGCTGGCGCTTATATACCCGCAAGGAAAAGCAAACATAACGACTGTAGCGGAATGCAGGGAGTACCTAAGAAGGAATCCTGGTGACCAATCTGCACACAGAAGATTGGCAGATGCCTATCTTGCCAACAAGAATTTTGAAGAAGCCACGCATGCATATGAAATGGCCTTACAAATCGAACCCACGGATGGGTTATCGCATTTAGGTTTAGGAATATTACATATGTTCTTGAATCGTTACGGGGACGCCATTGTTTGTCTGACAAATGCAAACCGTCACGCCCCCACCAATCCTGACATTTACTACTATCTTGGTCTCTGTTATTTAAAGGATGGTCAAAGAGCCATGGCTTTGAAACAGTATGAAGTGCTGATTCGTATGAACGAGAACAGAGCAACTAAACTCTTTGATGCTATCTATCCCAGCGGCTAACGCTGAAGATTATCAGGTGAGTAGTCTACAATAACGTGGCCACGTGTAGACTATTCTTTTGAAAGCTGAGTAGAAAATTTATTCGAGTTAATACTCAGGAGGAAGAAATCATATCTGAGTTCGAGAAGATAATTCTCTTGTTGGAAAGCAAGAATTACCCAGGTAGAAGTTCATGTCCGGGACAATGCCTTTACTTGTTCCAATGTTAAGAAGCGGGAATTTCCGGAATTAAGTATCTGCCCTCTCCTTCGCAATATTTCGGCATGCCAATCCGGGGGGAGCATTTCCTCTTCCTCATGGCACAAAGAATCCCACAATATCTCCATTGCCTGAATTTTTTCCAACGTTGACATCTGTTTTATATCCAACGGGGTCATTTATGGATTCTCCATTTTCGTATCATACATTTATTATAAACGAATAGATACATTGATACAATGGACAGGTGAGATTACGCCGCGCGTTCTATCCTGCTACGGTTAGCCCTCGTATAGTTACAGACAGAATCTTCCGCTGAAGATCCAGGCCCAATACGGGGTGAAAACACCCTACTGTTTTCTGTTTGCCCGTATTCGACTACTTGTTTCTGATGGCGGTATCTCGAAAACAAGATACCCCTGGAACGATTAACACGACTCCCAGTCAGGGCGCCAACACCCAACACAATGGCGGCGACAATGCCTCCAGGTAAATGTAACGCTCCCCATTTTGCCACAGATAGGCTGCCCGAATAGCGGTGGCTATCGGAACGGAACCTTGCTGCCAGCCGGCAAGACAGGTGATCGCTTCCCCGAGTACAACGCGTCGGTCCATATTCAAATCTGCCGGGTGAAATACAAAAGGCTCCCCTTCCCCTTCTATGATCTCGCCCTCCGTTTCTCCTTCGCCGCAGATGTATTCATGCAGGCAGATTCCTGTTGCGGGATCGCACGTATCCGCTGTACAGGGGTCGCCGTCATCGCAATCTATGGGGGTAAAGATACAGGAGTCGTTAATGCAGGCATCTGTGGTGCAGGCATTCCTGTCGTCACAGATGACCGGTGTATACTGGCACTCACCGTTATTGCAAATTTCCAAGGTGCAGGCATCACCGTCGTCACAATTCAGCGGCGTAAATATACATTCCCCGCCAAGGCATATATTCGTGGTGCAGGCATTTCCATCTTCGCATGTCAATGGCATAAACTTGCATTCGCCCCCGACACAGGTATCCGTCGTACACGGGTCGCCGTCGTCACAGACGTTGGGTGTAAAGACACAGTCTCCAGCGATACAGGCATCCGTCGTGCACGGGTTGCCGTCATCACAAGGAAGAAAGGCGCACTCGCCGTTGATGCAGAGATCGGTTGTGCACAAGTCGCCATCATCGCATTCCAGCGGCACATTCGAGCACAGGCCGCCGACACAAACATCCGTCGTGCACGGGTCATCATCATCACATAACCGCTCGTCCGGCGTGTTCATGCAGCCTGTCGCGGGGTCACACGAATCCGCCGTGCAGGGCAGGCCGTCATCGCAATCCACGTCTTCATACTGACAGCCCAATAGCGTGTCGCAGGTGTCTATCGTGCAGACGTCATTGTCATCGCAGTTCACGGTTGCATACCGGCAGCCCGACTCCGGGTCGCACTCATCCAGGGTACAGGCGTCCTTGTCGTCGCATACCCGGTCGTCCGGCGTGTTCATACAACCAGTCACGGGGTCGCACACATCCACTGTGCACGCCACACCGTCGTCGCAATCCACGTCTTCATACTGACAGCCCAATAGCGTGTCACAGGTGTCTATCGTGCATGCATTCTCATCGTCACACAACCAGGCGTCCGGCACATTCACGCAGCCGACTCCCGGTTCGCAGCTATCCATCGTGCATGCCACACCGTCGTCGCAATCCACGTCTTCATACTGACAGCCCAATAGCGTGTCACAGGTGTCTATGGTGCAGGCATTCCCATCGTCACACAACCAGGCGTCCGGCACATTCACGCAGCCTATTCCCACTTCGCAGGTATCCACCGTGCATGACACGCCGTCATCGCAATCCACGCTTTCATACTGGCAGCCCAGCGCCGGGTCGCAGGTGTCCGCCGTGCAGGCATTGTCATCCTCGCATTCCACAGGCATATAAACGCATTGGCCTTCCACACAGAGGTCTGCTGTGCATAAATCACTATCGTCACATACTATCGGGGTATGAGCGCACACCCCTTCGATGCACGCGTCCACGGTGCAGGGATTTTCATCATCGCATTCCATCGCGATACTGACGCATTCACAGGTTTCCCAATCGTATTGATCTATTGTGCAGGGATCACCGTCATCACAAGTTTCCTCAGGCAGCGGAAAATTATCGAGAAGATAGGGATACCCGTCATTTAATGCCGGCGCCGTATCCTCACTCCAGGTTTCGGTAAAATTCCAGCCCACATAGGTGTTACCCGCGTAAGGATAGGTCATCTCGCTTGTAGTTCGCCCGTCCCCGCCGGCGCTACCGCTTTGTCCCGTGATGTCCTTATCCCAATAGCAGGCGCTTATAACGCCGCTGTTCTCTCCCGCGAAACCGCCGACAGCATCGCTTTCCGTTCCCGCCGTCACTTCGCCCGCAACAAAGGAATTCTGGATGAGGCCCGCGTTAAGCCCCGCCAGGCCGCCGGTGTAGCGATACCCTCCCGCCACTGACGCCCTGGAGTAGCACTCCAAAAGGAGGCTGGGAGAAAGGCCTCCCCCGTGCTGACCGACTAATCCGCCTGTAAAGCGTTCGACGCCCAAGACCACGCCTGAAGCATGGCATAGTTTAATGGCGCCATAGCTGATCATGCCCACCATGCCGCCCACCACGCCCGTGCCGGACACGTAGCTTCGGGCGGAGCAGTATTCAAATGTGCCGCCATCCACCATGGCGGCCAGCGCGCCCACCCGGTAACGGCCCCGCACGGCCCCTCCCAAAAGAACCATATTTTTGATAAGACCTGTGTTGCCCACGTACTCAAACATGCCGACAAAATCCTGCTCGGGCCTGTTTATGTTTAGTCCCAGGATAACGTGTCCCTGGCCGTCAAGGGTCCCTTTGAAGGCTTTGCCCGAGGAAAAATAATTGTATTCGCCTATGGGATCAAACCCGGTTCCATCGTTCCAGGCTGCGGTTTCGCGCGCATCAATATCCTGCGTAATCACATAGGAACCATTCAAGGGGTACATGTCGTCATTGCCGATTTTCTGCAGGTCTTCAATGGTGTTGAGGGGAATTGCATCTGTGTGCGCCGGCGCCCCCAGTGTCAGCGACGCCACCACGAGAAGAACAACCATACTTATTCTTGTTTGGACCATGGCATCCTGTCTCCAGGCGTATTATTCAGCCCCTTTTCCCATCTTCATATTTCCAGCCGTTCTATACGTTTCTCACGTTAACCTCTGCACGATATGAGTACACAGGTAACGGCATGAATTATATCATGTAACGGCAACTCGTGCTCTTTTTCCAAGGTATTCCCCGGATTCAAGGAATATAAGTAATCCGGTGGGGGCTGCCTAATTAGGACTCATGGCATGCCCGGCCCCACAAGGTAACCGCAGGGCAGGGTTGAAATCGGAAAGAAGACTCACGGGGAGACATCGCTCCCGGACATCCCATTGAAGGCCTTGCGCATGGCGGCAATATTACGGGCATTTCCGGAA
>JAEAMG010002646.1_pt1 | contig 10639 bp, 9 predicted proteins | sample 8958741 | NCBI WGS metagenome assembly JAEAMG01 (sample SAMN16933256, study PRJNA681125) | bioreactor sludge metagenome | isolation source: anaerobic bioreactor treating anionic surfactant - SDBS | place: India: Bengaluru | collected 2019-02-28
GGACAAGTACCGCGGGCTGCTCGAAAAGGCCCTGGACATTAAGTAGGCCGACGGGGACATGTACCGCCTCGGTACGTGTCCCGAGTCTTTGCTTCTAAGCCAAGTCTCGCGTGTTGCGTAAACCAGGTCCCTGCCTGGCCCGTTCCTGTCTATCCGGGCTTCGCAATAATACGGGGACACGCATACAGAAATAACCGGGAGAAAAAAGGGGGACACGTACACGGGGTACATGTCCCCTTTTTTTCTAATTAGGAAAGTGTCCTGGCGGAAAAGTGGCGGCCGTCGCCGTCAACGCGATGGGGTCAAACCTACCTTTTTTCGAAAAAGGTAGGTTTGACCCCATCTAAGTCATTCTCTTATTTATAGATCGGCATAACGTTCATGTTGTAAAACATGAACGACCACTGGTCGGTCAGGTCCTCGATGGCCTTGCTCAAATTGCTCGAGCCGTGGCCCGACCGCGTCTCGATGCGGATGACCACCGGCTTGGCGCACGCTTGGCATTCCTGCAGCGTGGCCGCGAACTTGAACGAGTGGGCCGGCACGACGCGGTCGTCGTGGTCGGCCGTCGTCACCATCGTGGCCGGGTAGCAGGTGCCCGGCTTCAGGTTGTGGAGCGGCGAGTATTTGTAGAGGTAGGCGAACTGCTCCGCCGCGTCGCTCGAGCCGTACTCGACGGCCCAGCCCCAGCCGACCGTGAACTTGTGGAAGCGCAGCATGTCCATGACCCCGACCGCCGGGAAGGCGACGCCGAACAGGTCCGGCCGCTGGGTCATGACCGCGCCGATGAGCAGCCCGCCGTTCGAGGCCCCTTCGATGGCCAGCCGCGGCGTCGACGTGTACTTCTCGCGTATCAGGTATTCGGCCGCGGCGATGAAGTCGTCGAAGACGTTCTGTTTCTTTTCGAGCATGCCGGCCTTGTGCCAGGCCTCGCCGTACTCGCCGCCGCCCCGCAGGTTGGCCAGGGCGTAGACGCCGCCGTTCTCGAGCAGGATGATGTTGGCGGCGCTGAAGGACGGCGTGTTGCTGATGTTGAAGCCGCCGTAGGCCGTCAGGAAGGCCGGGTTCCTGCCGTCGAGCTTGAGGCCCTTCTTGTGGACGATGAACATGGGGACCTTCGTCCCGTCCTTGCTGTCGTAGAAGACCTGCTTGGTCTCGTAGGCGGCCGGGTCGAACTTGACCTCGCTCTTGCGGAACACCTCCGAGGCGCCCGTGGCCGGGTCGAACTTGTAGATCGTCGGCGGGTAGGTGAACGAGGTGAAGGTGTAGAAAAGCGTCTTCTCGTCGCGCTTGCCGCCGAAGCCGCCGGCCGTGCCGAGGGCCGGCAGCTCGATCTCGCGGACGGGCGCGCCGTCGAGCGTGTGCTGGAAGACCTTGGTGTTGGCGTCCTTGAGGTAGCTGCAGAACAGGAAGCCGCCGGCCGTGCCCGCCCCGCCCAGGACCTCGGGCTTCTCCGGGATGACCGTCTGCCAGCTCTCCTTGGCCGGGTTGGCCGGATCGATCGACACGACGCGGAAGTTGGGCGCGTCCTCGTTGGTGTAGACGAGGATGCGGCCGTCGACGACCTCGAAGGGCGCGCTGTCGAACTCGAAGCCCTTCATGAGCAGGGTGAACGGCGCGTTCTTCTTGGTCAGGTCGCGGACCCAGACCTCCGAGCCGCTGGTGCCCTCCGAGAGCGTCAGGAACAGCCAGGTCTCGTCCTCGGTCGTGCCGGCGCCGACGTAGCGCAGCGGGTGCTCCTTGTCCTCCCAGACGAGCGCGTCCTTCTCCTGCGGGTCGCCGAGCTTGTGGTAGAAGACCTTCTGGTACTCGTTCTTGGCCTTGAGCTCGTCGCCCGGGGCGGGCTTGTCGTAGCCGCTGTAGTAAAAGCCGCTGCCGTGCCAGGCCGCGCCCGAGAACTTGTTCCACAGGATGCGGTCCGGCAGCTCCTGCTTCGTGGCCATGTCCATGACCCGGATCTCGGACCAATCCGAGCCGGCCTCGCCGCGGCTGATGGCCATGTACTTGTCGTCGAGCGAGGGCCCGAGCAGGCCGACGCGGACGGTGCCGTCGGCCGAGAGCGCGTTGGGGTCGAGGAAGACCTCGGGCGCCCCGTCCAGGCCCTTCTGGATGTAATAGACCGACTGGTTCTGCAGCCCGTCGTTCTTGGTGAACAGGTAGTGCTCGCCGACCCGGAACGGCGACGAGTAGCGCGGGTAATTGAAGATCTCGGTCAGCCGCGCCTTGATGAGCGGCCGGTACGGGATCTTCTCGAGGTAGCCGAACGTGACGGCGTTCTGGGCCTGGACCCAGGCCTTGGTATCCTCGGCGTTGTCGTCCTCGAGCCAGCGGTAGGGGTCGGCCACCTTGGTCCCGAAGTAGTCGTCGACATGGTCGACCTTCTTCGTGGACGGATAGGCCAGCTTCTCGGGCGCCTTCCGGCAGGCCGCGAAGGCCGCCAGGACCATGGCCGTCATGATGAGGGTCAGCATCGGTTTTCTCATTTGTCCTCCAGGGGATTCGCGAAACCGATTTATACCATAACTGGCCCGCCGGCGGGAAATGGGAGGGGGGCCGGAGACGGGCCGTCAGTTGTCGCCGAAATCGACGTCGTCCGCGAGCTCGTTGATGTCGACCGTCGGGTCGTAGGGAAAATGCTCGGCCAGCCGGCGGCCGGCCTCGCCGATGCCCTCGACCAGGCCCTCGGTGAACTCGCCCTTGCGGAAGCGCGCCGAGAGCAGCCCGGCCACGCAGTCCCAGAACTCCTGGCCGACCTTGGCGTGGATGCCCTGGTCGCCGAGCACGACGAACCGGCGGCGCGCCGGGACAATGAAGAACATGACGCCGTTGCGGTCCTTGGTCTTGGTCATGCCCAGGCGGGCGAAGGCGGCGCGGGCGGCGTGGCGGACGCTGCCCCAGAAGAAGCGGGCCACCGAGACCCGGATCTCGCCCGAGGTCCGGCGCTCGGCCTCGGCGATGGCGGCCTGGACGCGGCCGGCATCGACCGTTCTCATGAGTTTGCGGCGGCTGTTCACGGTCATGGTCGGTCCTCCTGCGCGGCCCTGACAGGGGGCCGCCTACCAGCCTCCGGAGGCGCCGCCGCCACCCGAGTGGCCCCCGCCGCCGCTGAAGCCGCCTCCCCCGCCGCCGCCGCTCCAACCGCCCCCTCCCCAGCCCCCGCCGCCGCGTCCGCCGCGGCCGCCGCCGCCGCTCAGGATGTTGAGCAGCAGCCAGAACGCGAGGGACGGGTTGGTGATGAAGATGAAGGCGATGATGACAAAGACGACGAGGCCGAAGATGCGCTTGGCCTTGGCGTCGCCGTCGCGCCGCGGCTCCGCGCCCGCGGCGTTGGCGTCGCCGCCGATATAGCCGATCAGGGCGGTGACGGCCGCGTCCACGGCCTCGTCGGGCCGGCCGGCGCGGATGCCGGGCGCCAGGATGTTGTTGATGACCCGGAAGGCGTAGGCGTCGGGCACCTTGTCCTCGAGGCCGTAGCCGACCTCGATGCGGACCTTGCGGTCGTCGGCCAGGATGAAGAGGACCAGGCCGTCGTCGAGGCCGGCCCGGCCGACTTTCCAGGCCTCGAACGCGCGGACCGCCCAGTCCTCGAGGACCTGGTCGGGGCCGATGGTCCGGCCGATCCAGACCAGGAGCTGGTGGCCGGTCTGGCGCTCGTAATTCTCGAGGCGGGCGTCGAGGGCCTCGACCGTTTGCGGCGACAGGAACCCGGCCTGGTCCGTGGCCCAGCGGCTGGGCGAGGGCGGGATGCCGGCGCGGGTCTGGGCGGCGGTTGCGGCGGATGCGGCGAGCGCGACGAGCGCGAGGGCGAGACAGCGCCCCAGCCCGAACGCCAGAGCCGGGGCCTGGCGCGGGCGCCGCAGCCGTCGGGTTGTCGCGGTCACGGTCCGATCGCGTCCGTCGGGATGGCGGGCCGGGTGCGCCTAGAACTTGACCTGCGGGGCCTTGTCGGCGCCCGGCTGCGACTTGAAGTAGGGCTTGTCGGCGAACTTGGCGCCGAAGAAGCCGGCGATGAGCACGGCCGGGAAGCGGTTGCGGGCGGTGTTGAAGCCCTGGGCCGCCTCGTTAAAGCGCTGCCGCTCGACGGTGATGCGGTTCTCGGTGCCCTCGAGCTGGGCCTGGAGCTCGCGGAAGTTCTCGGTGGCCTTGAGGTCGGGGTACTTCTCGACGACGACGAGAAGGCGCGACAGGGCCGACGACAGGCCGTCCTGGGCCTCCTGGAACTTGGCGAAGGCGTCGGGGGTCAGCTGGCCGGCGTTGACCTGGACCTGGCCGACCTTGGCCCGGGCCTCGGTCACGGCCGTGTAGGTGTCTTTCTCGAAGGCGGCCGCGCCCTTGACGGTCTCGACCAGGTTGGGGATGAGGTCGGCGCGGCGCTGGTAGGTGTTCTCGACCTGGGCCCACTGGGACTGGACCTTCTGGTCGAGGCCGACCAGGCGGTTGTAGACGCCGGTGACGTAGACCGCCCCGATGAGGAGGGCGACGAGGACGACCGCCAGGCAGCCGAAAGCGAATTTCTTATTGGCCATGGGGATCACTCTCCTTTGAAAGGTATTCTATCATACGCGGCGCCGTGGGGTCCGGTTTTTGATATAATCGGGCCATGCCGATCATGCCCGCGCCGGCGCCCGCGCCCGCGACGAAGATGAAGAGGATCGCGGTTTTGACCCGGGACTGCGGCGGCGTCAACGCCGCCATCCGGGCCGTGGTGCGCACCGCGGTCGGGGCCGGCCTGGAGGTCGAGGGCGTCATGCGCGGCTACGACGGCCTGATGAGCGGCGATTTCGTGCCCCTCGACCGGCGCGCCGTCTCCAACATCATCGGCCTCGGCGGCACCATCCTCAAGACGGCCCGGGCGGAGGAGTTCTACGACGAGGCCGGCCAGCGGGCGGGCCTGGGCCATCTGCGGGCGCGGGGGATCGACGGTCTCGTCGTCATCGGCGGCAACGGCTCGCTGGCCGGGGCGTGGGTCCTGGCCGAGCGTTACGGCTTCCCGGTCGTCGGCATCCCGGCCACGATCGACAACGACGTGCCGGGCGTGCGCCTGGCCATAGGGACGGACACGGCCCTCAACGTCGCCCTGGACGCCCTGGACAAGATCCGCGACACGGCCACGTCGCTCGAGCGCATCTTCATCGTCGAGGTCATGGGCCGCAAGTGCGGCTGGCTGGCCATGCAGGTGGCCCTGTCGGGCGGCTGCGAAGAGGTGCTGCTGCCCGAGAAGGACGTGCCGCTCGAGGCGCTGTGCGCCGAGGTCACGGCCGGCCGGGCCCGGGGCAAGGCCAGCTGGATCATCGTCGTGGCCGAGGGACGGTCAACGGCGGCGGCGGTGGCCGAGGCGGTCACGGCCGGGACGGGCCTGGAGACGCGCATCGCCGTGCTCGGGCACATCCAGCGGGGCGGCCGGCCGACGGCCCTGGACCGCATCCTGGCCGCCCGGCTGGGGCACGCCGCCGTCGAGGCGCTCGTCGAGGGGCGGACCGGCGGGCTCGTCCACATGCTCGACGACCGCCTCGAGTTCCTGCCCTTCGGCGCCGCCGGCGACGTCAAGCAAACCGACATCGAAGCCGACTACCACCTCCTCAAAGTCCTGTCCTGAACGGGGACACGTACCGTGGGGGTACATGTCCCCTTTTAGATCCTGTCCTGAACGGGGACACGTACCGTAGGGGTACATGTCCCCTCTTAGATCCTTAAAGTCCTGTCCTGAACGGGGACACGTACCGTGGGGGTACATGTCCCCTTTTAGATCCTGTCCTGAACGGGGACACGTACCGGGGGACACGTACCGCGGCGGTACATGTCCCCTATTAGATCTTCAAAATAAGTAGGGACAGAGTATTGTGTCCCCCATCTTTAATATTTGTTATACTGCCCATGTCGTTATGATCGAGAATCGGAGGTCCCCCATGCATCGTCCGTCCCGCCGTTCTCTGCTCGTCGTCGCCCTGGCCGTGCTCGTCGCCGGCGCTCTGGCCGCCGCCCCTCAAGGCAAGGCCCCCGCCAAGGCCCAGAAGAAGATCGAGAACACCGACCCGGCCCTGCGCCTCAAGGCCTTCGAGCAGCATGTCGCCATGAAGCAGGCCACGCCCTTCAAGGACGTCCGCTGGCGCTTCATCGGGCCCTTCGACGTCGGCGGCCGCTGCACCGACGTGGCCGTCCCCGCCGGCAGCCGCACGGTCTTCTACGCCGCCGCCGCCACCGGGGGCATCTTCAAGACCGTCAACGCCGGGACGACCTGGACGCCCATCTTCGACGACCAGCCGACGCTCTCGATCGGCGACCTGGCCGTGGCCGAGTCCGACCCGAACATCGTCTGGGCCGGCACCGGCGAGGCCAACATCTTCCGGGCCTCCGAGGCCGGCCTGGGCGCCTTCAAGTCCGTCGACGCCGGCAAGACCTGGACGCGCATGGGCCTCGAGGCCACCTATACCATCGCCCGCGTCGTCATCCACCCGACCGATCCCAACATCGTCTACGTCGCCGCCACCGGCCACGAGTGGACGAACAATCCCGACCGCGGCGTCTACAAGACGACCGACGGCGGGGCGACCTGGCAGAAGGTCCTCTACGTCAACGACCACGTCGGGGCCAACGACCTGGTCATGGACCCCCAGGCCCCCGACACCCTCTACGCCGCGACCTGGAACCGCATCCGCCGGCGCTGGAGCGACCCCCGCCCGGGCGGCGAGGACGGCCTGTTCAAGACGACCGACGGCGGCAAGACCTGGACGCCGATCAACGCCGGCCTGCCCGACACGGCCCTGACCGGCCGCATCGGCCTCGACCTCTGCCGGACCAAGCCCTCGACCCTCTACGCCTACGTCGACAACCACGCCCCCGGCGCCGAGCCCAAGCCCGGCGAGAAGGACGCCTACGGCCGGCCGCTCCAGCGGGGCATCATCGGGGCCGAGGTCTACCGCTCCGACGACGCCGGCGCCAGCTGGCGCAAGGTCAGCCCGCCCGGCATGGACCGCTTCGGCGGCACCTACGGCTGGGTCTTCGGCCAGATCCGCGTCGACCCCGGCTCGCCCGAGACCATCTACATCATGGGCCTGGGCCTGTCCAAGTCGACCGACGGCGGCAAGACCTACCAGAACCTCTACGCGGCCGGCCTGCACGGCGACCACCACGGCCTGTGGATCGACCCCCGCGACAGCGACCACCTGATCAACAACAACGACGGCGGCGTCAACATCTCCTACGACGGCGGCAAGACCTGGCGGGACTTCCACGACGGCATCCCGGCCGTCCAGTTCTACAACGTCGCCCTCGACAACTCGACGCCCTTCTGGGCCTACGGCTCGGTCCAGGACCAGGGCACCTACCGCGGCCAGATCCCCCTGCGCCGGCCGGCGGCGAAGGAACGCTCATCGCCGCCGACCCCGAGGACCCGAGCACCGTCTACTCTTCGTCCTTCTACGGCCGGGTCGAGCGCTCCGTCTACAAGGACGGCGCCTGGACGAGCACCGAGATCTTCCCCAAGGCCGCCGAGGGCGAGCCCGCCTACCGCGGCCAGTGGCTGGCCGGCCTGGCCCTCTCGCCGCACAACCCGCTCATCGTCTACCACGGCTTCCAGTACCTGTTCCGGTCCATGAACCGGGGCGCGGCCTGGGAGCGCATCAGCCCCGACCTGACCTACAACGACCCCGCCCAGCAGGGCCAGTGGCCCTACGCCGTGCCCTTCGCCACCATCACGGCCATCGACGAGTCGCCGTTCAAGTTCGGCGTCGTCTACGCCGGCACGGACGACGGCCGGGTCTGGGTGACCAAGACCGGCGGCGAGAGCTGGACCGAGATCACGGCCGGCCTGCCGTTCAACAAGCACGTCTGGAAGGTCGTGGCCTCCAAGTACGACCCGGCCGCGGTCTACGTCACCCTCATCGGACGCCACGACGACGACTTCAACGCCTACCTCTTCAAGTCGGCCGACTACGGCAAGACCTGGACCTCGCTCGCCGCCGGCATCCCCGGCGGCCCGGTCAACGTCGTCCGCGAGGACCCCAAGGTCAAGGGCCTGCTCTACGCCGGCACCGACACCGGCGTCTACGTCAGCCGCGACGCCGGCCTGACCTGGAACGTGCTCGGCTCCGGCCTGCCGACGAGCTACGTCTGGGACATCGCCATCCACCCGCGCGACAACGCCATGGTCATCGCCACCAACGGCCGCGGCATGTGGCTCATCGACGACCTGGCCCCCGTCCAGAACGCCGCAAAATAGGTCCGGCATGAACGTCGTCGGCGTCGTCATGGCCGGCGGGCAAGGCAGCCGGCTCTACCCGCTGACCAAGGTCCGCAGCAAGCCGGCCGTGCCGGTGGCCGGCCGCTTCCGGCTGATCGACATCTCGCTCTCCAACTGCATCCACTCCAACGTCCGCAGCATCTTCGTCCTGACCCAGTTCGCCAGCGAGTCGCTCCACCGCCACATCTCCACGACCTACCGCTTCGACAATTTCCATCGCGACTTCGTCACCCTGCTCTCGGCCCAGCAGACGGTCGACAACCGGAGCTGGTACCAGGGCACGGCCGACGCGGTCCGCCAGAACCTGGGCTTCATCCACGACGCCGGCTCGCTCGTCCTGGTCCTCTCGGGCGACCATCTCTACCGCATGGACTACCGGAAGTTCATCGACTTCCACATCACCTCGGGGGCCGAGATCAGCATCGGGGTGACGCCCATCCGGGCCGAGCAGGCCCCCGAGTTCGGGGTCATGAAGGTCAACGCCCGGGGCCGGATCACCGAGTTCCGCGAGAAGCCCCGGGACCCGGGCGACATCGACCGCATGCGGGTCGACGAGGCCGTCTTCGAGCGCTTCGGCACGCCGGCCCAGGGCCGCACCCACCTGGCCTCGATGGGCGTCTACCTGTTCAGCCAGAACGTCCTGGCCGATCTGCTGGCCCACACCGACTCCAAGGACTTCGGCAAGGAGGTCATCCCCCACGCCATCGGCGAGCGCAAGGTCTGCGGCCACTTCTTCGACGGCTACTGGGAGGACATCGGGACCATCCGCAGCTTTTTCGAGGCCCACATGGACCTGACCCGGCCCCTGCCCCGCTTCGACTTCTACGACGAGGAGCGGCCGATCTTCACCCATCCGCGCTTCCTGCCCGGCTCCAAGATCCTGGCCTCCGACGTCGAGCAGGCCATCCTCTGCGAAGGGAGCATCGTCAACCGCTCCCGGGTCCGGGAGGCCATCATCGGCGTCCGCTCGCGCATCGGCGAGAACTCCGTCCTCGAGCGGGCCGTGGTCATGGGCGCGGACATCTACGAGTCGCGCGAGGACCTGGCCCGCAACCGCGAGCGCGGCGTCCCCGACATCGGCATCGGCCGGGACTGCGAGATCCGCAACGCCATCGTCGACAAGAACGCCCGCATCGGCCACGGCGTCCGGCTGGTCAACGCCGCCGGCGTCGGCTCCGACTCGGCCGAGAGCCACTCGATCGTCGACGGCATCATCGTCGTCCCCAAGGACGCCGTCGTCCCGGACGGCACGGTCGTCTAGGCCGGCGCCGCCCGCCCGTCACGGCCCGGCCAGCCGGAGAAAGACCGATTCCAGGTCCGGGCCGGGGCGGGCCGCCCGCAGCAGCCGCCATTCGCTCAACCCGGCGTGGGCGATGGTCTCGCCGCGCCGCAGGACGACGAAGCCGTCGGCGATCCTCTCCATCTCGGCCAGCATGTGGGAGCTCAAGAGCACCGTCCGGCCCGCGTCGCGCAATCCGCAGAGAACGTCGCGAACGCCCTTGACCGAGGGCGGATCGAGGGCCGAGTAGGGCTCGTCGGCCACCAGCAGGTCCGGTCCCAGGACAAGGCTCTGGAGGAACGAGAACTTCTTGGCGTTGCCGGCCGAATAGGCGACGGGCGGGCGCCGCAGCAGGACCGGGTCGAAGCGCAGGCTCGAGGCCGCGGCCAGCACCGAGGCCCCGAAAGTCCGGCCGTCGCCGCCCCCGCCGCCGTTCGCCGGGGGCCGGTGGAGGCCGAGAATTGTCCAGCCGTCCAGGCCGGGCGGGAAGGCCGGCCGGTCGGGAACGTAGCCGACCCGGCCCGGGGCGATCGCCGCCGCCCCGGCGTCGGCCCGCAGGAAGCCGAGCACGATCCGCAGGGTGGTCGTTTTGCCGGCCCCGTTCTCGCCCAGGAGCACCGTGATGGCGCCTTTCCGGGTCCTGAAGCTGACGTCCCGCAGGGCCGCCACGCGGCCGAACCGCTTGGCCAGACGATGCGCTTCGATCACGGCCGCCTCCCCTATTTCCGGAGCTCCAGGGCCCGCAGCAGGCGGAGGCGGACCGCGACGGCCAGCCCCAACCCGGCCAGGACCTCGACGGCGAAGACCGGCAGCCGGCCGGAGACGACGACGTTGGGCAGGACGGCGACCAGTCCGCCGAACTGGAGGGCCGCGCCCGGCCCGGGAAAGCGCCCCGCCGCGGCGTAATCCAGCAGGCCCGTCCGGGCCGTGGTCGAGAAGATGAGGCCGAGCACGGTCGCCGCCTGGGCCAGCAGGAGGGCCAGGACGCCGGCCCCGCCCTTAAGGGCGTGGCTCAAAATCCCGGCCACCGCGGCATAATAGAGCCCGGCCGCCAGGGCCAGGCCGAAGCGGGCCAGGAAGACCGGCTCGAACCCGCCGCTCGCCGCGCCCCAGGCGGCGAA
>JAEAMG010002704.1_pt1 | contig 10638 bp, 8 predicted proteins | sample 8958741 | NCBI WGS metagenome assembly JAEAMG01 (sample SAMN16933256, study PRJNA681125) | bioreactor sludge metagenome | isolation source: anaerobic bioreactor treating anionic surfactant - SDBS | place: India: Bengaluru | collected 2019-02-28
CCATGTGGCTGAACAACTGAACCCTCACCCATACTCGAATCGGCCGCTGGCGACCACCTCGCCCTCCGTGTTCACGATCCGGTAGGTGGGCTCGGCGGGCCGGTTGCTGTCACTGGACGAAAGCTTGACCTTCGACTTGCCGTTCACGACACGCAGGTCAGAAACGATCTCGCGGCCGCTGCCGTTGACGCGGAATTCCAGACGCGCCTGCGGTTTGTTGTTTCTGACGCCGTAGTACTGCACCGTCACTTTGGGCGCGAACGGCTCGCCCAGGGGGATCTTGCCGGGTGTGCCCGCGACCGCCTGGACCAGGGGCCCGTCTACCGAACCGGCGCTGACGACTTCCCATAGCGCATCTCCGGCATCTTCTCCCTGCAACCGGTAGCGCAGCAGGCGGTAGGCGCCCGGCGGCACCGGGGCGCTTTTGCCCTCCGGCAGGATGGTGACGACCGCGTTTGTGTCGGGTTGGTACACCTGCAGCGACACGAGCTCCGCGGGGAACGACAGCGTCGCGTGCGGCCCGTCGACGGGCGTGAGTCTCATGACGCCGCCGGGAATGTCGATCTCGGACTCGAACACGTGCTTGCCAATCACCAGGTGACGCCCCAACGACTGGCTGTGCGAATACCCGACCTCTTCGTTCGCGCGTGCGAGAAAGAGCGAGTCCGCCATACCGTAGATGGGACCTTCTGTCCGGTTCGGCAACGGCTTGAAGACATCGTCAAACCGGCCGTTCGCGTTGCCGTCGCCCAGCCACACGTCATACGCGGCGCCGTCCAGCGTAAACGTCCCGCGGTAGGCCGAGTGACTGCTGATGTAGAAGTTGACGGACCGCAGGTCCAGTTCGCTATCCGCATTCTGGTTGTAGGCATGGAACTGGACGCCAAACAGGTACGGGAGTTCCTTCCCCTGCAGCATCACGGTGGCGGCGATGCGCTCGACGTTCAAGAACCGGTTCCTGTCGCTTTGGCGGGACTGGGCGGTATGGACCGGATCATCCGTCACGTCGCGGTTGCCGTTTCCGTCGAACCGGAGGCGGGTGTAGAAATCGTCCGACTCATTCTCCCGGTCCAGGACCATCAGATGCGTACGGTCGCCGAATTCGATGGCGCCGTACAGGGGCTTGCCGGTCAGCGTATCGGGCAGCTTCCATTCCCCTTTCGGGGGGTCGTACGAAAGCGGCGCGGACTGGTGGCCGTAGGGGAAGAACCCCTGCTGCGAGTCCGACCGGGTCCGGTACGCGATCTCGACGTCGAGCGCGCCGGCCGCGCCCGCCGCGCACAGGGCGAAGCAAACCAGTACCCCCAACCTGCGTCCGGGACTTCCTCGTGGATTCATGGCTTTTCCTCCTGTGTTTCCCCCGGCGTGATCCAGCTGGAAACCGGGGTGGTTTGATCCGGTTCGTGCCGGTTCAGGCGCATCATCGTGAGAAACCGTTCGCGAAGGGCCGGAACACGGCGAGCGATTTCCAAATACAGCGCGATGAGAACGTACAGCGCCGCGCCGCCGCCAGCCAGGACGCCACCCCCCATGGCCAGCATCGCGAGCGCGTCTTCAAGGCCGTCCATCACCGCAAACTGAAGCACAACCAGCAGGAGCAGCGGCAGCGTCGGCAGCAGGACCGCCAGCATCGTGGCCGCGAACAGGCGGCCGTGGAACCGCGGCCACGTGAAGCGTCTGCGGCACAGGAACCGCGCAACGGCCAGCGCGGCCACCACGACCAGCGCCAGCAGCAGCACCGGGAGCGTCCGGCTCACCACCGTGAGGGCGTCCCAGGGGCCGGTTTCGGCCGACCACGCGCCGGCGAGCGGGACCATCCATCCCACTGCGACAAGCAGGGCCGGGAGGGCGAGACTGCACAGGGCGCCCAGCACAATCTCCGGAATGGACCGCCGGGCGAGCACGGCCCCCATCAGCCAGAGCAACGACAGCCCCAGGGCGAGCAGCAAGAGCCCGTCAATGACGTCCGTTGCCCGGGGGAAGAAAACCTCGCAGAGCATGGAGATCACCTGAAGGGCCGCCGCGGGCAGCAGGGCCAGCCAGGCGCCGGTGGCCCGGTTGGCCGCGAGCAGGGCCAGAAACAGCACACATGCCCACGGGATGAAACGGATCGCGTGGAGACCCCACGGCCAGACGACCGTGACCGCGGCGGGTCCTTCAAAGACCCCGCCGGACCCCGACAGGGGAACGATCCTCATCTCTCCGTGGACGGTCAACGGTACTCTCCATGAGTACGAACAGGTTCCGCCTCACCCATATTCGAAGGTGCCGGTGTGAACCTGCGAATCGCCGCGGTAGACCGCGAATTGGGGCGGAGCGGCGAATTGGCCGTCGCGGGAATACGGGAGGCCGCCCGCGCCCGTCACCTCGAGCGACAGATCGAGCCGGTTCACGTGCCGTTCGGCCGTGATACGCTGGCGAAGCGGCCCGCCCACCGGCAGGGTCGCCGGTCTTTCCGTTGTGACCCGGTACGCATTGCCGTTTCGCGGGTAACCCAGTTCCCAGCCGTCCTCCAGAAGTGCCGAATTCACGCTGTACATGCCCGCGGGCAGGCGCACGCGGTCCCCCGGCGTGTAGACCAGACACACCGAGGCATTCTGGTCGGCCAGCACCAGCTCGCGAATGTATTTCCCCTGGATGCGGACTTCAGCGAGCGGCTCCTGCGGCGAAAGAAACCGCGCCCGGACCGCGACGCCCTGCTCCGTCATCTCAAATGCCGTGTCGACGGCGTAGGTGGCCCCGGCCACGGCGAGATGACCCGGCACGCCCCACGCGATCGAGTCGATGAAGAGGTCGTCCAGTTGTGCCCGGGCGGATGCTTCGCTCGCTTCTCCCGGCACGGTCAGGTAGAACTGATCTTCCTGGCCGAGGGCGCCGTCCAGATTGTCCACCACGGTGACCTCGAACTCGGTTTCGCCGAACGTCACGCGGCCCTGCCAGCCGGAAACGACCAGCACGTCGGACATCCACTCGGAGCCCAGGCGCACCTGCAGGACATACTCGAGGGGGATCCCGTTCCGTTCAATGGTCAGCCGGACGTTCTCGAAGACGGTCAGCGGGCCATTGGCCGCGGCCGGACGGTACGGCGAGCCGGAGTCGTCGGTCAGGTCGAGGTTGCGGTTCGTGTCGACATAGAGCCGGCCGGCGGTCTTGTCCCATGCGAATCCCACGAACTCCGCCTGGTTCTGGCCCAGCGGAATGGCCGCGCGAAGGAGGTCGTCCCCCTCATAGGCCGGCTCGGTCTTGAATCGGACCTCGCGATTGCCCAGGGCGATGTCGACCGAAAGAAGAACCCCTTCCGGCGTGAACCGGAGCAGCCCGGCGGGAGCATCGGAGACGGCGGCAAAGGCGCTTGCCGGGAGCAGACAGGCCAGGAGGCAGAGGCGTGACAGGCGCCGCATGGCGGATCGAGCGTTCCGTGCCGAAGCCGCTCCGAATCCCGTCCCCCGCATGAGCCCTCCTCCTTGCCTCTTGTGACAAAGGCAGGTCACTACCCATGAGTAGTGGCGTATCATTCTAGAGTTTCTTCCGAGGATAGTGCAAGCGCATCATTCGCGCCCGGTTTCGTTGGTAGTACCTCCGAAACCCCGGAAGTATTCGCTTCCGGACAAACCTTCTGGCATTCGTGGCACACGATGCAATCCAGCGCACGGTTCGGCGCGACGCCCGCGGCGATGCGGTCGCCGGGACGTCCGCCCTCGGGACAGGCCTCGCGGCAGGCCGCGCATTGGCGGCAATGCTCCGTCGGCGGCCGTATCTTCCACAGCGAGAGGTAGTTAAATGGCGCCAGCATCGCTCCGATCGGGCACAGCACCCGGCAAAACGCGCGGCTGGACATCGTCACGGCAAGCAGCACCAGCACGAGCACGGCGAGTTTCACCACGGTCATGGCCGAAAGGGCGGCCGCGCCCGACCCGACGAGCCGGGGCGCCGTCACCTGCAATGCGGAGGCCGGGCAGAACCGGCAGAATGAGGCCAGGGTCGCCGCGCCGAGGATGAACGGCAACAGCAGCACGGTCACCACGAGCACGGCGTATTTAATCCAGGACGTCCACGCGGGCAGCCGGAACTTGGGTCCCGGGAGCTTGTGCAGCAGGTCCTGAAGAAACCCGAACGGACACACCCACCCGCACAGAATCCGGCCTCCCAGCACGCCCAGCAGGAGGACCGTGCCCACGGCGAGAAACGGGAACACGTGAAGCCCGGCGTAATGCACCAGCACCCCGATGGGACACGCAAACCACGCGAGCTGGCACGAGTGGCAGTTCAACACGGGCAGGCACAACCATTTCGCTTCGGCGCCCCACGACGAGTGCAGCAGCAACAGCGAGCCGAACTGGACGGCGCGGCGTTTGGCGGTGAGCGAGATTCTCCGCCAGGCGTTGACCATGCTATCAGCTCCTCTCAACGGTCGTGTTCATCGGCAGGTCCTTGCACTGGAACATGACGAACGCGGATGCGGCCGCCCTGGCCGCAAACGGTTCAGCTTCACGTGGGGCAGGTGCGTTTGCCGCGGGGCTGGGTGCGGTCATACGTCGTGTACAACTGGCCCTTGTCGAGACGGACCCCGCCGAAGGTGGCATCCTCGACCAGTTCCCGCTCGGAGATGCGCTGAAACGCCACGATCCCGAATTCCTCGGTCACCGGGTCGTAGATCTTGTGGGTGCGCAGCGCCCCGATCAGCAGCAGCACGACAGCCACCGCAATCAGCGCCGCCGCGGCGAGTCTTTCCTTTATGGTGCGCGAGAGTTTCATACCAGGCGCGCCTCGTAGTTCGGTGCGAGCTTGCGCAGATTGCCCGCGCGCACGGTGACTTTCCGCGCGTCCAGGTAATCCAGGATGGCGAGCGCATACTTGCGTGTCGACCCGATGTGATGCTTGAACTCGGCCGAATCCACGGCGCCGGTTTCCAGGATGAGCTTCACCACGCGCGCCTGGGCTTCCCGGAAGAGGTCCCGGGTCAACACGACCGCCGGTGACAGGCGGATCAGCCGCTGGTCGTGGTACAACAGCTCGAGCAGCCGCCGGACGGTTTCCGGAGTGCCATTGACCAGTCCGGGCACGTCTTCCGGCCGGGGCGACTGAAATCCGGTCGCGTCGTACAGGCGCAGGATCGCGTCTACCAGGGCTTGCTCGGCCGCGGACAGCGCTCCGGCCGAACGCTTCAGCAGCACCGTGTTGCCGCGCACTTCAATCCGGCCCCGCGATTCCAGCGTGCGCAGGACATGCCGCCAGAGCGGCGCGGGCCAATCAAGCCCTTTCTGGAAATCCGGCGCCATCAGCGTCAGCGTGGCGGCCTGTTCGAGCCCGGCCGCGCGCGCTTCGGCGTCGCGCAGGATCTGCTCACGGTTTTCCGCATCGATGAAATACCCCGGTTCCAGCTCGATGAGTTCGCCCTGTTCACGGAGTTGCGCGATCTGTTCCTGCGCCATGGCGGGGGTCAGGAGAAGGCGGCGGGCCACCTCCGGCGCGGCGGCGCCCCGCGGCAGGGTCGTCCGGAACAGATACTGCACGCGTCGCCGGTCAAACTCGCCGCCCTGCCGGGGCAAGCCCGCAATCCAGGCGCGGTACCCTTCGAGGCGGGCCAGCAGGGCCTTCTTGCGCGGCCGCTGTTGGCCGGGACAGGCCTCGAAAACCTCGCCGCCGGCCACCGTTGCAGCGGGCGAGAGACGGCGCACAATAAACCGGTCGTGCGCGGCCGCGGCAATGGGATGCTGGAGCAGCAGCGTCGCCAGACCGGTCTGGCCGGCCCTGAGCGCCGGCGATTCGAGCAGGTACAGCACGGCGTTGCATTCGCTGGTTCCCGTATGCACCTTGACCTGCTCCGCGTTGCGCAGGGGCGGTTCGAGCGTGGCGACCGTCTCGAGCGGCCCGTGCAGCATCTGGACCGCCTCGAGACTGCCGGGTTCGCAGACGACCTGGCCGCGTTGCGCGCCGGTCTTGCCGAACTCCGCCACGTTCAACGCCAGGCACTGGCCGAATCCGCCGCTCTCCGCCTGCCGGAGAAAGCGTTGCATGCCGCGCACGCGGCCTACCGCGCCGCCGGGCATGAGCTGCACCTGCCGGCCCACTTCGATCGTGCCCGCAACCGGAATCCCCGTGACTACGCTGCCGAAGCCCTTCTGCACGAACGTCCGCTCCACGGGCATGCGGAAGACGCCGTCGCGCTTGCGGCGTTCGATCTGGCGGATCCGCTCCTTAAGCGCGTCGAAGAATTCGAACACGCCGTCGAACGTCTCCGACGACAGCGGGCAGATCGGCGCATTTTCCATGAACGTGCCCCGCACCAGCGTGTGGATGCTGTCGCGCACCGACGCGACCCGCTCCGGCGTCGCGAGGTCGGTCTTCGTCAGCGCCACGATGCCCTGTTCGACCCCGAGCAGCGTCATGATCTGGAGGTGTTCGATGGTCTGGGGCATCACACCGTCATCGGCGGCGACGACCAGGATGGCCATGTCGATGCCCGAAACGCCCGCGACCATGTTCTTGACGAATTTTTCGTGGCCGGGCACGTCGACGATGCCGACGCCCAGGTCTTCGCCCAGCATGCAGGGGGCGAACCCGAGCTCGATGGTGAGGCCGCGTTCCTGCTCCGCTTTGAGGCGGTCGGTGGAACATCCCGTCAACAGTTTGACGAGCCGGGTTTTGCCGTGGTCGACGTGGCCCGCCGTGCAGAGCATCATCCGCATGTCGGGATTGTCGCGAGGCCGAAGCAGGCCCGGCGGCGTGTATTTGTCGGTGGCGCTCACGATGGCCTCACCATGCGATCTTCCGGCAGGCCTCTTCGTAGAAGACCATGGCCGTGCAGCCGCCGAACGCGACGGCGAGGGCAGCCGCTTCGTCGATATCGGCCCGCGGGATGCCCATGGCGCGGGCGCTGTCGAGATGCAGTTTCAGACACGGCGCGCACCGGTGCGCAATGGACAGGACGATCGCCATCAGCTTTTTGTGACGCGCGTCGATGGTTCCCGGCGCGTTCGCCTCCTTCATGAATTGCCGGAATCCCCGCAACGGCCCTTCGCCGGGGAGAGACGGGGCGGCTTCGGGCGCCGCCGCCGCTGTTTTCCTTTCAGGGAGATGATCGCAGCATGCGGCCCAGGGTTCCCCTTCGGACGCGCGGGCCTCCCCGGCGGGCGCCGCCGGCACGGCGGCCGGTTGGAGCGGCGCTGTCGAGCCGATCAGGTGCGTCAGCCCGGTTGAGGTTACACGCAGTTCGCTCGAGACCTGTCCTGCGTCGCGTTCCAGGAGCCGGCCGATGATCGAGACCGCCGCGTGCCCGCGCACGAGCATCTCGCTCACGAACGCATGGCCGTCGCTTTCGGACAGCGCAATGAGGAGTCCGCCCGACGTTTGCGGATCGAACAAGACCGGCAGCCCGCCGGGCGCGGCATCCGGCGGCGTCTTCACGAAGCTCATCGCGTAGGCCTGGTTGCGGTCAACGCCGCCGCCGTAGACCTCGCGCGCGATGCAATCGGGCACCGTGCCGAATACGGGCACCGCAGGCAGCTCGATCTCCGCGTTGAGACCGCTCCCCCGCAACATGGCGACCAGATGGCCCGCCAGACCGAACCCGGTGACATCCGTGCAGGCGTGGGCGTTGTATTTCACCATCAGGCCGGCGGCGTCTTTGTTGAGCGTGGCCATCCAGGCGCCGGCTTCCTCGAGCACCCCGCCGGCCAACAGCCCGAGTTGCGCCGCAAACGACAGCATGCCCGAGCCCAGGGGTTTGGTGAGCACAAGCACGTCTCCCGGCCGGGCCTGGTCGCGCGCCACCACGGCGGCCGGCTCGATCAGGCCGGTCACGGCGAATCCGCATTTGATCTCTTCGTCATTGATGCTGTGACCGCCGACCAGGGCGCAACCGGCCTCATCGAGCTTCTCGATCCCGCCCCGCAGCATCTCTTCCATGAGGGCGCCGTCCAGTTCGTCGATGGGAAACCCGACGATGGACAGCGCGGTCAGCGGGGTTCCCCCCATCGCATAGATGTCGCTGAGGGAATTGGCCGCGGCGATCTGGCCGAACATATACGCATCGTCGACGCACGGGGTAAACACATCCACCGTCTGAACCAGCGCACGGCGATCATCGAGCTGGAACACGCCGGCGTCGTCGCCCGCCGCGGTGCCCAGCAATACGCGGGGATCAGTGATGTCGGGCAGGTTCCGCAGGATCTGCAGCAGATCCGCCTGGCCAATCTTGGACGCGCAGCCCGCCTTGCGGACATGGCGCGTCAGCGCCGCATCGCCCTTTTTTCGCGGCGGACGCTCCCCCGCGCAGGGGCAGACGTTGAAATCGAGCAGGGGCGGGCACGGGCAGGCATGGGCGGGGTTGCAGATGCAATGGCCGAGTTTCTGTGAACGGGCCATGACGGCCTGGCGCCGCGCGATGTCAATTCCCTGCATGATGCCTCCTGCCGGCGCCTGTCAGCGCGGTTCCCGCGCGCTTTCCGCGATGTGCTGAAACGCCGCTACGACAGCGGACTCTTCGCCGTCCAGCACGGTGCGCAGGTCCAGCACGACCCGCCCGTCGCGGATCTGGGAGATGATCGGGGGCTCGTTGCGCCGCAACCGCCGGGCAAGTTCCTCCGCGCTCATGCCCTGAACGGCCGCGCAGATCGCCGCGCTCGGAAGGCTCACATCCGGAAGCGCGCCGCCGCCCATGGCGCTGACGCACGGTTCCACCCCGCATTCGAGAGGGCCGCCGAGCGCCGCCAGCGCAGCGCACAGCGCCTCCGCCCGCGCCTGGACGCGGTCCAGCGGCAGGCAGAGCATGCGGAACGTCGGATGCCGTTCCCGAAGCGATTCCGGCTCGAGAAAGAGGTACAACGTGTGCTCCAGCGCCACGTCGGTGAGCTTGCCCACGCGCAGCATGCGGGTTAACGGATGCTTCCGGATCCGCTCGATAAGCGCTTTCCTGCCTACAATAATGCCGCTTTGGGGGCCGCCGATCAGTTTATCTCCGCTGAAACAGACGAGATCCGCCCCCGCGGCGAGACTTTGCTGCACGGTGGGTTCGTGGGGCAGCCCGTATTCCTCGAGATTCACGAGCGCGCCGCAGCCCAGGTCGTCGATGACGAGAATCGGTCTATCGCCCTTCAGGCCAACGAGTTCCGCAATGGGCACCGACGCGCTGAACCCCACGATCCGGTAGTTGCTGGGGTTCACATGCAGCAGCGCCGCGGTGTTTTCGGAGATGGCCTGCGCGTAATCGCGCAGATGCGTCTTGTTGGTCGTGCCCACCTCAACCAGAATGGCCCCGCTTTGGTGGACGCAGTCCGGGAGCCGGTACGAACCGCCGATCTCGATCAGCTGGCCCCGCGAACAGATGACTTCCCGGCCCGCGCACAGGCTGGCGAGCACGAGCATCGTGGCGGCGGCGTTGTTGTTGACCACCAGGGCGGCCTCGGCCCCCGTGAGCTGGCAGAGGAGCTGTTCCGCCAGGTAGTGGCGTTTCCCCCGGCGGCCGGTTTCGAGGTCGATCTGGAGGTTGCAGCATCCGTCCAGCCGGGCGAGCGCCTCCACCGCCGGTTTCGGCAGCACGGCGCGCCCCAGCCCGGTGTGCAGGATGATCCCCGTGCCGTTAATCACCGGGCGGGTACGTTCACGCCGGCCGTCCTCAAAACAGGCCACGACGCGGTCGGCCAGTTCCGGCAGCCCCGGTGAGACCGCCGTGTCGCCCATACGGGTCCGGCACGCGTCGAGCGCCCGGCGGACGGCGTCCACGACCAGGCAGCGCGGATGCGCGGCAAGCAATCCCCGCACCGGCGCCGTATCCAGCAGCGCCGAAACCGAAGGCAGGCTGCGCCGCGCGTCGGGTTCTGTCCCATGATCGGTCTGGTTTTTCACGCACCCTCGGGTGAAATATGGCGGAGGCGCATGGGAGTCGAACCCACCTGCCGCGGTCAGGCGGCATGACGGTTTTGAAGACCGCAGGAGCCACCGGGCCCCTTCCACCTCCACGTTTTCCAGTCGCCAGGAAATGCACCACACGGTTTCGGCAGGCAGGGCGCGTCTGCGCACCCCCTGGCCCACTTGCACCGGTAGAATGCAGTGTACGACATGGTCATCGATTGCGCAAGGCCAGGCGCCGGCCCGGCATGTTCTTCTCTTGGAGCGCAGGCGTCTCGCCTGCGATCTTGTTTTCTTGTGGACGGGGTGGACGGGGTGGACGGCCCCGCGCGACTCTTCTGTCGTCAACGCCACGGATGCAGCCTGCGTCGCTGAAACCGTCCGCATTCTCTGAACGACACCGCAGGTGTCGAATGTGAGCCGCCAGGAGGTCAGCCCGGAGATCGCCAGCGCGCTCGGATTCAGTTTCCCAAAGGACGAGAGAAAACGGCATAAACGCCGTGTGCGCATTAAGTCCCTTCAGGGACGGCAGAAGACGGGATAAACGCCGCGTACGCATTGAGTCCCGTCAGGGACGGAAGAGAATAGCCCACCACTTCAGTGGTGGGAACCCCGTATCCCTCAAACCACGAGTCCCGTAGGGACGGCAGACAATAGCGCTAACGAAATTCAAAACCGTTGTGCGCTCCGTGTCCCCGGCTGGCGGGGTGGTCACGCGGAACCGTGTGGCCGGGGGTTCGAACGGGGACACGTTGTCGCGCCGGGGACGGCGCTTGGAACATGTCCCCG
>JAEAMG010002705.1_pt1 | contig 10634 bp, 11 predicted proteins | sample 8958741 | NCBI WGS metagenome assembly JAEAMG01 (sample SAMN16933256, study PRJNA681125) | bioreactor sludge metagenome | isolation source: anaerobic bioreactor treating anionic surfactant - SDBS | place: India: Bengaluru | collected 2019-02-28
TTAGATTTTATCATTCTCCTAATATATGGAAACATCTTTTAATTCAATGGCTTATTTGCAGATTAATCGTTTTTCACTAAATTCCCGCAGAAATTCGTGGTTTCAGGGTAAACATGCTGTAATTGAAAAAATAGGTATCTTCATCCACGCTTGAAAAGATGATCTCAGAATGGCTTGTGTCTTCATTGAGTATCCGTTTGATGAATACAATGAGTATGAAAAAGATGGGCCAAACAGCTTTGCTGGTGGATTTGCTCGGCCTATGGAATAGATAAATCCCAGCCACTTTTACTCTGCGGTAACATACAAATAAGATATATCTCTATCGTTTTGTTTTTTTGACGAGTTTCCCATGAACATCTCCAAAAAGAATAACATCTTTAATCACTCCTTCCATGGGATAATTGTCCTTGGTGAGCCATCCTTCTATAAGACCCGTCTTGGAATCAGTAATTTCAGGGTCAAGTTTGAGCTGCAAAAGCAAAGCAGCTCTTTCATCAATTTTATCTGCTGTCTTTTGGCGATCCTCTTCCTCCTTTGAAGCAATCTTAACTTCATAAGCACTGGATCCTTTTCTCGGGAATGTAGGAATAATGTATGTCTTACCTCTTTCGAGCTGGCCGTATACACCATATCTGAAGTTGTACGAAGCACACAGGAAATCGTCATATGTCTTGCCTTCCGGAATAGCAGCTTCTGCTGACCTTGTTCTTGCACCCCGTCTGGTTGAACTCTTAGTCCATTTTCTTTTCTTATAATCAAATTCATGGGAATATGTTCTCGTTTTCTTTCCAATCTTTACATACTCCTCAAAAGAGATGGACCTGAGTCGCCTGCCACCTTCAACCTCTACCATCACAGTGCGATAAGTATCGGTCCGATACTTCGACAACCAGCCTATGATGCCAAGCGTCTCACCCTGAAGAACCGAAATATATATGCCTTTTTGTTCTGCTCTTTTAAACAGCATCATTACTGTAGCAACTTTTTTCAGAAACATAAAAGAAATCTCATAATGTAGTTCCTCCCCAGCAAAAAACTCACCAATGGATGTTCTAACCACACCTACGGCCGGCTGAATCGCTTGTGCTCGTAATCGTGACGCCGTGCAAGGGAAGAATAAAAGCAGGGGAAAACCAAGAAACCATCTTATAATTTTTCTTCTTGAAATCACTCGTTACACTCTTTTCCTTTATTGTTCCTGCAAGTTCATGATTTTACTGCCGTGATTAAACAGACATGCTTAATTTTGCCACCGTCGTGTTTACCTGTCAATAGTAATCAAAAGATAAAACAGAATCTTTTAAGATTTCAACAGAATCACTCGATAAACACATTACAAGACGTAATAAGCAGGCGCGGGCAGGCAGCGCGGAAACTATAAATAATATTCAAGGACTCTCGGTGGGATTTAGTCTAAGAAATATTCTTATTACTACACAAGATTTATTATCAAATAGGGGTAACGCAAATATACCCGAAGGATTCGAAGAAATAACCGAAGCCATGTCGGAAAGGTTAGCAGATCAAATTCCTGAGCTTCTCAAAAGGATCGATTATTTGAAAAACAACAAAAGCATTTCACAAAGTAATATAATTGAAGTCCAGAAATGGATAGATAAAAAAAATAATGAGTTGTTGAATCTTAAGGAAGCGATTAGCGAGCGTAAATACCTTTACCTCAAGAACTTGTCGGACAACGAACAGCTCTGCCTTGCCGAGCGCCACCCTGTATGGATGATCGATTTTAACCTGCACCTTGAGCAAATCCAGGATTTAATAGCTATTCACAAGGATGGAAACACTATCATTCAGTGCTTTCTGGAAACACACATTTTTAGATCTTTGATGATTTATTATTATGCATCAGATGGCAATGCTTTAACTATCAATTCAAGTAAAAACTTGAAGCACATAAGCTGTCAAGCGCCGTCGGAACTCAGAAACAAAGCTCTGTGTACCAACATCATAGATCGTCCCAAGGGTGAATACATTTTCTTGCCTATACGTGATGGACACGCTCAGTGGATATTCAAGGGAAACAGGTGGGGAATTGATAATAACATACTGTGGTTGGACTTCGGAAAAAAACAGGTACATGAAAGGCATGATTCTTCATGCACGGTTACTTGAGAATTGTATCACCAGAAAACCCCGTTCTTAATCGATGCGTATGATCATTTTCAAATGGGTTCCCTTGCCTATCTCAGAAAAAATCCGAAAAGTGTCCGAAAAACGTTTTATATTAGATAGACCCATGCCAGCCCCAAAACCCATCTGCCGGATTTTGTCTGTTGCTGTGGAGTAACCCTCCTTCATTGCCAATTCTATATCTGCTATACCTTGACCTTCATCTATGGCTTCTATGGTCAAAAACTTGGGCTTCAATCGAAGTAAAATCCGTCCGCGTTCAGCGTATGAACAGATATTGATTTCTGCTTCATAAGTTACTACAGAAGCTCGCCTCACCACGTCATTGGAAATATTCATTCTTTGCAATAAGGCTTTAATCTTGCTTGAAATGTGTCCAGCGTTTTCAAACGACCTTCCCTGAACACGAAAAGACTTCTCAAAATTTATCCCTTCATAAGAAGTCACGTTTTTCGCTGACCTTTTCCACGCAGCCAACGATTCCTTTCGTGTACAACCTGCCGGCTGTTTCAAAAAGGATATATTTTGTTGACAGGACTGGGATTCGCAATTCTTCAGCAAGTTGAATCGTTTCTGGCAGAGGGCGTTTTCCTCGAACTATGATAATGGCAGCAATATCAAGAACATCGGATGTACGGACTATCTGAGGATTTGTCAGACCAGTAAGCAAAAGGCTCCCTGATTTAGCAAAGGCCAGGACGTCACTCATTAAATCGGCCCCAAATGCAGTATTCACTTCCATTTCCAATTGATCATGACCAACAAAAACTTCAGCATCAAGTATCTCTTTCACTTCTTTTAATGTCACAGTACTCTCCTTATGAATAGCATAAGGCAAAATTGAGTATATAATCAACTCTTAAATTCATAAATTGCAGTTAGAGGATTGTTGTTCACGGATGGTATTGTTTTTTGATAAACAGTTTGAAAAGACAGACTTAATAGATGGCTGTTTTAAGCTTTTTTTCGTGATTTTTTTATTGACAAAAATATAACGTCTTCGATATAAATCTCATTAGTCGACAATCAGTCGGGTACATTACATAATTCCGTAATATAGCTATCATATCAGAACAATGATTGTCTGGTGACTCATGACGAGGGGTAAAGGATTTATATTCATAACGAGCATTCTGGCAGTCTATTTTTTTGCCTCCGTCACTGCCTTATCCTTTTTATTCACCCCTACCGTAACTGCCGGGACCTTTGAAAACAATTTTGAGGAAATCAATATTTAAGAATCAATTGAATTTGCTCCAATATCTGAATCACACAATATTATTAAATTTAATATCTTTAAAGATATCGCTAAGGCACGAGACCTTCTCGAAAGAAGGCAATGTGGGTTTCGGACCATAACATTAAAGAAGGGGAAGAAAATCAAATTGGGCAAATTCACAAACCTTCTTGCAGTGGAGGATATAAGAACGAGAGAAATTCGCGTAGTTAGCGCTCATCCAAAACACGGTGGCTCAACCAAAACTATTGTCGTTGAGCCGGGCAAATCAAATGGCGTAAATACAAAATTCACCGTCACATACCCTGAAAACAACATTGTGCTGGCCATAAAAAGGCCGGTCCGCCGCGGAACCTCCTTCGAGGAGGTGACATACCCCCTATTCTGAAGGTCTTGATATCCCGGAAGTTAGGGAGGCAGGACTGAAATACCTCAGAAACGTTTTAACAACGGCAAAAAACGACCTCAAGAAAAGAGGCGCTGTACAATCTTGGGAGACATTTTTTGCTGATGATATATCTGTCACATTAGCAATTATAGAACACGTTGATCCCGTTAGGTTTGAAAGCGGAGAATATTCAACCGAGAGGCTGATCAACGAGACACTCGTTGTCCTTGGAACAAACAAACAAAAAGCATATCGTTTTTCAACGTCCAAGGCTGGGGCAAGAGGTCTCTTTCAGTTTATTCCCAAGACTTATAAACGAATTGTTGACATCTACCCACAGGCTGGCCTAGACAAAGATTTCACCAGAGGAATGGAAGATCATGAAAACGCTGCGAAGGCTACTTTGCTTCTCTTTGATGCCGACTTGCGAATTATGAATTATGGAAGGACGAATCATATCACAGATGATCCTCGGGAAATAGGACGGCTTCTCGCATCTGCCTATAACTGCGGGTCAGGCAAGACAAAAGGCGCTTATGAGAAGCATGGCGTTAAATGGAATTCGAAAGTTCCAACAGAAACACAGATCTACCTAAAGAAATTTGATGCAGTCTGGGAATGGCTTCATGTTCATCCTCAGGCCGTTCGTTCAATCACCATCCACGGCAAAGAAATCCTTTAATTTTCCCTTACCTTTAAAACCGCTCTTCGTTTTTATTTTCCTGTTATGTATTAAGACTGACTCTTTCAAGACTCAATGGGGCGGTACTTTCTGCCCACAAAAATCTAACCTACCAATGAAGATAACCAGACCTTCTACCGTAGCCATTCAGTAGATTCCCACAGTCAAGTTCATGGCACTAAAATATAAACACTTTACGTGAATAGTATATTCATTCACGCACAGAAGGAATGTTCTGGTACCCTGCGTCAACAGCAGGTTGGCATGTGGTCCTCTGCGTTGCATGCGTCTTTGGGCGCGTCCGTGTGCAGCGACACGGGTGATGGAAACCATATGCAAGCACAGCCAGCGCGAAGGGAAGTCTCTTTCGGTTTTACCGGCCGGTTACCCACAAGGTGGGTAGCGGTGACGCAAGCCTACATAATAGATCTACTCAATATTTTCAACCATTTCTGCTGAAGTCATTTCGCATTTTAAAGTCTTAAGAAATATTTTAAGAAAATCAAATCTTCCAGCGATAAAATAAGCAAACAAAATACATATTGGATTCTTGAGCCAGAATCCCAGCGAGGAGTGATCATGAGATTCAACGTAATTGGATCGGTGAAATCAATCGGAAGGATTTCAAATCTTACTATTAGTAAACGGCTTGCAATTGGATTCGGTGTCATTCTTGCCCTGATGATCATCCTCACCGTAACCGGCATTTGGAGCTTAAGCGGCATGAATCACAAAATTGAGCAGATCATTAAGGTCAATAATGCGAAAATTGAACATGCATACGCAATACAGAATGCAGTTAGCGCTATTGACAAAAGTGTGCTCACGATCGTTCTTTCTAATGATGAGACAACAACGAAAACTGAGCGACAAAAGATAGAGACTGCGAGAACAACCTACCAGACGTCAATGGCAACCCTCGAAAAATTAGAGGCAACTAAAAAAGGAAAGGAAATCATTCAGGAGCTAAAGCAGAATGCTGAGATATCAAAAAACGCAAACGATCGGGCGCTCGAAACAGCGGCCTCAGGTAATATACAAAGCGCTATCACAACCATTACGGGAACTTTGCAAATAAGTAACATATTGGGCAGCGCCTGCAGTGATCTGGTTCGCTATCAACAGGAACAAACCAGCTTAGGGGCAAAGGACGCTCAGGCAACATATAAAAGAGCTCGTCTGCTCCTTCTGATAATTGGAGCTGTTGTTTTCGCTTTTGCCGTATTTCTTGCAACCGGCCTTGCCAGAAGCATTACAAAGCCTCTTAGCTATGGTGCTTCCATTGCCCACAGAATTGCAGAAGGCGATCTGACTGCTCGTATCGAAAACCTGAGAACAGATGAAACAGGGCAACTTCTTGGCGCCATGCAAAATATGGTCAAAAATCTGCAGCGTATTATCGGGGAAGTCAAAGCTGCAGCATCAAATATGGCATCAGCAAGCCAAAACTTAAATACCAATTCCGAGTTGATGTCTAAAGGTGCAGGTGAACAAGCAAGCAGGGCATTGCAGGTAGCGAGTGCATCAGAAGAAATGTCTCAGACCATTCTTGATGTCGCAAAAAATACTTCGAGCATTGAAATGTCTTCAACAGAAACAGCAAAACTTGCACGAAATGGCGAAAAAGTTGTTGATAGTTCAGTACATAAGGTCAAGGCAATATCGGAGACAATCGAGGCTTCTGCGAAATTAATAAAATCACTTGGTGATCGCTCCAACCAGATAGGACAAATAATCGGCGTAATTAATGATATTGCTGATCAAACAAATCTGCTCGCTCTTAACGCTGCAATAGAAGCTGCCAGAGCGGGAGAAGCAGGGAGAGGCTTTGCTGTTGTGGCGGATGAAGTTAAAAAACTTGCTGTAAGAACGAGTAATTCTACTTCTGAGATAAGCTCCATGATAACGTCTATACAAAAGGAAGTTCATGAAGTTGTGGCCTCTATGGAAACTATTACACGAGAAGTAACCACAGGCGTCGAACTCTCGACTCAAGCAGGAGATGTGTTGCGAAGCATAGTTGGAAGTGTTGACCAGCTCCACGTCATGGTCCAGCAGATTGCTTCAGCTTCTGAAGAGATGGCCTCAACCTCTGAACAGATAAGCAAGGACATAGAATCAATTGCGTCGGTCTCCAAAGAGACTTCTGGAAATTCTGAAGGCATCACCAGGGCATCCCTTGAACTTGCTGAATTATCAGTGAATCTTGAAAAGGCTGTGGCAGGATTTAACGTGTAGGGTCCGGATAATAGTATTCGAAAAACATCAGACCATGGTATAGAATGCGATCACTCTGAAAGCCTCGGGAGGGCGACATAAAATGTGGCACCGGCATCAGGTTTTCCATCGGCCCTTACCGTTCCTCCGTGAAGGCTTACGATTCTTTTCACTATGGCAAGGCCCATACCTGTGCCGCTAAACTCTTCTTGTGAGTGAAGCCTCTGGAATACGTTGAAAAGTCTATCCTTGTACTGCATGTCGAATCCGGCGCCGTTATCCTTCACGAAATAAATGTTCTCGCTTGCTTGCTCAATACATCCTATTTCAATGACCCTATCAGTAGCCCTGTGGCTCGAAAACTTGAAGGCGTTTGAAAGGAGATTAATAAATACTTGTCTCAACATCCGTTCATCACCTACACAGGGAGCTAATGCATTTATGACGACTTTCCCTTCAGCATAGATTGTCCTTAGTTCCTCGACGACAGATCTTATGAGATCATTCATGAGTACTGGCGAATGCTGTAGTGCTTGTTTGCCAAGTCTTGAGTATGCCAAAAGGTCATCAATAAGCTGCTCCATTTTCTTGGCGCTCGTCTGTATAATCCCCATCTGATGTAAGAATTTCTCATCGAGCGCGGCCTCATAATTCTTCATTATCCTCTCTGCAAACGCCTGTATTACCATGAGTGGGTTTCGTAGATCATGAGAAACAGTAGAGTTAAAAGCCTCCAGCTCATCGTTGGCATTCCTAAGGTCGAGGATTCTCTGTTTGAGTTCGTTGTTTAGGCGGACAATTTCCAACTCAGCATGTTTTATGGCTGTGATGTCACGAAGGGCTGCCAAAGTGGCAGGCTGACCCCTGTAAGTAGTCATAACAACTGCAGCTTGCAGCGTTCGAATTTCTCCGTCAGGTCTTTTAATCCTGTATTCAACAAGATTAGCAAAAGATTCCCCTCGCTGTCTTGCCAGCACACGCTCTGTTACCACCCTTTTGTCTTCCGGAACAACGAATTGATCCAGTGGGTGGCCCACGACCTCCGAAACTTCACGAAGACCGTGAATGGTGAGAAAGGCCTTGTTCACAAATACTCTCTCAGTATTCACGGTAATCGCTATTCCATCGGCTATGTTTTCAACTACGGCCCGATAAAGCTCTTCATCTTCAAGGGGTACATTTTCTGCGGATTTGTATGAGGTATTTTGCGCTTCAAGATGGGCAACACGATCTCTAAGGAGCATTATCTCTTGTATGAGCTGATCTCTGTTCTTTTTTTTAACTTCCATGACGTTTTCGGAGTATCAAATACCTATAAATCTCCCTTGAAGCATACCTTACAAGTTGGCATAGCTCTGGAATTCCTATCTTATTACTCCATCCATCATCAAGACGTAATAGTATTCTCTTTGGAAACAGTTCCTAACGCAAAGTATCGGCGCTCCTTAACGAACAGCATTGACAAAACCGCCACAAATGCCATAACGGCAGACAGGATAAATGCCAGTTGATAACTCCCTGTTTTGTCAAAAATAACCCCTGCCATATAAGGCCAGAAGCCTGCGCCGACGAAATGCGCCGTATTGATGAAGCCCGTGAGAATGCCCAGATAAGTAAAACCATACAATTTTCCAATGAGGATTGGTGTAAGTGGTGCCGTAATCAGATGCGTGAATCCGAAGGCAAATGCAAACACGTAGAAAGACACCTCGTTCTTATATTGAATGAGCATAACAAAGAGTAATACCCGCAAAATAAAGGTAAGTATAATCGGTACCTTACTTCCCATCAGGTCGGCGGCAGGCCCTGCTATGAGAACTCCAGCCAGACTCATAAGCCCATACCACGCCAGCATGTTGCCTGCTGTCATAGGCGGAATCCCATAGTCTGTGGCGAGCGGTATCAGATGAATGGTAGCAAAATAATCTCCACCACCACATATAAACATAACAATGGTAAAAAACCAGAAATCAGAAGTCTTCATAGCCTGTTTGAGCCCCAGATCCATAGTATTCCCTGTGGATGAAGCCATTGGTTGAAGCCTGTCGTTCCCTTCCTTTGTTTCCATAAAGCCGTAAGGTTTCAGACCAAAGTGTCCGGGGTCTCCCTTGATCACAAAAATTGTCAGTAAGATGTTCACGACGAGCATAATGATTCCAATAATCAAGTATGAGGATCGCCATCCATAGTTCAATGCAAAAAAACTGAATAAAGGGACAAGAGCAAACTGTCCGATTGAATTTCCCGATACTGAGAGACTAACCGCAAAACCTCTCCACTTATCAAACCATTTGCTTGTCAATGTAGCCATAAGAGGAACTGCCGTACCTGCTATTCCGAAGGCCGCAAGAATACCGTAAGAAAAAAAGAACTGACCGATGGAGTGGATAAAAGAGGTAAGTATAAATCCCGCAGATATAAAAATAGTCGATATGATGATTACCCACTTTGGCCCATACCTGTCATAGAGTTTACCGACTATGAGAAGAGACACGCCAAAGATCACCATGTTGACAAAAAACACGAGAGAGATTTCCCCTCGACCCCAGCCGAACTCTTTAATGATAGGCTTAAACATAACCCCGAAGGCGTAGCGCGCGCCCGCGTTAAAACACAGGATCATGAAAGTGGCTAAAACTATATACCAACCATAGTAAATCCGTCCCGTTTGCTTTTTCTTATCCAAGAATATCTCCTTTTATCAGGCTACTGATTCGACATTGTTATCGCCAGAATACTGCGGAGTGAGAGACTTTGCAAACCAAACCTATTTCATGTCTCGAAATTTTATCTCAACGGCACTGATTTCTTCAATGCGTATCAAGACATCATAGAAATCCCTCCCGGCTATCTTTTCCATATGAACAAGACCATTTCCGACAGATTTGACATATCCCTGTATTGTTTTCCCGGACCGAATATGCACGGTCACATCCTTTCCTGCATGTGACTTGAGATTGTCTGCCATGGACGAAGATGCATCGAATTTGACACCCTCCAGAGACATCACCTTTTTCATTTGCGCGTCTAACGGTGAACATATGGAAATAGTAAAAAAACTACCAATCCCAATACAGCTGCCACAGCAAACATAGCTTTACCCCTCATGGTGATATCCTCCAAGCTCTGCAGATTAAGTTGATTCTATCAAAACACGTGAAGGAGTTCAACGAAAACCAATTGATGTTGGATCTTTTCTTCTGTTATAAAATTAAACTATTGTGAAATCATCAGCGTGACGTTAAATAACTAAAATTCAGTTAAGGAGAAGGTCCCCGATTGGAAGAACATTTTGAAAGGAATACTATTATACCCGGGCAAGCTCAATATTCATCGGTTGATTCTGAAACACAAATAGGGTTCAAAGAAATCCTTTCTCAGCCATTCCAATACGCCGGCTTCTGGCTCAGGTTCTTAGCACTTGTTATTGATTCCCTAATATTCATGCTTGCCGGCGTTATTCTTGGTTTTATAATAGGCACAACGGGTGGTTCGGCTAAAAGCCTCGATATTCCCTTTCTTATTGCAAGTTGGCTCTATTACGCATTAATGGAAAGCTCTCATAAACAGGCAACAATAGGAAAAATAGTACTCGGTATTTCCGTCACTGACCTTTCAGGCAATCGTATATCATTCGGAAGGGCAACGGGAAGATATTTTGCTAAGATTATTTCAGGAGTCCTTCTGAGTATTGGCTATATCATGGCTGCGTTCACAGCCAAGAAACAGACGCTTCATGACATTATCGCTTCTACTTTGGTTATTAAAAATCAAACACGAGAGGACTGAATTCTTGTCTGGCCTAAACCAATGTAGTGCACTATGAAAAAGACCAGGTGTCTTTCCTCAAGAGATATGGTATTATTCAGAAGTTAATACTGTGCGCCCATAGCTCAACTGGATAGAGCGTTGGACTTCGGATCCAAAGGTTGAGGGTTCGACCCCTTCTGGGCGCGCCA
>JAEAMG010002707.1_pt1 | contig 10612 bp, 5 predicted proteins | sample 8958741 | NCBI WGS metagenome assembly JAEAMG01 (sample SAMN16933256, study PRJNA681125) | bioreactor sludge metagenome | isolation source: anaerobic bioreactor treating anionic surfactant - SDBS | place: India: Bengaluru | collected 2019-02-28
AGGCAATGAACAGATATTTACAATTCCACGGAATCTCACCTATTTAGCAAGAGAATTTGGTCTCTCTGAAGGCGCCACGGTATTCATGGTATTGCTTGCGGTGTATCAGACTCTTCTTTATCGCTACAGCGGGCAGTCGCGCTTTACCGTGGGCATACCGGTTGCAGGACGGCCCGATAGGGAATTGCACCCGCTTGTGGGATTCTTCGTGAACATCCTGGTGATGAAAGCCGACCTTTCGGACATGCCGACCTTTCGTCAGCTGGTGGCGCGCGTACGCGAGAACGCCTTGAATGCCTTTGAACATCAACATGTGCCTTTCACGCGAATTGTGGATGCGCTGCATCCCGACAGAACTTCAGGTACAGCCCCCCTGTTTAATGTCTCTTTTGCCTTGCATAATATGCCCCGGCCAGCCCTTGATGCCGCGGCACTTCAAATCAAACGGTATCACGTGCATCCGGGAGCGACCCAGTATGATCTGCAATTATCGCTGACGGAATTTCCCGATGGCTTGGAAGGACGCATCGAATATCATACCACCCTGTTTGACGCCGGGGAAGCGCAATTACTGGGGCGGTACTATACAGCCCTTCTTGAAGAAGCCTTAACCTGTCCGGACTTGCCCGTGGATAAATTGCGCTTATGGTCGCAGGATGAGGCGTCCCATACCGTGGCTATATGGAATACTACCCGGAAGTCCTATCCCCGGAACGAAACGGTACACGGGCTGGTGGAGAAATGGGCCCTGTCCGCACCTGACGCGATTGCCGTCCAATGTCAGAAGGATACCCTTAGCTACGCCGGGCTGGATGAACGGGCAAACCGGCTGGCGTGGCTGCTTGTGGAAGCCGGAGTCGAGCCGGGTACTCTTATTGCTGTAAACCTTGAGCGTGGCACTGACCTTATGGTGGTGCTGCTCGCGGTGTTAAAGGCGGGGGCGGCTTACCTCCCTTTGGATCGAACCTCTCCTGGGACGCGATCGCTGCAAATTATGCGGGATGCCGGTGTATCTATGCTGGTCACAGACACGGAAGGAGCCAAGGCAATAGCGGAAGGTGATGGCCCGAAGGTTGTAATAATTGACGAGGAAGACGTCTCGAAAATCCGGCGCAGGGGCGCTTTGAATACCAATATCTGCAGTGACGCTCTAGCGTATGTATTGTATACCTCTGGTTCCACAGGCGAACCGAAGGGGGTCTGCGTCGAGCACCGGGCAATTGTCAACCTCACGCAAAATGAAAATTATGGCCGCTTGCGTCCGACAGATAGTGTGGCCCAGGTATCCACCCCGGCTTTCGATGCGTCAACCTTTGAAATATGGGGGGCGCTGACAAACGGGGCGCGATTGGTGATTGTGCCCCGGGACACACTGCTGGAAGCGCGCAAGTTGCATGCCTTACTCCGGGACGAACACATCTCCACTATGCTGCTTACCACGGCATTGCTAAATCATTATGCCCATACACAGCCGGATATGTTTTCCTCTTTGCGAATGCTTTTGTTTGGGGGAGAAACGGCGGAGCCAAGCGCACTGGCAGCCATTCTCATTCATGGAGCCCCCGGGCGTCTTGTACATTTGTACGGACCTACAGAGGCGACAACTTATGCCACCTTCCATATCGTAAATAGAATTGAAGAAAAGGTGAGGCGCGTGCCAATCGGCCATCCCGTTGCCAACACCTGTGCTTATGTGCTGGATGAACACCACCAGCTGGTTCCACCGGGCATTCCAGGAGAACTCTATCTCGGTGGCGATGGGCTCGCGCGGGGGTATTTGAATGATCCGGCTCAAACGTCCGCATCCTTTGTTCCAAATCCGTGTATCGAAAATACGGATGCACGCTTATATCGTACGGGGGACATTGTTCTGCAACGTGTGGATGGGACCATCGAGTTTATCGGACGCAGGGATCGACAGGTAAAGATTCGCGGTTATCGCGTCGAGCCCGCTGAAGTGGAACGGGTCCTTCGACAGCATCCGGAGGTTTTGGATGCGGTGGTGATGTGCCGGGAAGACGCCGGGCTGAACACCCTGGCATCCTACGTGGTTCTTCGAGGCGGAAAAACGGTATGCGAAAAGGATCTCATGCAATATCTGCGTCAACGGGTGCCTTCATACATGTTGCCTTGCGCCTGCATGATAATGAAACATCTGCCTTTGAATGCGAACAGCAAGGTGGACTTTTCCGCCTTGCCCGCTCCTGGTGCGAGTCCCGAATCTGAGACGCCGGGCGAGGCGCCAAAAACAGGTGCGGAGGAGGCGGTAATGCGGTTGTGGAGCGAACTGATTGGCGTGCCTGTAATAAACCGACATCAGAATTTCTTCGAGGCAGGGGGAAACTCTCTTCTTGCCCTGCATCTCCTTGAGCGTATCCAAGAAGAGTTCAATATTGATATTCCCGTCTTCTCTTTTCTGGCAGATCCGAGATTGAGTGCAGTCGCCGCCGCAATAGAGGCCGGGTGTATTTCCGGACACCTCGGAGCAATACAACTAAAAGAATCCCTGGTGCCCATTCAGCCGAAAGGTTCGCGTCCACCCTTATTCTGTTGTTGGCCTGCCGGTGGGATTGCTTTTATGTACTATCCGCTGGCGCTTTATCTTGGGCCGGATCAACCGCTTTATGCCCTTCAGGATCCGGCCCTTGATCCGTCCAGGGAGTCTATTCGCAGCATGCAGGATATAGCCGCCGAGGCAATAAAAGTTATTCGATGTGTACAGCCCCACGGCCCCTATCACCTGTGTGGTTGGTGCTTTGGCGGAGCATTGGCCTACGAGATTGCCTGCCAGATTACGGCAGCCGGTGAGTCTGTGCGGCGACTTGTCCTGATTGATTCTCATGCCGTATTTGGGGGAGGAACCGGCTGGAGGAATTGGGGTGCGGTGTTGTCAAGACTGCTACGGTACTTGTTTATCGGGCTTTCTCTCGTTCCCGCAACATTCAGTTTCGTTGTGGATGGAATTGGACTTATTGCGATTGCTCCCCGTTCCGCCCCGGGCCGTTGGGCCGAGTATGTGCGGACCCGGTATGCTGCATTGATGATGCGCCGAATCGGCGCCGTTACGGTAGCCTCGAAAAGCGAGGTCTTGCGCAGTATGGAACTGCCCGCGGTGCGCCGTATATTTTTCCTGTACTATGCTCACGAAAAAGCCTATCGCACGTACCAGCCCGGTGCGTATGAAGGACCGGTGGAACTGCTTCGCGCTACGGAATTGAACCGCTTTTTCCCGACACGCAAAGATCCGACGCTTGGTTGGAGCCGCTATGTCCGGGGCGCTGTGCGTGTGTATCCGATTGAGTCCAACCATTCTCAGATACTGGGTCCACGCGGTATTAACCAGGTGGCGGCTCATTTGAGACGATTGTTGGATGACCATGATTGAATATAAAGGAAACTGGTCGGAACGCATGCCGTCCCCACCCCTCACGGGTTCGCAAATACAGATATGGCGGGTGGATATATCTCCGCATGGAAAATCTATACGTGAGTATGCATCTTTACTCAGTGCGGAGGAACGCATGCGGGCGGAACAGTTTCGCCTGGCAAAGGACCGATGCCGCAATATAGTAGGACGAGGCGCTCTGCGGTGGTTGCTTGCGGGTTATACGGGCATTGCTCCTGCATCCCTTGACCTGAGAGCGACTCCGCAAGGTAAACCGTTTCTTTCATCTGCGCCGCCGCGTAGTATCTACTTCAACGTATCTCATTCCGGAGATATTGTGATTTGTGGTTTCAGCGCAGCGACTGAAATCGGCGTGGATGTGGAACAAGTCCGCGAACATACCGACTATCAGCGAATTGCGGCGCGCTTTTTCTCCGAGGAAGAAAACAAAAGGCTTTTTGCTTTGCCGGAAGCGGAACGTATCAAGACGTTTCATGAAATCTGGGTCTGCAAGGAGGCTGTGATAAAGGCCTTGGGTGGGGGACTTTCGGTTCCGTTGGATTCTTTCTCGATATGCTTCGATTCCGAAAAGGGCAGGATCAGGGTAAAATTTGAAGATGAAACAGTACGGCCCCCGATTTCCCTTTATCTTTTTTATGCCGCTGAATACTATCCCGCCGCGGCAGCGTTTCTGAGTGGGGCCCCCCTTGTTTTCGAAACGTTCTCCCTGTCTGTTCCACCCGAAAACGCATTCGATACCCTGTGCCGTGACGTATGATCTCTTGTAGATAGCGGGCTGATGTTTCCCAGAGGATGGCTCTTCCTATGTGATTCTGAAGCCTTGTGCCACTGATAATTTCATTTCGAGTTATATGTCATGTTCCTCGAACAGGGTACTTCCTTTGCTTTCAGAGGCCTTGTTGCCTGCCGTAAAAAAGATTTATTCGTCGAGTGTTGCTCGTTCCAATTCGTCCAATTCATACTGGATGCTTTGAGTAACCGGGAAACGGAAACCGGTTTTAGGGTCCAGGTCCAGATCCATGACCTTTAAGGCTACGGGATGCTGGTCTCGCTTCCATTGGCTGGCGGAAAAACGTTTCGCGAAGTCCCCAGCCCAGCCACGTAATTGCTCAGGAGCATGTTCTGGGAAACGGAGACAGAGCATGCGCCAGCAATTGACAAGGGACAGACGTTTGCGCGCATACAAGAAAAGAAGATCATCCAGAACGACATACGGCATCAGGTCCGTCTCGTCCAACTGCCCAGGCGCAAGTTCCGCGCTGGGCGGGATCTCGAGAATGGCCCGGAGCGAACGGATGCCATCCCGCTCAGCCAGATGTTCCAGCAGCCGGGTGACCACGGTCTTCGGTACATTGGCGATGGGGGAATAGCTGCCCTGATTGTCGCCACCGGTGGTACTGTAGCCTACGGCAGCCTCGCTTAAATTGGAGGTGACGAGGAGCAGGCCGCCTGTATTGTTTGCCCAGTTGAGCATCATGGCGCCGCGTACACGGGCCTGCAGGTTCTGTCGCGTCATGGGCAGTACATGTTCTTCACCTTCCATGATCTCCGCAGCCTTCGCCATCGCTATTTTTACTTCTTCCTCTATGGAAACCACCTTAAAAGGAACGTGAAGTTCCCTGGCCAGGGAACGGGCGGCCTCCTGGGTGGCTTTGCTGCTTAGGGCGCCATTGGGCAGGTACAGGGTGCTAACATAATCGGCATATCGTTTGGCCGCCTGGCCCTCCTGCAGCATCTTGGCCGCCCGCACGGCGAGCAACAGGCAAAGCGCGCTGTCCCGTCCGCCAGACAGGGCAATCAGAAATTTCTTAAAGACCCCCACCTTCTCAAAATAATCCCGCAGGCCTAGTGCCAGCGCGTCAAAAAGTTCATCCAGAGCGGGATTGTGATCGTGTTGAGATTTATGGGGCGAAGGAAGGTAATAACTTCCGGGCTGCCGGGCGGCATAGGCCTTCAGCGGAGCGGGGTGGTAGGGAAATTCCGCGGCTTCAACAATCTGTATCTGCCTGTCGAAGTCCGGCGTACCGGTATTCTGGCGCCAGGTGGTGTTCTCCATGCGGAAACGCTCCACCTCGTCCAGGTCCACCACGGCATTTGCCAACGTCCAGTACTTCTTGGACAGTATGGGGCCCTCGCATACAAGGCGGTTCGGAACGGCGACCAGACCGCCTCCGTCAAAAACCAGCCGACTGTTGTCGCAGCCCAGCAGGTTGGCGTAGGCGTAGACGCATTTCAGTTTGGCCGCGGCGCTCATGACCAGGCGCTTGCGTTCTTCATTCTTGCGTGGGGTAAAGGGAGACGCGCTTGGATTACATACGATTTCCGCGCCAGAACGGACCCGTTCCCCGGCGGGTGACGTTGTACTCCACAGGTCTTCACAAATCTCGGCGGTTACCATTCCGAAGGGGAGGTGAAACACCATCTCGCCTGCGGGCACACCGTTGATGGTAGTAACGCCTCCTTGCCAGGATGTCCAATTACGGGCTTCATAAAAAACACCGTACGCAGGCAGATACTTTTTCAATATGAGTCCGTGAATTACCTTGTCGCTCACCAGAGCTGCCGCATTGTATATTCTGGAATTGTGAATGACGGGCAGGCCGAGTAGCACGGCGATGTTATCGCAGCAGGCCGCTATTTCCGCCAGGGCGGCCCAACTGTGACGATTCATGTCGTTCCACAAGATACGGTCTTCGAGACTGTATCCGGGAATGCAGAGCTCCGGCGTGACGAGCAGATGCGTCCCGGCGTCTTTGGCCGCGCAGATAACCTCCAGCAGACGCGATTTGTTGCCCACGAAATCTCCGACTTTTACGGACACCGCGGCCACGCCGATGTTTACCAGTCGCATCTTGTTGTTTCTCCTGAAACTTACCTCTTTTACGTCGTACTTTATGCGGCGCCTTCCGGGTTGATCAACATACTGTCCTTCATTTCGCCGAGTTGGCGAGACAACAGCACCTGGTATATCTCCGGGTTTCGGAGGCGTTTATATTCTTCGGGCATGGGACGTTGACATGCAAGCATCTGGTCTCGGAGGTCAGAAACGCGCGTCGCTGCACCGGTTCGTTTCCCTCCCAGGAAGACAGTCTCCAGAAGTTCCCTTGATGAGGCCGTATTTTCAAGATGCCGTACGGCATGGGGATGTTTTTGTGCCCTGCCTTCAATAGTGCCGCTTTTCGGCCACTCCTCCGTTTCCAGATACAGCATGTCGCCTAGCGGTTGCCCATCGGCGTTATAATAGCGGATCAGCCGCTTGCGACCGGGGTCGGTCGCCTTTTCAAAATTGGAGGTTACCTTCATGCGTGGCTGCCACGCGTCGTCCTGCCGGATCGCCACAAGCTTGTACACCCCGGTCAGCGCGGGCGCGTCATAGGAAGTTATCAACTGGGTGCCTACGCCCCAGGCGTTGATGCGCGCACCCTGGCGCTTGAGGTCTGCGATAAGGTCTTCATTCAGGTCGTTTGACGCCACAATCAGCGGTTCTTCCAAGCCGGCCTGCAGCATCATCGAATGACATATCTTGCTGAGTTTCGCCAAATCGCCCGAATCCAACCGTACCGCCGGACGGGTGGAAAGTCCCTGTTCGCGCATCTCCTGAAAAACCTGGATGGCGTTGGGTATGCCGCTTTTTACGGAATCATAGGTGTCCACCAGCAGCACGCAGCGGTCGGGATACAAACGCGCAAAAGCGCGAAAGGCCTCCAACTCCGACGCAAAACTCATGACCCAACTGTGCGCGTGGGTCCCCGATACTGGAATCCCATGTATCTTGCCTGCCAATACGTTCGATGTTGAGGAGCAGCCCCCGATATAGGCCGCCCGTGACGCGCTCACACCGCCGTCCGGCCCGTGGGCGCGCCGCAGCCCGAATTCCATTACCGGGTCGTTTCCCGCAGCGAGACAGACTCTGGATGCCTTTGTGGCTATCAAGGTCTGGTAATTGACCATGTTCAGCAACGCTGTTTCCGCCAGCTGCGCCTCCAGGATAGGTCCCTCCACCTGTATAATGGGTTCGTGGGGAAAGACAAGGCATCCCTCGGGAACAGCGCGGACGGTGCAGCAGGGCTTGAACGCGCGCAGATAATCGAGGAAGGGCGTTTCGAACATGTTCAGTGAACGCAGGTAGTCCAAGTCGTCCTCGGCGAAACGCAAGTGTTCCAGGTACTTTAAAAAATCATCCAGACCTGCTGCTACCGCGTATCCCGTATCCCGGGGAAGAGAACGGAAAAAATAGTCAAAGGTCACGGGCTGCCCGGTCCTGCCGTCTTTCCAGTGCCCCGCCATCATGGTCAGTTGGTAGAAATCCGTCAGGAGGGCCATGCCCTCCCGGCTGAACCAGGGGTTTGAACAGGGATTCATGAAATGCAGGCGCTCCTGATGATATCCACGCCTGCGCGGCGTAATTCTTCCAGCACGGCCCCGGTGTTGTCGGGGGTAACGGCGCGCACGGCATCTTCCACAAGTAACACGGTAAATCCCTCTTTCAAGGCATCCAGCGCGGTTGCTTTTACGCAGTAATCAAGGGCAAGGCCCGTTATGAAAACACGTTGTACACCCCGACGCTTCAGTATTTCACCCAGGTTCGTGCCGTCAAACGCACTGTAGGTGTCGCGATCCGGGTTGGTGGCCTTGTTCACAATCAGGGCGTCCACGGGCACACGCAGGTCTCCCATAAACTCCGCGCCGGGGGTATCTTCAATGCAGTGGTGAGGCCAACTGCCGTCCCGATACTCGGGCGCATAGGAAAAACTGCAGTGCTCCTCCGGGTGCCAGTCTCGGGAAAAAACGAGGTGATCAAAATACTTCTGTATGCTGTTTATGGGACGGGCAACCTGTTCGCCGAAGGGAACGGGAAGGGCGCCCCCCGAGCAAAAGTCGTTCTGTACATCCACCACAATCAGGGCATCATTGGAGTTTATTTGGCGCATGTTTTTTCAGCCTTTAACTGCCGGAGAGCGCGTAGAATGATCTTGTCATGGTCAAATGCCAACTGCGGCAGTCTGTCAATGGGAAACCATGCCGCCTCGGCAGCGTCATCGGCCGCGCGCAATGGGGGGCATGAAGGGAGATGGCCCCAATAGCCGATTGAAATACTACGGCCTCGTGGATCCCGTTCCAGGTCTCCAAAAGCGTAAAACTGTTGCAGAGGTATGTTCTTGAGTCCGGTCTCCTCATGGAGTTCCCGGGTTGCCGCCGCCTCCAGTGTTTCGCTCATGTCCACGAAACCTCCGGGCAAGGCCCAGAATCCGGCAAAAGGATCATGCTTGCGTCGTATCAGCGCCACGTTGCATTCATTTCCCTCGCCTGCAAAGATGACAGCGTCCACGGTGAGCATGGGGCGCGGATAATCATAAATGAAAGCGCTCATATCAAATCCTATCCCTGGTAAATCGTGTTCATGATACAGGATATGGGAAAGACGCTGCATCTTTTCGCTGGACTGCTTTTGTTCGGGCGCACGTCCCGTGTCCCTTTACGGAGTCATGGCGCGCTTTTTATAAAGGGTATATAAACAAAAAAGGCGCCAACCGGAGCGAATTCGTAAAGTTCCTGTCCATGCCGTAAAATCAAACTCGCCTGGCAGGGTCTCATAAAGACCTGCATCTAGTCCAAAAATAAAGGAGAACGCGGGCAAAACAGCGGTATAGGGGCTAGACGTGCAAGCGTTTTGCCGCCAGTGAACTTACCGCCATCAGGATGTCCTCGGTCATGAAAGGTTTCAGTAGAAAACCGTCTGACAAGGAAGTGTCTGTGGTCGCTGCGCGCTCTTCACCGGCCTTGCCTGTGACAATGTACACCTTGATTCCGGATAACCGGCTGTTTTCCTTTATGCGCCTGCAAAGCTCCCAGCCATTGATATCCGGCAGCACAATCTCCAGCAATACCAGCCAGTAATCGCCGTTTTCAACGAGTTTCAACGACTCCTCGCCCGTGCGGCAAAGGTCAACATGGTAGCCTTCATCCCCCAGGCAATGTTGGATGAGCATTCCGGCTGTTTCATCCTCATCTACATACAGTACCTTGTTACCCAGTACATTCGCCGTTGTTTGTTTCTGGGCCAAAGCATAATGTATGCCGCCAAGAAGGATGCTCTTTCGGAAATTACGCTTGACCCGGGTGGCCGCCCGGCTGAGAAAATCCCCGTCCAAACGCTCTTCATCACTAAGAACCAAAATAGGGACGGCGTGTGAAAGGGGTTGACGAAACAAATCCTTTATCAAACAGCCTCCCGAAGGACCGGTCTCGGCATCCACAATGATGCAGTCAGGATTATACTTGAAGGACATCTCGCAGGCAGAAGAAGCCTGGGCGGCGGAAATGACATCTATTCCCTCGGAGCGCAGGGCTTTTCTGATCTGAGCGATCAAGGTGAGGTCTTGGGATACTATTTCAACAAGCAGATGCGTGTCTGTAAGTGGGGGTGCGGGACTTTGAACGCTTTCTCCCGATTCCGGCGGTACATATAAAGAGAGGGAAAAGCGGAACGTCGCCCCTTGGCCTGGCTGGCTGAAAACGGTAATGCGGCCACCATGAAGTCTCACAATATCCTGAGCAATGGACAAGCCGATGCCGGTCCCCGGATATTTTCGCGTTGAAGAACTGTCGCACTGGTAGAAGCGATTGAATATTTTTTCCTGTACTTCTTTCGGAATACCGATGCCTGTATCCGTTACCGAGAATGTCACCTCATTCTTGTGAAGATTTACATCTATGGTTACCGTGCCGCCGTTGTCGTTGAATTTGACGGCATTTGAAAGCAGGTTGTTAAATACCTGTCCAAGCTTCTCCTTATCTCCTTTGACCATTACGGGGGGGGATACCGGGGTATTTTGAAAATCGTGGATGTTCATGACCAGGTTAATCGAACGGCTGTCGGCAACGGGGCGGACCGTCTGCATGCTGCCGTGAATGCATTCAATGACGTCGAAGGGAATCAGAAGCAATTCTTCGGAGCCCTGATGTAGTTTGGAGAAGTCAAGCAGATTGTCAATCAGTGTGGAAAGTTTCTCCACATTGCGCATCATGATGATGAGATACTCCCGCTGCTGACCGCTAATAGGTCCCGCCTTCAGGTTAAGCAGCATGTCCGTGTAGCCCATGACGGACACCAACGGCGTTCGTAATTCGTGGGAAACGTTGGAAAGCAGTTGGGTTTTCATTTCGTCAAGCGACTTTAACTCCGCATTGGCGTCGCGCAGTTTT
>JAEAMG010002709.1_pt1 | contig 10608 bp, 4 predicted proteins | sample 8958741 | NCBI WGS metagenome assembly JAEAMG01 (sample SAMN16933256, study PRJNA681125) | bioreactor sludge metagenome | isolation source: anaerobic bioreactor treating anionic surfactant - SDBS | place: India: Bengaluru | collected 2019-02-28
GGGCAACCGCATTCCCGAAATCACCGACGACATTGTCAATCTGGACAATGCCTGCAAGTGGGGATTTGCCTGGGAAGTCGGCATTTTTGAAAGCTGGGATATTCTGGGTTTTGATGAGGTCTGCAACCGCATGGCTGCCGAAGGCATTGAACTGCCTACCATCGCCAAGGCGCTCAAGGCTGCCGGTGGCAAGTCCTTCTACAAGAGCGAAAACGGTGTGGACATGTTCTTTGACCTTGCCTCAAAATCCTATAAGCATGTGCCCACGAATCCGAATGAACTCAAACTGGTCAACGTCAAGACAAAATCCTCAAACATTGTTGAAAAACGGGATGAAGCCAGTCTGGTGGACCTTGGCGACGGCATTGTCTGCGCCGAATTCCACTGCAAGATGAACGCCATCGGTCCGGATATCGTCGCAGTGCTGAACAAAGGCGTGGATTTGATTGAAGAAGGCAAATTTGACGGCATGGTCGTCGGCAACCAAGGGCCCCACTTCTGTGCGGGCGCGAACCTCATGCTGGTTCTGGGCGATGCCATGCAGCAAAACTGGAAGGGCCTCGAGGATATGGTGCGCGGCCTGCAGAATGTCGGCATACGCATGAAATACTGCAGCGGGCCTGTGGTTGCGGCGCCGCACCACTATACCTTCGGCGGCGGCGTGGAAATCTGCCAGCATGCGGACAAAGTCGTGCTAGCAGGCGAGACATACGCCGGTCTCGTTGAAGTGGGCGTGGGGGTGATCCCCGCTGGCGGCGGCACCACGGAACTGCTGGTGCGCGCGCTGGAATACATGCCGGAGAACATTCAGCCCAACGACGCGTTCCCCTTTGTACGCCGCGCGTTTGAGAACATCGCTACCGCGAAAGTCGGCACCAGCGGCGCCGAAGTCATTGAGTTCGGCTACTTCCGCACCAGCGACATCGTGCTGCCCAATTATGACCACCAGATTCAGAAGGCCAAGGCGGTATGTCGCGGTATGGTCGTGGCCGGATACACGCCTCCGCGCAAGCCGCGCCTGTGGGCCCTCGGTGAAAGCCCTAAGGCGGCCTTTGCGGCCGGCGTGTGGGGCATGAAAGAAGCGGGGTGGGCCAGCGAGCACGACATGATAATCAGCGGTCACATTGCCAATGTCCTGTGCGGGGGTGATCGTGCTGCAGGTACACCCATGACCGAACAGGATTTCCTTGATCTCGAGTGTGAGGCCTTTGTAAGCCTTTGCGGTACCGAAAAAACTCAGGCACGGATTCAGCACATGCTTGCCAGCGGCAAGCCGCTGCGCAACTAAAGGAGAGTATAAACATGGAAAACGTATATGTTGTTTCAGCCGTTCGTACGGCTGTGGGCCGGTCCAAGGCCGGCAGCGCGATTGCCCATGTGCGTCCCGATGACCTGGCCGCCGTCGCGATTCGGGAAGCCGTGAAGCGCTCGGGCATTCCCGCTGAAAAAATACAGGATTGCGTTATCGGCTGCGCCTTTCCGGAAGCCGAATCAGGCATGAATGTGGGGCGTCTGGCTCTGCTCGCCGCAGGGTTACCCGATACCATTCCCGGCGAAACCGTAAACAGGTTTTGTTCTTCGGGTCTTGAAGCCATGGCCATCGCGGGCGCCAAAATTGAATGCGGCATTTTCGATATCGCCATTGCGGGTGGCGTCGAGTCTATGAGCCTTATCCCCATGGGCGGCAACAAGTTACTGCCCAACCCATCGCTTGTCAAGAGCAATCCCCGCGCCTATACCGGCATGGGCCAATGTGCGGACAACATGGGCAATGATTTCAATATCACCCGTGAAGAATGCGACAACTGGGCGGTGATGAGTAATCAGCGTGCCGCAGAAGCCGTTGCAAAGGGCAATTTCAAGGAGCAAATCGTACCGCTGGAAGTCAAAGCGCCGAACGGCAAAACGTTTATCTTTGATACGGATGAAGGCCCCCGTCCGGATACGACTCTGGAAGGCCTCGCCAAGTTAAAGCCCGCCTTTGCCGGCCCCGGAGGGAAAGGCATTGCCACGGCGGGCAATTCCAGCCAGACCAGTTGCGGTGCTGCGGCCACCGTCCTTGCCAGCGGCAAGGCCGTGAAGGAACTGGGCCTTAAACCTCTTGCGCGACTGCGCGGTTATGCCGTTGCCGCCGGCGACCCGGGTTATTTAGGCCCGGCGCAGGTGCCTGCCATCGAAAACGCCTGTAAACAGGCGGGCATTACCGTTGCCGATCTCGGATTGATTGAGTGCAACGAGGCGTTCGCGTCTCAAACCTTATACGTAGTCAAGAAGTTAAATCTCGACCCCGCAATTGTGAATGTGAACGGTGGCGCCATCGCTCTGGGCCATCCCCTCGGGGCTACCGGCGCGAAGCTGGCCACGCAGTTGATTTATGAGATGAAGAAGCGCAACGTCAAGTGGGGTTTGGAAACCATGTGCATCGGAGGCGGCATGGGCGGCGCTGGTGTGTTCGAACTGTGCTGACAGCCCCAGGCAATCCCTGTTAATCATTTCAGGGCTCCGTGATACTAACACGGGGCCCTGTTTTTTTGTCCCATAGGTCCCATAGGTCATATAGGACCTATACACGTGATTTGCGCAACCCGGACGCATAAAAAAAGCGCCGCCTGGCAAAGCCAAGCGGCGTCACAAACTACTGGCGGAGACGACGAGACTTGAACTCGCGACCTCCGGCGTGACAGGCCGGCGTTCTAACCAACTGAACTACGTCTCCGCTTTAAATAAACCCCTCAAACTTGAGAAGAGTGTAGCAAAATCATCCGTTGAGTTTCAACTTTGATGTTACCCCTTTTCCCGAATAAAGCGACAGGATTCCCAGCACGAAAAGCGAGGATACAAAAAACAGCAGGACGGGAAATGTTGCCGTGGATACCGGTTCCTGGACGCTAAGCAAAAAGTGCGGTGATTCCACGGAATACACCTCGTCCGATACCGTGCAATAGAAGAGTGCGCCGGAGTCTTCAGTCCGGGCGGTGAGGGAATAGTGGGGCAGATTACCGCCCACGGGAATGGCGGTCTTTTGCGCGTCAACCCGATACCACTGGTATTTTTTTTCTCCAATCCCGCCGGAGGCTTCTACCGATACTATCACGGTTTCCCCGCGCGTGGCCTCCACGGTTTCATCTTCAAGAGACGTTACAACCTGGAGGAGCGGCATTTGGAAGATGCCATCGGCACAACTGACGTATATTCCATTTCCCCGATACCGTAACGTCTCCAGGCGTCCGCCGTACTCCGCTGCGATGATGGATGAAGCATCCGTAGCCTTGAATACAATCATCTGGCTGGGCGCTCCCCAGGACGTTGCCGTAACATACATGTTTCCGTACCGGTCGGCAATCAAGCCCGTGGCGCCGGTGTAGGGCGCGGGCAATATTGCCCAGGCGTGCCCGTCAGGCTGAAGCGCCAAGCTGCCGCCACCTGACAAGGCCGCCTCAACCTCCAGGGTGTTCCAACGGTAAATCGTCGCCGTGCCGCTGTAGGCATAGCCCGGCACATAATACAGATTACCGGAGGGATCAAAGGCCAGGGGGCCCGGGGAATCACCGATTTCGCCGAACACCACCGGCGGCACGGATTCCAAAAGTCCCGCCTCAGTCAACCGGCTGTAAAATAGCGCAGCCGGTCCCCACGTAGCGCTGGAACCCGAGGCGAAAAACTCATTGGCGTTGCGGCCGGTAACGCCCCAGAGGCTGGCGCCGTAGGGCGCTTCTAGCAGCGGTGTAACCGTTTCCGGAGTTAATGCATTGTAGAAGAAGTAATTGAAATCGCCCCGCGCATAATCGCCGCCATCATTAAAATAAACATTGTCACCAATGCAAGTTAACAGGGAACCAATCCAGGCGCTTGTGGTTTGATATACCATCACCGGGTCGGTTCCCACCAGCCTGTACACTTCGACTTTCAGGCCATAGTTGGGATCGCCTACCGTGTAGTGAAGAACTCCCGAGGCATCCCAGTCAAAACTGACAAGTGCAGCCGTCGGGGACGCGGGAAAAATGTAATAAGGTTCTATAGCAGCGCCATTGAGGGGTGTTGGCGACTGGGCCGCCGCAGTCACGGCAGATAGCATCAAAACAAGAGAAAACCAACGGAATCGCATGACAAGGACGGGAATATACTTCCACAAGCGGGCGGGTGATTTTACATTCATAGTGAAACTCTCGTTCATTGCGGGCCGTTCCGAACCCGGAAACATCAACAAGGGTAGCAAAAAGAGGTTTCAGTATACGGGCCTTCCCTCGAAGGTATTTTCCGGAATGCGAATGGCATCGCGCTTCAACTACCGGCAGGTCTTCGGACTTGCAGGCCCTGACGCACTAAAAGGCATCTCCTACTTGGCGCCGCTTCCCGGCTTCGCACATCGAAACCAGTGCGTTTACCGAACACTGTACAGGTTTGGTTGCGCTGTTCGTTCCTGTTTACCGCTGCGGGGCAGTTCCGGATTTCCACCGGATTCCCTCTTAGCGTCAGGGCGACTATCACCCTGAGAACCGGTAAGTGAATATTAACACGCACTCGGCGATGGTATCAAATACAAGAAAAAAATGGTTGGATTAACCTCTCCAAAGAGACCTTGACGCCGATTGTCCGGTGAATTTAGGAGGAGAGAGCCCGCCCCAGTTTTTAAGATAATGAAATTATCACCCGTAATTTTGTATTATCGTTCTTTTCTGGTGAGGAAAACGTCTTCTTCAGGATGCCTGTTTGTTTCCAAAAACCATTGGCACCGGAAAGTATGTTAACTGGCAGGATGCCCCGGCATTTCCAGTTGCCTTGAGCGTTACCCATAAGCCCGAGATACCATGCGTTTTTTTATTTCAATTGCGAGCACTGTTTTTATAAGTACAGCCATTGTCTGCTGTGCTCATTTTGAACCCGAATCAAGAGACAAAACATTATATTTCCCGGAGGCATTCACGCTGTATGACGCCGCCGCGCCCATACCCTTACGTTGGTGGATGTCGTTTAATTCGGAGGAGTTAAACCAAACAATAGAGGCCGCCTTGGCTGGGAACTTGTCTTTGCAGCAGATGAATTCCCGACTCCTGCAGGCGGAGCAGCTTGCGCGTAAGACAGGAGCCGTCAGGTTTCCTGAACTAAATATCACGGGAGAAACTGCCGCCAGCCGACGTCACGTGCAGTCGGAAGTCACGGCGTCTGATATGGATATAGTAAACAAGCGCCTGGCCGCGCTGGGCACATTGCTGAATCCCGATGTACAGGGCGGCGGGGAGTCTTCGTTCTCTTCAGGTGTTCGCACCCTCCAGTCAAGGCTCCAGGCGGCCCAAACGCTGGTGGAGGAATCCCCTCCTTCCAGCATTACCGCAGTAAACCATTCCTACAGTTTCGGGTTGGCAAGCAGTTACGAAGTGGATCTGTGGGGACGCGTCCGGTCGCAGTATAAGGCGGCCTTGCTCGAAGTGGAATCATCCAGGGAAGATGTATACGGCGCCATGCTGAGCCTTTCTGGAACGGTCGCGCGGCAGTGGCTTACGGTTGCCGCCAACCGACAGGTGTTATGCCTGGTCAAAGAACAGCATGAATTAAATGAAAAGACCTTGAATCTAATTAAACTTCGGTTCGCCAATGGCCTTGCCACGGCGCTTGACGTCTATCAGCAGCGGCAGGCAACGGCACAAACGGCCTCTTTAGTGCCTGCCCTGGAAGAATCGCTGAACGCCGCACTGCTCGAATTGGCCGTGTTGCTGGGGAACGCGCCGAGAAATACGCCCGACATCAAGGCGGACGCGTTACCGGAAGTGGGCCCGTTGCCCGCGGCGGGCTTGCCGGCGGATTTGCTGGCAAACCGTCCCGATATCCGCGCTGCGGGCTTGCGCCTGCAGGCCGCGGATTGGCAGGTCAGCGCCGCGCGCGCGGATCGTATGCCCGCGATCAGGCTCTCCGCCGGGGCATCCTATAACGCCGAAGAATGGACCGCCATCTTTGACAACTGGATGGCCAGGTTGGCGGGAAGTCTGACGGGACCCCTTTTCGATGGAGGACGGCGCAAGGCGGAAGTCGAACGTACTCGGGCCCTGGTTGAAGAACGCCTTGCCGCCTATCAATTAAGCATCCTGGAAAGCGTTCTGGAAGTGGAACTGGCGATGATGCGCGAGAAAAAACAGGCCGAATATGTCGAATTGTTGAAACAGGAACAAGCGGCCGTAAATGATACCTACGAACAGGCCATGCAGCGTTATTTGAATGGCGTAATAGATTATCTGCCGGTCCTAACGGCAATGACACAGATGCAGGCCGTGGAAAGACGCATCGTTCAGGCGGAATTTACTCGCCTGCAATACAGGCTGCAACTGTGTCTCGCTTTGGGAGGCACTTGGATGGATGATTATAGGCTTGATTTGCTGGAGCAAGACCGTGAGCCCGGATTAACCGGGTCCGAGGAGAAATCAGTCCAGCCCGGTAGTTAAAGACCCGCGACAGGGAACAAAGATGGCGCCTTTCCCGCCATGACAGAGATTATTATGAGTTCAGACAAAGATAGTGACGGCAAGAAAGTTCGGAAAACTTCTCGTTTCCTCAAGGTTGTATCTTTCATTTTTCAGTTGTCATTGATTACTCTGCTTGTGGGAGCGACGGTAGTTATTTCACGATATTGGTTGTTAAACCGTCCGACGCCTGAAAGGCAAAAGCCACGCCAGGAGGCGGTTCTGGTAAATACCCTTCCGGTGGCCCTGGCAGAGCGGCAGGTTATCGTGCATGCCATGGGGACGGTAATCCCGGCAGTGAGAATCCAACTGGCGGCACGGGTAAGCGGCCAGATTACCGAGGTCAGCACAAACTTTGTCCCCGGCGGCATCATAAAAAACAATGCCAAGATTCTTCAGGTGGACCGGGATGATTATGACCTGGCCCTGGAACAACAAGAAAGCAATCTTGTAAAGGCTGAATCCGAGGTGCGTATAGAAATGGGGCAGCAAGCCGTAGCCAAAAGCGAGTACGAATTGCTGACGGAGACTATCGAGGCGCCGGACTTGGAGTTGCTGCTGCGCAAACCCCAGCTGGCGGCCAAAGAAGCGGCGGTTTCCATTGCCGAGAGTGCAGTAGAAAAGGCGAAACTTGACTTGGAGCGAACCGCCATTACCGCGCCCTTCAATGCTGTTGTTCTTACCCGTTCCGTGGAAAAAGGCGCCTATGTTTCTCCGGGAAGCGGCCTGGCCACACTGGCGGGTACCGATGCGTACTGGATTGAAGTCTCCGTGCCGCTGAACGAGCTGCCGTGGATAACACTTCCCGGTTCGGAGGACGAGCAGGGGTCCTTGGCCCGCATCTACAATCCAGCGGCATGGGGCGAAGCGTCCTACCGGCACGGGTATGTGACGAAGGTTCTCCCGGACCTGGAACCGCAGGGGCGCATGGCGCGCGTCCTTATAACCGGTGAGGATCCCCTGAATCTGCATGCGGAGGATGCCGCAGAACAGATACTATTGCTCGATTCCTTTGTCCGGGTGCTTATTGAAGGCAAAACCATCCCCGGGATCGCATCCATCTCGCGCACCCATCTTCATGAGGGAAATACGGTCTGGATAATGACCCCGGAAAACACCTTGGACATTCGTCCGGTGAGCGTGACCTGGAGTTCCCAGGAAGAGGTATATATTTCGGGAGACATTCTCGACGGGGAGGCGCTGGTCACCACTGACCTGGCCTCACCAGTGGAAGGGATGCTGTTGCGCACCGCAGCCCCTCCGGATACCGGGGAAGCCGATGCGCGGGACGGGGCCCAATGAGCGGTCCGGACAAAACTTCTAAAAATATCCGCGGGCCGATTGCGTGGATGGCCGGTCACGGCGTGGCGGCTAACCTGATCATGTTGGCCTGCCTGGTCGGCGGCTTTCTTTCCCTTCGGAACATTACCCAGGAAGTCTTTCCGGATGTCTCGCTCGATACGGTCACCGTGTCCGTGGCTTATCCCGGGGCAAGTCCTGAGGAGGTGGAAAGTTCCATTCTTCTTGCCATTGAAGAAGCGGTGCGTAACTTGGAGGGTGTGGACGAGGTCATTTCGGAAGCCCGGGAAGGAATGGGCACCGTAACCATTGAATTGCTGCTCGGCGCCAATGTATTCAGGCTTGCCCAGGAAATTACCAGCGAGGTGGACCGTATCATTACCTTTCCCGAGGAGGCTGAGGAGCCTGAAGTACGCATTACCCAGTGGCGCCGTGAAGTCCTCAGTATTGTCCTCTATGGCGATGTGCCCAAAACAAGCCTGCATGCCCTGGCGGAGCGGCTCCGCGAGTTTGTCGTCCAGTCTCCCGACGTTACCCAGGCCGATATTGAAGGCCTGCCCCCGCTTGAAATCAGTATTGAGCCGCACCAGGATGAATTGCGCCGATATGGGCTGACCCTGGGAATGCTGGCGCAAAAGTTGACCGAAAGCGCTGCCGATATTCCATCCGGCGGTATGAAAACCGAAGGGGGGGAAATCCTTGTTCGGCTCAAGGAAAGGCGAGATTACGGTAAGCAATTCGCCGAGTTGCCGATAATCAACACGGAGAGCGGCAGCAAAGTCCTGTTGCGTGATATCGCTGACATTGATGACAGTTTTGCCGATACAGACCGGTTTTCGAGGTATAACGGTAAGAACGCCATAATGATTGAGGTATACCGTGTTGGCAAGGAAACCCCGATGCAGGTTTCCGATGGCGCGCTGTCCCGCCTGGAGGAATTTCAGGCCTATTTGCCGCCTGGAGTCATGACCGATGTCTACGATGACCGCTCTGAGACCTACCGGCAGCGCTTCGGCATGTTGATTAAGAACGGCGCCGTGGGCTTGGTGCTCGTACTGGGGTTGCTCGGACTGTTCCTGGAGGCGCGTTTGGCCTTTTGGGTCATGATGGGTGTGCCTATATCTTTTATGGGGTCTTTTCTTTTTCTGCCGTTTTTCGATGTGACCATCAATATGATGTCTCTTTTCGCGTATATTATTGCACTGGGCATCGTGGTGGACGATGCCATCGTAGTCGGTGAAAATATCTATTATTATCATCAGCAAGGGATGAAGTTTTTGGATGCCGCCATTGCCGGCGCGCGGGAGGTGGCCGTATCGGTTGTGTTCAGTATTCTTACAAATATTGCGGCGTTTATCCCCATCTATTTTATTCCGGGTACCACAGGCAAAATGTTTCAGATGATCCCCGTGGTGGTATGCATAACATTTACTATATCCTTGATCGAATGCATGTTTGTCCTGCCTGCGCATTTGGGGCACCATCATGACCGTCAGCTAAAAGGACTCCTGAAACTACTGCATAAATGGCAGCAGGCCTTCAGCCGCGGATTTACCTGGTGGATCCACCATCAATACGGGCCTGTCGTTAAGATGGCGGTTCGATACCGCTATGTGACGATGGCTTTTTCTTTGACGCTGCTGATTACCACACTGGCGTATGCCTTCAGCGGCAGAATGGGATTTCAACTATTCCCGGTCATGGAGTCCGATTACGCGGACGCGCAGATTGCGCTTCCCTATGGCGCGCCCGTCTCGCGCACCGAGGCCCTTGTAAAAATCATTGAAGATGCCGCCCGGAAAGTTGCGGAGGATGCCGGTCACCCCGAGTTGGTCACCGCCGTGGTTACGGATATCGGACAAGGGGGCGGCCATGTCGGCAGGGTAAGGGCTCAATTGATTGAACCGGATATCCGTAAAAATATCATGAGCACCTCCGAGTTTACCCAGCTGTGGCGCGTGGAGGTCGGCGAGCTTTCCGGAATAGACACCATGCGCTTCGCGGCCGACTCGGGCGGGCCCGGCGGGCGGGGACTTCCTGTCACGGTTGAAATAACGCATTTGGATATGGATATCTTGGAAAAGGTGAGTGCGGAGTTGGCCCTGGATATCGCTTCCTTCGCTGGCGTTGAAGACGTGGACGATGGATTTGAGCCCGGGAAAAATCAAATTGATTTCACATTGAAATCGGAGGGTAAAAGTCTTGGCTTGACAGCCCGGGAAGTTGCCCGGCAGGTGCGGCACGCGCTGTATGGCGCCGAAGTGTTGCGCCAACAACGGGGCAGAAATGAAATTAAAGTCATGGTCCGGTTGCCCAAAAAAGACCGTGCCTCTGAACAGATGATCGAGGACCTGATGATACGCACCCCGGCCGGCGTGTTTGTGCCGTTCCGGGAAATTGCCGAGTTCGACCGGGGCAGAGCCTACACCACCATAAACAGAAGGAATGGAAGACGCGTGGTGCAGGTATCCGCCGATGTCGTCCCCAGAAGCCGCGCAGGGGAAGTGCTTGCCGCGATTGAACAGACTATCTTACCTCAGTATATCCGAGATTATCCGGGGTTGAGCTACTCATTCGAAGGGCATCAGTCGGATATTAAAAAAAGTTTCGGCAGCTTGCGTATTACGTTTACGATGGCCTTATTGGCCATTTATGCCATGCTTGCCATTCCGTTTCGCAGTTATATGCAGCCTTTTATTGTCATGTTGAGCATCCCCTTCGGCATCGTGGGCGCCTTCTGGGGGCACTTGCTCATGGGATATGACCTGTGTATTCCCAGCATCTTCGGTATTGTCGCCCTATCCGGGGTGGTGGTGAACGATTCGCTGGTGATGATCAATTTCGCGAATGTGAATGA
>JAEAMG010002710.1_pt1 | contig 10603 bp, 5 predicted proteins | sample 8958741 | NCBI WGS metagenome assembly JAEAMG01 (sample SAMN16933256, study PRJNA681125) | bioreactor sludge metagenome | isolation source: anaerobic bioreactor treating anionic surfactant - SDBS | place: India: Bengaluru | collected 2019-02-28
GTCCCGTCAAAGACATAGTCGGTGCTGATATAGACCATCGCCGCATCACAGGCCTGGCAGGCCAGGGCCACGTTCTGCGTGCCCAGTGCGTTGACGCGGTAGGCCATGTCGGGGTCGGACTCGCAGCCGTCGACGTTGGTGTAGGCCGCAGCATGGATGGCCACATCGGGCCGGAAGTCGGTGATGGCGGCGCGCACCTGCGTGTGGTCGCCGATGTCATATTCGGGCAGGTCCATCAACAACAACTGGTCCTGCCTGAGGATAGCCTGCAGGGCCTGGCCCAGTTGTCCGGCGCTGCCGGTGATGACAATGCGCATCTATGCCTCCTTGTGATTCCGCGCCCGCGCCCGCCAATCGCTAAGGGCCAGCAGCAGCCGTTGCACAATGCATACGGGGAGCGGCAGGACGAGCGCGATGGCGGCGGTCAGCATGGCCTGCATCAGCAGGGTGAACTGCCCGTAGGCGATGGTGAGATTGGGGACGTACCAGCTAAAGCGCACGCCGCTCCACCAGGCGCAGGCGGCGAGGGGCAAACCGATCCAGTAGAGGAGGACCAGCGCATAGGAGTAACTGGCATAGGCTACCCGGTAGAGTGACCGCTCTCGCTCATGCCACATCCACAGGGCCACCAACAAACCCCCGGCGGCCACGGAAATGGCCGCCCGCAGCAGGCCGGGCTGCAGCGTCGCGGCCAGACCGCCCGGAGGAATGCGGCTGAACGTATACTCGCCCCCCGCCCGCTCGAACAGAAGGTGATAGAGAGCGGCCGCCATCAAGCCGGCCAGCACGTTAAAGGCCAGCTGCTTCCTGCGTCTCAGCCACGCGACCACCAGCGGTACGAGAAAGGTCGCCATCACCGGAGCGCGGGCCAGCCTCTCGGCCCACAGCCGCCTTTCACGCGCCCGCGCGATCTCGCGCTCGGTCTGTTCGACCGACAGGGTGGCCAGCTCGGCAGCGCTCTGATAGTTCTTGACGGCCATGGAGCTCTGGGCCACCGACAGGTCACCTTTGGGGGTCTGGCTGAGCGTGCCCTGCCCGATGCTGTACAGGTAGATATCGCCAATGCGCAACCGCTGCTGGGCCAGGGCCAGAAGCTTGGCCGCCTTGTCCTCGATTCCCATGGGCACCATGTGCATGGGCACGCTGCCCCGTGCCGGTCCAGGTACAGGGGTACCCAACAGGGTGGCAAGGATCGGCGCGAGGTCCGTCTGATCCAGGGTGCCATAGTCGCCGGGCGCGACACTCTCGCCGGCGAGCACCCAGGGCGTGGTCAGCACGGCGGGTTCGTCCCCACCGTATCCCCGGGTCTCTCCTACGACCGGAGGGCCGGCCGGGGTATTGCTCCTGACCAGGGGACGGAGCCACTCGGGATTGCTGGCCTGCTCCGCGTCCAGGAAACCATGGCTGGAACCCACCACCAGCACGCTGTTCTGCGGGTCCAGCGCCGCCGCCAGGCGCCGGATGTACTCGTCACAGCGCAGGGCGGCCGCGTCGTACTCGGGGCTGTCGCCGCCAAAAGTCTGACCGGCCTGCTGCACCTGCCGCAGGTTGACGAGCAGGAAATTCGGCTCGAACTGCTCGATAAAGACGAGGGCGTGGTCTACAACGCGGCTGTCGGCCGCATCATTCTCCTGGTCCGCGTAGTACTTGAGATCGGCTGCACCCACGGGCAGGAGCTTTTCCCACCACTGGAAGCCGGAGATACCTGTGGTGAGGCCGGCGCGATGCGCTGCGGCGAAGAGCTGGTCGGTCGTGAGCCGCCGGAGCAGCTCGCCGCCGCGCTCGAACAGCGGCGTGTCGTTCACTTCCGGCCCGGCGCCGCTGATCAGCGTCACCCACGCCGTCTGGGTCGTTGAAGGAATGCCGGCCAGCAATCTGGCCTGCGCTCCGCCCTGGCGCAACTGGTTGAGATGAGGCATCTTGAACGAAGTGTCGTAGCGCAGGCCATCCACCAGCACCAGGACAACCTGCTTTGCCAGTGGCGTGGTCCGCTCCTGGCTCAGCACGGGTGCATCCTGCACCGGCGAGCGATAGCCGTAGATTGAAAGGACAAAGGCGTTCACCCACAGGTAGGCACCAACCGCGACCGACGACAGGATCGCGATAACGAGAAGGATCAAGGCTGCTCGACGCATTCCATCTCCACGGATCAGGATAGCCTAAACTCTCAAGTTGAGAGCGCCGGGTAACAGGCGGAATGTGGCCGGCGCTTCACCCACCAGCTCACCCTCGGCCTGGATGAACATGCGTTGCGCGGCTTCTACATGCACCTCGGTAGCGTGCATGGACGTGACCTTGGGGTGGGTCAGGTGCGTGCCCTTGTAGACGCGGGGCACGTTCCGCAAGAACTCGAGCTTGCTGAGGTCCCCCAGGAGCACCACGTCAAAGAGACCATCGTCGGGGGCGGCCCGGGGGCCAACCCACATGCCTCCGCCAAAATACTGACCGTTGCACACGACCACCGAGTTGAAGCGGCCCTGGCTTTGCCGGCCGTCAATGGTGAGCTGTATGTCCTTGTTGTGGTAGGAAAACAGGGTCAGCACCAGGCTGGTCAGGTAGGGCACCGTTCCGCTGATACGCTTGCTGCTGCGGTTCACCCGCTCGCAGACCTCGCTGTCAAAGCCCAGGCCGGCCACATTCACAAAATAGCGCGTGTGCGGCTGGCCATCGCGCATGCACTGGATCTCGCCGATGTCCATGAGGCGTGTGGCCTGGCCCAGCGTGGTCCGGCAGGCCTCGGCCGGATCGCGCGAGATGCCCAGCACACGGATATAGTCCGAGCCGGTTCCCCCCGGGATGATGCTGAGCGTCACGTCCGGCGGCACGCGCCGCTCGACCACCAGCCCGTTGACCGCTTCGTGCACCGTTCCGTCGCCGCCGACCACGACAAAGTAGCGAAAGCCGTCGTCCAGAGCCCGGCGGGCGATCTCCGTGGCGTGGCGCGGGTATTCGGTCAGCTCGGCGTCAAAGCACAGGCCACCTTGTAGCAGCGTCTCGCGCAGCGCGGGCCACTGCTGGCCCACTTTGCCGCCGGACCCTTTGGGATTGACGATGATCTTGGCCCTGGTGATGTCCATCCTGTATCCTCCACATGAGTGTCCGCGGAAATGTACTACCAGCCGCCCTGCTGCCGGCGCGAGAGCGCCGCATTGCCGGTCTTGATCGACAGCGGCAGGTAGACATGGCGTCGCGGGAGTGTCGCCGTGGGCGTGGGTATCGCTGAGCAGTGAATGCTGAAAAAGTACGAGCCGGGCGCGCTCCCATCCACCACGATCCAGTAGCGGCCGGCGGACAGGTTGCGCGCCAGCGGCTGGGACATAACCGCTGACCCGAGGCAGGTAGCGCCGCCATCCCCGGATAACAGGAACAGCTGCCGCTGGGTGCCACCGGCAAAGTCCAGCTCCAGGTTGACCGGCGGCCCGCTGAGGCTGAGGGCGTAGACCACCTCCGGCCCCGACATTCCCGAGCCGCAGGCACCGTAGTCGCTGACGACCGCGGGGTAGAGCGCCGTGTTGCCCGAATAGATGCTCTCGCACGCAGCGGGAAGCGGGTCATCGTAGGTGCCGGCGGGCGTGGGCGTTGGCGTGGGGGTGGCCGTGGGCGTGGGTGTGGCAGTCACCGTGGCGGTGGGCTGCGACCCATGGATCAGGGCGCGCACGGTGATGTCATCCAGGTAGCTGCCCTCGATCTGGGTGTCGCTGTCGCTCGCGAAGAGAAATGCGATATACACATAGGGCCGGCCGCACAGATTGCCCAGACCGTCCACCTGGGCCAGAGAAAAGGTGTAGTCGCACCAGCCGGAGCACTCGCCGGCATCGTCGGCGGACCAGACCGTGCCGTGCCAGCCCGCGCCATCGGGCCTCGCCACCAGAGCCAGGTAGTCAACCTGGGGTTCCGTATTGCTCCAGAAGGAGAACTGCACCTCGGCGTCGGTGGCCTGACTCAGGTCAAACGGTCCGTAGACCATCCAGGCCTCCATATCGTTGGCGTACGGCCCGGGAGCGTCCACCGCGCTGCTGCCTCCGGCGGCACAATAGGCGCTGAAGCTGCCGCCATGCGACCGGAAGCTGGTCGTGCCCCAGGTAGGATTGCCGGTTAGAGTCCAGACCGAGCCGGGAAAGTCCCCCTCGAAATCCTCGCTGAGCAGGGTGGTCCACGGTTGCTGCGCAATGGCCCGGACAGGCGGGGGTGCCGTGCCGGGGTCCGCCAGGCCGGAGTGGCGCAGGTGCAGAGGAACGGCGGTTCCCGGCGTGAACTGGCCCACAGGGGGGGTCCGGCCCAAAGCCGGCGGGCATGCCAGCAGGCCGATTCCCAACACGAGGAACAACGATGTGGCGATCCTGCATCCCATCTTTGCCCTCCTACGGGCCATCCCGGCCCGGTCGTTGCCAGCGCGAGAGCGCCCGGGTGCTTCCCTTGAGCGTCAGCGGCAGGTAAATCCGGCGGCGTGGCGGCGCGACAGTCGCGGTCCCGATGGGTGTGGCGGTGCGGGTCCAGGTGGGGGTAAGCGTTGGTGTCGCTGTGCTTGCCCCTCCGTAGCAATGGATGCGGAAGAAGTACGAGTCAGCCGCGGGGCCGTCCACCACAATGAAGTAGCTGCCGGCGGACAGGTTCTCTACGACCAGCGACTGGGAGACGGCCGCCGATCCCAGGCAAGTTGCGCTGCCATCCGCTAACAACAGGAATATCCTCAACTGCGGGTTGCCGGTCGAGTTGATCTCCAGACGGCCCAGCGCCCCGCTCACATCCAGCGCATAGACCACCTCCGGTCCCCACATTCCCGCGCCGCAGGAGCCATAGTCACTGACCACAGCCGGGTAGGGGGCGGTGTTGCGGGAGTCGCTGCCCTCGCACGCGATGCGGATGGGGTCGTCGAAGGTGCCGGCGGGCGTGGCGGTCGGCGTGGCGCTGGGCGTGAGGGTCCCGGTAGGCGACGGCGCGGGCGTGAGCGTGGCGGTGGCCGTCGGCAGCAGGGTGCCCGTGGGCGTCGCCGTCGCCGTGGCGGTGGCGGTGGCCGTGGAGGTGGCGGTGGGCACGGCGGTCACCGTGCCGGTTCTGGTTGGCGTGGGCGTCGGCGTCTGCGTCCGCGTGGCGGTCGCCGTTCGCGTCGGGGTCACGGTCGGCATGGGCGGCCGCGTTCCGGTCTGAGTCGGTGTGGCCGAGGTAGTGGGCGTCGGCGTATTGGTGCGCGTCAGATACGGCGTCGCCGTGCGCGAGGGTGTTACCGTCCGGGTGGGCGAAGGCGGCGAGGTTGCGGTTCGGGTAGGTGACGGGGTGGGGACCTGCGCCACTTCGCATTGGACCGCGAGCTCGTATGCTCCGGAATCAAAGCCGTCCACAACGATGTAGTATGTGCCAGGTACCAGGCCCATCTGGATGGACCCACCCATGCTGACGCAATGCTGTGAATCGGGGCTGCCCAGCACAAAAGCGGCCAGCTCGGCGGTGGTGGTCAGGGAGATGGTCACGCTCATCCCCTGGCTGATGGACAGGGCATAGGCCACCTCAGGACCGGCAAACTCGTAGCCGCACTCGCCATAGTCGCTGAGCAGGGCGGGGTAACCGGCCGTGTTGCCCGTCAGGCTCTGCCCGCAGGCGACCGGCAGCGGGTTCTCCAGGGTGCCCGGCTCGGCCGGGGCGCTCCCGGACGTGCGCAGGCGGATGGCCACGTCGGCCAGGACCAGGCCGGCGTCGTCCCAGGTCATGTCGTTGCCGCTGGCGCTGATGTAGGTGCGCTCGATCTCGTTGGGGCCCCGGCTGTCCACCGCGATGGGGCATGAGTAGCTCGCGTTGGTGAACCGGATTACCGCAACCGCATTCCGGCCTGCGGCGATGGGCAGGCCGGGATTCACCGGCACGGAGTGGTAGCCGGCCTGGTCAAAAGCCAGGTCTGTCCGGCTCCATAGCAGGTTTCGCGGTCCGATCCCATCGAACTCGTCATAGATGTACACGTCCACGTCGGTGGTGGCGTCCGTGGTCCAGAACTCGACCGCCGTAACCCAGGTGCTCTGCGCCGGCACGAACTGGGCCAGGCCCCAGGCCGTGGTACCAGAGCAGCCCAGCGCATCGTTCCAGCCGGCGTCGTCGTAGTAGAGCAGCCCGCCGTTGGGGTCATCGTCGCCCCAGTTCTTGACGAAAGAAGAGTACTGGCCGATGTTGGCCGACCCGTAGGCTATCGTGAAGTACCCATCTTGGCCCCAGAAGGGGCCCCAGCTATTCTTCGCGATCCAGCCGCCCGTGCCGCCGTCGTGCACCAGGCTGTCGTCCCAGCCCACCAGCAGGACGCTGTGATTGGGCACCTCGGTTGCGTCCGACGGGTGATACAGGGTGCCTGAGCCTGCCGCGTAGAAGGCAAAGACGGTCTCCCAGGGATCCCCGCTGCCAACGTAGAGTGTCGTGGCGATGGGGCCATAGGTCTGGATGTACCACTTGAGGACGTCGGTAGCGGGTACCACGTCGCCGCTGAGCAGGCTCCAGTCCCGCACGATCCGGCCATGGCTGCAGGCCGTGTTGCAGGTGCCGTCCGCATCGCTGTAGGGATCGCAGGATTCGTCGACGGTGCCTTCCTGCGACCACAGGTTGGCTACCATCCAGGCGTTTCCGCCCAGGCAGCTACCGTCGCCGCCCCAATTGCCGTTACGTGCCTGCCAGTTGCACTCTTTGGCATGGTTCTCGGAGAGGTCGAACGTCCCGGCGTCTTCCACCAGCAGCCGCGATTCGAGGCTGGCGACGTCGGCAAAAGCATAGGACGAATCGCAGCCCATCTGATCCCGTACCGGGGTCACCTTGCCCAATGCACGCCAATCCCAGCTGGCGGGCAGGGCGCGGATCTGCGCTCCGGCAGGCAGGTGATCCGCCCGCAGGTGGCTGAGCTCCAGTTCCGGCGGGCGGAAGCCGGTATGCGGCGTCACGGCCGGCGGCCCTGCGGAATGGGCCACGGCCGGCCCTCCGGCCAGGGCAGGGTATGCCCGGGCGATCAGGATCAGGGACAGGGATACCAGAAGCAGAACGATGCGGCGACAGGTCATGGTGACAGGTCCTTTCGCTTGGTCACAGCGTAACATTCTAGCCGCTTCATCGGGCCGGGTCAAATGCTTCTTGCGAACGGGCGAACCGCGCGGTCCGGTGCCACCTGCGACTACGAACCGCTGACCAGGACAGGCAGGTACAGCGCGCCCGGGAGCACCGAAACCCGGCCACCGGTGACGCTCAGCGGGATGGGCCGTGCTTCCTCGCTGGCCAGGGTCGCACCCACCACGTCCAACGGGGAACTGCCGCAGCCGGTGGCACGGAAAGTGATGCTGAACAGCGTGCCGCCGCCGCTGACCGGCAACGCCGGGCGGCGCAGGCTCAGCGCCACATGCACGGTACCCGTCTCGTTGTCCGCCGTGTCACGGATCACTACCGCCTGCCGCGGGTCCAGCAGGGCGCCATGGCGCACCTGCAGGTCGGGCTGGCTGAGATCCGCATCCACTGCCTGTAGCAGCGCCGGATCAAAGCTGAGGCGGATGTCCGCGCCGTACAGGCCTGTCACGCCGTCCAGCGCCACCGTGACGGTGATCCACTCGCCCTTCTTGACCGTCGCCAGGGGCGGCGAAACCCGCAACCCGGCCAGGGTGCCGGCCTGCGCTGCCGATGCCGGTGGCAGCTCCCACGGCCGCGGGCAGGTCCAGTCCAGGTGCTTGCACACCAGGACCAGGTCAAAGAGGTTCGCCCAGTTGTCGCCGTTGATGTCGGCACGCGGATCAGCCGGGGGAGAGCTGTCGTAGTTGGTGGCCACCACCACCACGTCAAACAGGTCAACGACGCAGTCGTTGTTGGCGTCGCCGCCGGCAAGCGCGGCCGGCGGCAGCGTGGTCACCAGGCCCGGAACGACCTCTACGTCCGCCAGCTCCATGCGCAGATAGCCGGGCATCGTTGCCGCCACGTCGTAGAACCCGGGGGGTACGGGTGCCAGCCAGAAGGCCCCGCCGGCGCCGGTGGTCGTCAGCCGGCCCTCCGCGTTCACGGTAGCGCCTGTGTGCTGTTCGCGCCCCTCCAGCGTAATGTTGCCGGCGATGGCCCCGCCCGTGCCGGGCACCAGCGTGCGTGTGGGCGTCGGGCTGCGCACAGGCGTGGGCGTGATGGTCCGGGTGGCGGTGGGCGTCGGAGTGGGAGTGGCCTGGCTGGGGTCCGCGCCCAGTGACAGGCGGCCATAGCCATAGCCGTGATCCGGGCCAACCGGGCCCAGGTCCACCGCGCGGCGGGTCAGAAAGGTGACCAGAGCGCTCACGTTATAGGTGGGATAGGCGCCGCGCACCAGGGCGGCTGCCCCTGCCAGATGGGGGGTACCGGCCGATGTGCCCAGAAAACCGCCGGGGTAGCTGACCGTCGAGACCCGGTCCGGCGCGACAAGCTCTGGCTTGAAACGGCCGTCGTTGGTCGGCCCCTGGGAGCTAAAGGCCTCCAGGGTCAGCGTCTGCCAGTGGATGGCCCCGACCGTGACCGCCCCGGCCGCGTCGGCGGGGAGGAACAGGCTGCTCTCGGGCACCCGGTGCTCCGGGGTGTGGTTCAAGGAGTACAGCTCAAAGTGGGATGTGCCGCCGGCGTTGTACTTCTGGATCACCAGATGGTATGTGCCGGCGCCGTTCGGCCCAACGGGATAGCGGATGTGCTCGACGGGATAATCGTCCCCATCCTGCAGGTTCTCCGAAGAGGCCACCTCCCACAGGTCTTTGTTCAGCAGGTACAGGTCATAGTCATTGCCCGCAGCCCCCCACGGGTCGTCCCAGATGAGGTAGGCTTCAATAACCTCGTTGGCGGCTGCGGTCAAGCTCTGCGTCTGGTCGGCGACGTCAAACTCTAGCCGGCCCAGGTTGTGCGGGTCGGACCAGGGGCCCTCCCAGTGCCTGTCGCCGCCGTTGCCGGCGGACTGGGCCCAGAAGATGCCGCCCTGGCGCGCCTTGTTGACACTGTCGCACAGGGGGCCGCTGCCATCAAATGGCCCCGCATCCAGCCAGCCCAGCGAGCAAGAGATCACCTGCACGCCCTGCGCCAGGGCATAGTCCACCGCCTGTGCCAGCCCGAACTCGTCGCTGATGTTGATCAGGTACAGTTTGACGCCGGGGGCCATGTCGTAGACGATTTCGGCGCAGGCCGTCCCGTGCGGGTCGCCGGCCTGGATATCGCCATCGCTGCGGAAGCTGCGTGTGACCAGGTCGGCGGGCAGCTCGCCGGCGGCCATGCGGTAGGTGTAGTTCTGGAAGCCCAGGTCGATCACCGCCACTTTGACGCCGCCGCCGGTGTAGCCGGCCGCGTGCCAGGCGTTGGCGCCGCTCAGCGCCACGCCCTGGCTGACCACGGCCATGGCGTGCGGCCGGTAGGGCAGGCGCACCCTGCGCACCGCGGACAGGCCGGCGATGTCGGGCAGGGAGGCCACCGGCGCCAGCACGCGCAGCCAGTTGCCGTAGGAGGCCTCCACGGTCAGGCCCATGCTCAGGGCGGCGGACTCGAGGGCGGAGCTTGCCCCGGTGCCCTCCAGGACGACCTGCACCCGGCGCTCGTCCAGGGTCACGCCACGCTGTTGCGCGAATTCCGTGGCCCGGCTCCACTGGCCGGCGCGGCCCAGTTGCGACAGCTCGTGCAGCACCCATTCCATTTTGGACGGTTCTTTGGCGGGCAGGGTTTGTGGGGTGGGCGCGGGAGCCGCGGGGGGCAGGGGGGCATCGCCAGCCACCCCGCCGGGTGACCGGGCCACGCTGGCCGGGCCAGGCAGCCAGGCCAGCGCCATGCAGCACAACAAGATCAAGCACCGCATCCGGTAACGCAGCATAGCACCCGCCCTCCGCGAGGAAATTCTGTGCCCATTATAGCCCATTTGGGGGTGGCGTCAAGGGGTATGCGGTTCGTTGCAGGTCTGTTGCATTGTCGCTTTGCACGAGCGGAGCACGCTCACATGGCATGCAGGGGCGAGGCATTTCCGTGCGGACATCGCGCCAGGCGACCTTCGCGATCGAATGAAGATGGTCTGCCAGACAGGCGCCTACCTCGAAATGCCTCGCCCCTACAGCGCGCACCGCAGCCGTCAAGACGCCCACCCCGCCAAGAGCACGGGGCGAACGGCAAGGGGCTATGCTACGGAAACGTGTTGTAGCTGGACGCCCACCCCGCCAAGAGCACGGGGCGAACGGCAAGGCGCTATGCTACAAATTCGCCCCCAATGTCTACGCCCGCCTGCGCACCCTTGCTTGACAGGCGGCCTCTTTCGCGCTACAATTGAGTGAGCACTCACTCAATTACTGAGCGCTCACTCATCCACAGGGAGGCTGAGCATGACCAACCTGAACGACGAACGCCGCGCCCGGCGCACCGAACAGCGACGCCAGCAGATTGTCGAAGCCGCCGCGCGCGTCTTTGCCCGCAAGGGCTACGAGCGAGCCACCACCCGCGAGATCGCCCTGGAAGCGGATGTCTCCGAGGGCACCATCTACAACTATTTCGCCAGCAAGCAGCAGTTGCTGCTCGAGCTGGCCGACCTCGTGCAGGAAGAGTTCAGTGCCATCGTGCCCCAACCCCAGTCCGCAGGGGATATGCGCGCGGCGGTCATCCAGGCGGTGGAGCGGGT
>JAEAMG010002716.1_pt1 | contig 10587 bp, 10 predicted proteins | sample 8958741 | NCBI WGS metagenome assembly JAEAMG01 (sample SAMN16933256, study PRJNA681125) | bioreactor sludge metagenome | isolation source: anaerobic bioreactor treating anionic surfactant - SDBS | place: India: Bengaluru | collected 2019-02-28
CTCAAAAAGGAGAACAAAAATGAAATACAGAGTCGTCTGGGAAATTGACCTTGACGCCGAGTCCTTTGAGGACGCCGCGAACCAAGCGCTGGAGATTCAACGCGACCCGGAATCTATTGCAACTTGTTTCATTGTCACAGACGAGCAAGGGCATCGGCAGGACGTGGACCTTGCTGAAGACAAACCACCTGACAGGATGTAGGTGGTTGTTAATAATCATCATAGAAGGGGAGATGCCTCCATTTTGCGACATCTCCCCTTCGGTATTTGTCAATTAATAATCAACTCAAAGGAGGTGAATACCATGAAAGTATTTGTCACCGTGGAAACATTCCAGGGTGTGCTTCATGAAGCCATGGTGTATATGACGGAAGAATCCGCCTTGGACGCCGAGAAGGCGTGGCTGAACGAAATGGGCATAACAAGCCCAGATGCCCGTGAATGCAAGTCGGATGACGGCACGAGTTTCACGGTCATGGAATGTGAATTGAAACCGTAGCCGTTGCACACATTCGGTTGTTTTGTTGGGAGATGTTCCGCTGTTGGGATGTCTCCCGTTTTATTTTAACCAACCCAATAAGGAGATCGAAAATGATTCTGCAACAACTCGGTATCTTTGGCTGGAAGGAAGCGGACGAGAACCTCGTCCTGGCTTCGCTTCTCACGGGCGACCCGCTTTTGCTCATCGGCAATCATGGGTGTGCCAAAACCCATGTGGCCAACAAAGTTGCGCAGGCCTTGGGACGGAAGTTCCTGGTCTATGATGCTTCGAAGGCCATGTTTGAAGACGTGCTCGGTTATCCCAATGTGGAGCAGCTGAAACACGGCGTAGTCGAGTATGTTCCGAGTCCTGTCACAATATGGGACAAAGAACTCGTGCTCATTGATGAACTGAACCGCGCAGTGCCTGAGCTTCAGAGCAAATGGCTGGAAATCATCCGGTCCCGCAAGATCATGGGCTTTCCCACCCAGGTCAAGTGGGTATGGGCGGCCATGAATCCCATGTCCTACAGCGCTACCAACGCTTTGGATGCGGCGCTCATCGGGCGCTTTGCCTTCTTCCTCTATCCGCCGGATGTGCTCCAGATGGAAGAGGAAGACCGGATTCGTGTTGCCATGCATATTAATGGCGATGACGCACCCAGTCTGTCAGAATGGACAGATGGCTTCGCCGTTGGTACCGTACCCAAAGCAGATGTGGCGGAAGTTGGCGCCAAATTGTGTGAAACCCTCACTTTGGCCGGGAAACATTTCCTCTACCTCCGGGAGCAAATGCCGACCTTGGCGGAGTTCCTGGCCAAGTTCAGCGACCTGCTCATGCGTGAAACTAAAGGCGAAGTCGCCTTGGACGGCAGACGGTTAGGATTCCTCCACAGGAACCTGTTAGCCAATCGTGCCATTGAATTGGCCAAGGCTGAAGTATTTGGTAATGTTATGCCTGACTTCGTTGGGTCAGCGCGCTACGTGGTGCAATCCAGCATCCCTGTCGGTCTGAACGATGAGTCCCTCAAACGGGAAGAAGCAGTCCACAAGATGGACATCTGCTTTGATCTGCTTTCGAGTTACTTCGAAGAAGGCGCAGAACTGACCCGGGTGAACATGATCTACGAATTGTTCACCACGCCGGATTTGATGCGCAAGGCCGAACTGCTGTTGACGCAGCCCCTGGGCGAACTGGCCTTGTCCAAGTCATGGACTGATCTCATGGCCGAGGAGCGCGATTTGACCCTGCTTGCCTATACGGCGTTACAGGTGGATGCGCGCAGGCCGGGGACTGTGCCCCAGGAATTGCTCGCCGCGCTGTCTGGAAAAATCGAGCCGGGCCAACTCAGTTCCAAATGTATTGCGCGCCTGGAAGGCGACGCGGTTGAATACGTTTTGGAAATTGAGGCCTTGCTGGAGCAACCCACTGACTTAGGCAAACTCGTGGCCTTCCACCACGTTTCTGAACTGGTGGGCGCAGAGAACATCAATCCACATACCATAAAGGTGATCGGTGATGCCATCCGCGACGATATCCATACCTTTGAAGCCTTGCTTGACAGCAAGACAATTGATGGGACAGAACCGGCGCGGCAAGTTGGAGGGAAAGCGGCATGAAAACCCTGCAAACCTTTAAACTCTGGCTGGAACCTGACCGGGATATCCCGCAATTCCGCCGCCTGCGCTGGGCTGTAGAGGCCGTGTCCATTCGGGATGTACTGCTGCATGGGGTGCATCCTTGGGTCGGCTCGAACAAACATTACAGCCTGCCGGAATCTGTCCTGAAGGTCGTTAATGACCCAGCCGGACATATTCCTGAATTGGAACAGTTCCATTACTGTCCTGACATCATGACGCCTTCGGGCTATGCCTGGGACAAGCCTTCCAGGTTTGAACGAACACTCCAGGTCATCCATGAACACATGTACTTCGTGGAAAACCTTTCCTATATCGAGTTGCTGGACATTGCCAAGGCAATGCTGCGCAGCCAGTGGACCCATTCCATGGTCCGGGAAATGGCTCAATGCGCCTACTCTGGGTTTCAAGAGTTGCGGCAATTCCTCAAGAGCAAGAATAAGCGACTCAAGTTGTCCGGCTACGAGGATATTGACCATTATGACCTCTCCAAGGTGCTTACCTTGGAGGATTTTAGCGAACGGGACAGCCTCATTATCTCTCATGCCATTCCCACGCTGAACTTCAGGAAAGTCTCTGTCCTGGAAAAGATGACCGACGAGCAGGGACGCTTGCGGCTGACACCGCAAATCCGTCATGTAACTTTGACGGAAAAGACGCCGGAGTTCGGCGACACACCCATAACCTGGTGTGTCGCCGGTGAATGCTTGGCATGGCGATTTCACCCAGACCTTGGTGAATCCAAGGACAAACGTCCCCGAGCTGAGACATTTGCCAACCAGTGGAGGACAGACAAAGGACGGCTGTGTTTTTCCACCTCCACGGAAAAACTTGTCGAAATGGTAGAGCACGGTATTGTAGAACCTTCTTTCCCCACCCTGAATTACGAGGCCGAGGAGAAAGGTCCTTTGGCGTATGCGACAGTTCACGGCCCGCAGGTTCAGTCCTTCCGTATTGGTGGATACCCCAGGCATAACGCCACAGGCGAACTCCTGAAGGACATCCTGCACCAGTATGATGTGCCCATGACCGGCAACAAGGAGCAGTTGATTCAGAAACTGGCTGCCCTCGCCGCCAAGAAGTATCACGACCGTGCGTCGGAAATGGACCGGTTCTTTGAAAAGCACCGCTATATCCGCATGCGAACCGCGCCGAAGAACACAGCTGAATTGCCCCTCCTGGAAGACCTGGCCAATCTGCGCAACATGGTGCTTACCATGTACGCTATCAAGCACCTGCGCGGCGACGCCATCCTCGAAGTGTCCCATCAGAAAGATACGTACAATGAAGAGGAACTAGCACTCGCGCTCATCACGGGAAAGGTTGAACTGAACGGTGCCTTTCTCCGTGTTGCCTGAAGTACAACGAAGGGGATGATCCTATTTGGGATTCATCCCCTTTTTTTATTCTGGGGTGTCGGGATTATGGCGACACATCGCTTCTGCCACCATTACAATGATCAAAAAAAAGTATTTTCGGGAAGACTTGTTCATTTGCCTTCTGCCAGCGATGCTTCTTATCTTATTTCAGGAGCACAAGAACTCGAATCTTGCAAAATCCAGGCAGAATTTATTTTTTGATACAATTATGAAAGGAGAATATAAAGATGAATACTCTTGAAGAACTTCTTGAGATAATACACCCATCACGCACCTACGATGTCTATCGTCGAAAAGTAGATAATGCTCTGCTTAATTTTCCTTTTCATTCTTTCCAGGTCAATAGCTGGGATTCTTGCGATTATTTTGTTGCCAGTTTTTTTGCAAAAATTAATACGGTTTTTTTACCTGCCGAAGCGGAAAGCAATCTCAAACTGGGTTTGATAACATTTCATAACGTTTACAGACCCGTATATGGCGAACAGCCCGAAAAACCTATTTATGACAGAATAATTTGTGGCCACGAAGGAGGAATGCATGGTTTCGTAAAGGAATCCATTGATGTTACTGTTGAGTGGTTGGCTGCAGTACCTATTGCTAACCGAGTTGACGAGTTTATGGATGACCTTTCCGGCGACGATTACTCTGTTGTTGCAAGTGAATACTTGGCAAAATATGGACACCTTCTCCCTGATGAGATTGTAAGCAAAGGAGAACTGTGTCTGCCGTGGATTTTACGCCCATTTCTAAAGCAACACCCACGACTCATGCTGAGAATGCGAAATATCCGTTGAAAAACTATTTTTCAAATAAAGGATCAAGAAAATTACATGATCGAGAAACAGAAGGTTTCGTTAAATAGTTCTCAAATAGAACCAATTGATAATGTTGACTTCCGTCTTCTTCCATTACGTGAACTCTGCCAATATATTGCAGATGGAAGTGATTTGGCTTTTAATGAGTTTATGGAACATCGCTGTGTTTACCAAGAACCAACCTTAAGTCTAAGAAACAACTCTGTTCCGGTGAAAGGGATTTTATTTGGTTCTTACATTGAATCAATCCGTGAAAAGATTTTTGATCAAAAGTGGTGGAAAGACAAAGGAACGGAATTTATTGACCGTGCCATCGAACTTCTTATCGCGCGTTTTACCAATCTACCTTCTGATGAAACCAAACCCTGTCCGGAAACCTTAAACGAGGAAAATGAATCTGAAGAAAAAGACAAAGCTGACACAACTTCATCCGAGGAAAATGAAAACAAAGAAACAGATGGCTGCAATGTTGATCGCCGCGTATATTTTAAAGCATTCGTTGATTTTTTAGAGAAGAGTTATAGTGAAACCTCTCTGCTAAGTGAGGTTGAACGTGAACAACATGACCTCCTTTATTTACAGCGTTTCATTTGGCGCCAATTATCCTATTGTCTTCAAGAATCCGCCCGTGAAAAGAGACCTTTCATAAATCGCTACACATGGAATATCGGAGCAATCCGGTTTGTCTTGTGGTTCCCCAAAGCATTCTCAGGAAAACTTCGTAAACAATGGCTTGAAGAACATATTGGTCAACCCGACGTGCAAAAAGATAGAGAACGAGAACGTAAACGGATTCAAGCAATTATTGATGATTATTTCGGAATCCATACAGCCTGTCCAATGGACGATATGCTTTTAAATAAAACTCCGTCAAGAATGCCCGGGGCGAACATATCCCTGGAAAGGGAAGATTGCACCACCATGCGCAGCCTGATTGCACGTGAAAAAGCAGCTGGAGCCCATAAACTTCTCCCGGCTATTTCTTGTCTCGGCTATGACAGGATATATGAACTGGTGATGCTGGTTCTTGATAACATTGTCTCCGAATTATACTCTGATGATGAGATTGCAAAGCGCTTCGGACTCAGCAAATCCACATTCAGCCGTTTCGCTGGCAGCCATCGGTGGAAGAAATCCCGGGAAGGATTCAACAAAAAACCGCCGATTCTGGCGGAAAATTCCGCTCAAGTACTACGAAAACATAAAGATTTCTTCGTAACAGCTCAGGAAATGGGCCTTATTAAAGAAACGCAAAACAAGGAGGTACACCCCTGATGGCACATGAACTCTATTTTCTTCCAATCCTTCTTGATGCGATTGATGCAACATCATGTCGGGAGGCATTACGGGAGGCTATTTCTAAAGTCATCTCGCTTGGTCGTGAACCCGGTTATGAACTCGGATATCAACGCTTTAACGAGTTTATGAAAATCGTTGGTGAAGGTGCCGCACCTGGTGAGGATTCAGATTCAAGTGATGTAGTATTCCAGTTTCTGATCTCCTTTTGTAGCCAGTTGGACTCACAAGGATTATCCAGCGAAGTATTGCTATCAGACCCGATTGTTTATATGCGTTGTCAGCAATTGGTAAGTTCGCTTCAACATTTAATACCTAACCGACAGGAACAAATAGAGATTATTGTTGAGAGCGGTAATGAAGTTCTTGCCCGTTTCAATGCAGACAATGATGGAGCATTAGGAAGAGTTAGACGCGCTACTCCCGGAAAATACTCTGTAAGTTTCTCTACGGGACGAAAGCTATGGGAAGGAATTCTGACGAAGTCAGACTTAACATGTGAAGGCCAGCCATTATCAATGGCAGCCGACGATACTGGGCTTCCCGATAAGCCAGCGCTTGAAATTGTTATGTTGAGCGGTGAAATCGTCATGAAGGTTTATCGTGGAATAGAGAGCGGGGCATTGGAGATTGTGCGGATGCCACCGAAATGAACACAAAAAAGACCAGTGAAAAGAAAATCGGACGGGTTCCGGCATTGCTTGTAGTGCAGTCCTTTCAGGAAGCATTTCTTTGCACGATATCGGCAGAGCACTATGAGAATAGGGGATCCCCCCAGGTACATTTTTCCGGCGGCGTAGTTGTTGCTCCTGAAGTGGTCCATCATATTGACGTTGTCGTGGTTCCCTTGGTAGCCAGCATTTGTCGGCTGCTGGGCGTGTCGGCTTCTCACTGGGATATTGTTATCGAGTCAATTGAAGCGGCCGCAGCCTGTGAAACGCCTTTGTCTATGTCCGGGAATTCGGCTGACCTATCATTGTTTCTTGTTCTTTTGTCATCGGCGCTTCAGCTTCCCCTTCGCCAAGATGCGGTCGCTACCGGACTGTTTACGTCTGCTGCCGGATCCATTGGCGCAGTAGGAAGAGTTCCTGAGAAACTTCGTGCGGCAATGTCCGATTCACGCATAAACCTTTTTCTGCATCCGCCATTTGGTGTGGACAGATCAATGGATAGCCTGGCGCCGGATGAATATAGCCGTATAGAGGACGCGATTGCCAATGCCCGCAGAAAAGCGATTCGTCTTACACCGGTAAAGGATATCGCAGATCTCGTTTACGAGATACTTGATGATGAGAGTATTGTGTTGTCCAGCCTCTATAAGGGGTATTTTAATCGGGGGTTTGACCAGTCATTACCGGCTGAAACAGTTATTAGAGCCGCTCGACATTTGCTGGTTGGAAATCAGGCGCGGTTTGGGGATTGTTTTGGCGCCGCTTTAAGGTGGCAGGATTGGGACAATGCAGCCCATCTCCTGATAACGTATCTCCAATTCCACAACGCCCTTGGTTGCTATCCCTCGGGAATTGGTGTCCAGATGCTTCAGCGATTACAAGCGCTTCCTCCAACTTTGCGTCATTTGTTGCCAAGACCTCTCGTTAATCGTACAATCTGCTTTTCCATTGCACGTCATGCATTGGACACAGATGCGGATGATATCCAAGCATTGTTGCGGGCAAATGAGGGCAAGTTCTGGCGATGTGAGGCTGGGGAAGAGCCAGTAGAATCCCAATTTCAGAGTCAGATACTCGATGACACTGCCGCTGACCAGACACTTGATGCCATCGTAACCCAGCTGACTGCAGACTCCCTCGCAAAAACTGTAGGACACGCGATTGACAAGGCTTGCATGTCATTTCCACCACAGGAAAGCATCCTTGCCCCTTCTGCAGATGTGTTTTTGGATGTCATAACATCATTCTACTTGCATTTACTTGCTGAAACGGGCATTTTGGTAACTGGCACGGACCCTCGTGCAGCACAAGCAGACGCAATAAGCCTGGTCGACGAGGCTTTTCGTGATCAAGGCGGCATTGAGATGGCAAAAAAGGAGGCAGCCCTCGGGATAAATGGCGGCTTGCGCACCGTTATTAATTCAATGACAGAAATGTATAAAGTTAAAGCAAGAGAAAAGCAAATACTCTTTGTTCTTGGAACAGCCTTGGATGGACTAAACAAGCAGTCGAAGATTACTCTTATGAGTGCTTTCCTGAGGCGTTTTGGTAACCTTTTGCCTCCGGATATCGCCACAATCGAACCAGAGGACTTGGTTGCCCACTGGAAGGTTATCGCACGTGCATATGCGAGAGCACTCGATTCCCTGAAGAACGTTATCCGTAGAATATGAACACAAAATGGAGTATGGCAATGAGTACCATAGATTCAATGTTGTGCGAACTGAGTGAACATGCAATCGTGCAAAATGTCTGTAGAAAGCATGAAGAGGCCCGGCTGAATTATACTTTTTGTAGCAGACAAGGAAGCACTACAGTCAGAGATTTTGCTGAGTTTACCGAAATTCTAGGCGATTATGTTCAATATGTTTACAGCCGTTGTGTTATTCATGGCGGCTACATTGCTCGAGAAGATGCGGCCAGTATAGGGAAGGAGATACTTGAGAGTTTTGGCAGTCGTAGAAATGCCGACGTCATGACCTGTTATATGGACTGTAAGGAGGGACTTAATGGAGGCGTACTTCGTTGTTTAGATACCCTGTTTGAGGGTTTGAAACAACAAGCAGTTGAGCGATATACACGGGATGTGTTTGATCGATACATACCGCCCGATGACTGGGATCTAAGAGAACGTCTGGTCGTAGAGTTTATACTCCGTTATGATAAATTACTTCCTGGAATTGATAAGACACGACCTGCACGGTATGCTCATGACATTGAAACGTTAATCCGTGCAGTACTTCGTGCAACGAAAGAAATGGCAAGCGTATATCGTCGAATCTAATTGTGCAAATCAGTTTTTTCTGTTGATAAATGTACCGGACGCAGTATGCCACGTCAGGAAAAGAATATGTGTTCAAAACTTGAGCGTTTTCTCCAGGATATTCATCCCTCAAAGATATACGGACCTACAGAACAAATGGTAGATTCAGCCGTTAGGGAGTTTCCTCTTTCCCAGGCGAGCATGGAGTGGTTTGATTTCATCGATTTTGTATCACGTTTCGTTGCAGCTATTGAAGGAAAACTTTATGACATTCCGCCTGAAAACCTCAACTTGCCGGGCATTCGAACAAAATATATTGGCTATCTTGAAAAGGCCTACGGGAAAAAGGGGGTAGAAATAGCCGGAAGCATGGCTAAGCATGGACATGACGGTGGTCTTCTAAGAGTCATTCAGGATATCAGAGACACTATAGTCCAAGATTATGCACAAACCGAAATAGAAGGTCGCGTATGGTCTTTTTGGCCCACATTAACCTATGATGAACAAATGGCAGCAGCCCAAGAATACCTTTCAAATTATGGATACTTGCTCCCACAGGAAATCAGAGAAAACGGCGCTTATCCTTTGATGCTGCATTTTGAGCGTTTTCTGGAGCAACATACAAGGGCATTGCAGATTCTGAACCGCGTCCACTGATGCGAAATGCATAAAACGGACACTCTTGGCATCCCTCTGAAGAATATACTACTTTTCCCCTGTGCATTTTAAATGAAATGGGAGCATCTTTTCCTCCGCTATTTCTACAAAGGAAAAGATGCCAATGTCAATAAACCGTTCAATTGTCCCACGGGCCCAAGCCAGCATGTTGGCAGCCAAGGCTCGAGCCATTTTTGAATGGGAACAAATGAAGGGTTGCCTTCCAACCATTTCACCGATTCCCGTTGATCTGGAACCACCTTATCAACCACTTGTAGATCCTGAGGATTTGCTCCGCGCCAACGAGCAACCACCCTTTATCCCTGCAGAACCCGTTTCTGAAAGTGATTGGATACGCCTCAAAGTATGGGTGCGGCCGGAGCTGGATTGCGACTGGGTTCGAAATGAACACGTCGTAAAACAATTTACGGCATTGAAATACAGAGTAGGGTTTGAAATTATTGGAAACAGAGACGGAATACTTCTGACCTATTTATGCCACAAAAAAGATGAATCCGTTGTTCGCTCTGCACTTGGCGGTTATTTCCCCTGTTGTGAATTTTCCGTCTGTCGCGAACACCCCTTGGATGTACTTCCCGATGATGCGTGGCACTCTTTGATGTTTGAAGAGTTCTATACCCCGCCCCCCTATAGCCATCTATTAACAAGGCCCAGCGAGCTAAAACTTTCACCCTTGGAATCTCTGATAAATGGGCTGTCGGTTCTTGTTCCACCCTGCATAGGGGTATATCAGGTTATTGTACAACCAGTGGCACACGATCATGCGTGGAATCATAATGTTGAACTCCTGATTGATCTTGAATTTCTGTCTAAACTGTATGGCAATCAGCATCTTCAGCAACGATATGGACAACAGGCGCCATCAGCACAAATCAATAGCATGGCGCACGAGGCGGATACCAAGTCGCACTCCGACAAGCCTTTCTTTTGCGCTGTTGTACGCGTAGGATTGCTGGGCAATTCATGTGATAATGCATGCAATACGTTGCGTGCACTGCATTCCTTTATGAACCTGTTTCTGCACGGAGGTCGCCCACTGGAGAGTCTGACGCATTCAGACTACCTTAAGTCCGTCTCTGTTAAGCATGTGCGCGACATGTTTCGGCTAGGAACTTCACATCGAGCCGGCTCTATACTTAACAGTGCGGAAATTTGTGGACTCGCACATATTCCTCCTTTAGGCTTGCTTGTTCATAAGCGAGTTGACATTGCCATTGTGAACTCGTTGCCTGCGTACGGGGAGGGGCTACAAGAGGGAACATGTATTGGCTTTTCATCGTCTGCGTGCGGCCAGAGGAAGGTCTGTATCTCTGATGAGTTACACCAGTCGCATGTTCACATCATTGGGAAACCAAGAGTTGGCAAGT
>JAEAMG010002720.1_pt1 | contig 10565 bp, 9 predicted proteins | sample 8958741 | NCBI WGS metagenome assembly JAEAMG01 (sample SAMN16933256, study PRJNA681125) | bioreactor sludge metagenome | isolation source: anaerobic bioreactor treating anionic surfactant - SDBS | place: India: Bengaluru | collected 2019-02-28
TAGGCTCACCGCAAGGTGGGCCTTTTTCGTTTCTGCTCAACACTTTGCTCAACACTTCTTCTATTGCGGCACTCGAACCGCAATGCCAACGCAATCTGGGTCCTCCCCCTGCGGGCTCGCGTCACATCACCCTGCCGTCCCTAGACCGTAACAAATGGATACCGGCTAATTTCTAAACCTACAACAAAGTGGTCGAATTAGCGCCCAAATCGATTTCACGAATCGGCACAGTGTTTCCAGACACAACGAGGAGCACCAGCCATGTCGAAATCCTTCCTAACCAATGCAGAGTTCTGTCAGTTGCTGCGTTGCAGCGACACCACCCTCTGGCGTATGCGCCGTGAGATCCCAGGTTTCCCACAGCCCCACCAGATTGGCCGCCGCCTGCTTTGGACCCAAGAGCAGATCGAGCAGGCCATTGCACTAATTCTGTGATTCGTACGCGCCGAATCCGGCAGGCCTGATCGGCGCAGCTGCTCTCTTTCCCATACTGAAAATCCCCCGCTCGGCCGGGCAGGAACCGGCTTGCCTGGAAAAAGGCCGCCGCCCAAACCCACTGTCGAACGTGTGCCGCCCTGGCCGAGCTGCTTATGTGGAGTGATGTTTATGACCGATCCACAAATTCTTTTTCGTGAGGCACTACAAGCCGCTTTTGGCCCGCTGGATTGGCTGCCGATCCCGGATGGCGCCATACACCGCTTTCATGTCCCCGGCGACCGTACTGCCTCGCGTAATGGCTGGTACATCCTTCGCCTGGATGGCATCCCGCGCGGAACGTTCGGGAGCTGGAAAACCGGCATTTCAAGCACCTGGAGCCGCCGCAAGCCCGCCGATCCGTTCGAGGTTAAAGCTATCGCCCGGCGTATCGACCAGGACAAGCGTCGGCGTAAAGCCGAGCAGTACCTACGTCACCAAAACACTGCTGTGTCCGCCGTGCACCAGTGGGAGCGGGCCGTAGCGGCTGATCCTCAGCATCCCTATCTGGCGCGCAAGGGCTGCAAGCCGCACGATCTCCGCCAAAATGGCGAAGTTCTGCTGATCCCACTGCGCCTGCATGGTGCACTGGTAAACCTGCAGCGCATCACCCCGGAAGGGGAAAAGCGTTTCCTGTATGGGGGACGCGTGAAAGGAGCGTATTCACCAATCGGCACTCTGGAGCCGAGCGCACCGCTATATATCTGTGAAGGATGGGTAACCGGCGCAACTATTCATGAACACAATGGCGCAGCTGTCGCTTGCGCCATGAATGCCGGCAACCTGCTGGAGGTGGGTCAGCGTCTGCGCCGCGCCTACCCGGAAAACCCATTGATTTTTGCCGGTGACGATGACCGCCTGACCAAGGGAAACCCCGGCCGCACCGCCGCCAACCGTGCCGCCGCTCTTCTGGGCTGTGGCGTGGTGTTCCCGCCATGGTCGGGAGCAGAACCACTGACTCTTTCGGACTTCAACGACTTGCGCCAATGGCGGGAGGAGAATCTATGTCCGCAGCAGTAGCCGAGCTGATTCCCAATGCTATGCCGGCGCCGGACCCTATCGAGGACGCGCTTGCCAAGATCAAGCAAGATCCCGGCGCCGTGTTTGAAGCTAATGTGCTGACACTGCTGCGCCAGGTGCGTGAGGTCGAACCGGCGCGCTGGGCACGTATACGTCACGCTATCAAGGAGGCGAAGACGGTAAGCCTTACCGACTTGGACAAGCTGATTAGCAGCGCCAATGAGGCCGCAAGCAGCACCGATGACCTATTCCCCGTAGTGACGCTGTGGCCTACGCCTGTAAGTGGCGCGGAGCTACTAGATGATCTAACCACCATCATTCGCCGCCATGTAATTGCCGACCCCGCAACAATCAATGCGGCCGCGCTTTGGATCGTTTTCACTTGGTTCATTGACGTAGTGGGCGTCGCGCCCATTGCGAACATCACCGCGCCTGAGAAGCGCTGTGGCAAGACGGTAATGCTTGCCGTATTCGCGCGATTGGCCTGTCGTCCGCTGGCTGCCTCCAACATCGCCACGGCTTCGTTGTTTCGCTCATTGGAGCTATGGACACCGACCCTGCTGATTGATGAGGTGGACTCCTTCTTGGCCGAGCATGACGGAGCGCGGGGGATTTTGAATGCGGGTTTTACACGCGATACCGCTTTCGTAATTCGCTGCGTGGGTGACAACCACATACCGACCCGCTTCAACGTATGGGGCGCCAAGGCTCTATGCGGAATCGGCAAGCTTGCCGACACCCTGGCCGACCGCAGCATTCCGCTACGCCTGCGCCGCAAGCTAACGGGGGAGCGCACGACAAAGATCCGCCATGCCTCCCCTGCCACCTTTGCCGAGCTGGTGAGCAAACTAGCACGCTTCGCCATCGACAACCGGGAGGCCATTCGCACGGCAAGGCCTGCTGAGGTGGAGGGGCTGAATGATCGTGCTAACGACTGCTGGGAGCCGCTGTTAGCCGTCGCCGAGCTAGCTGGGGGTAACTGGCCGCGCCTGGCTCGTATCGCTGCCGCGACCCTTCACGGCCTGGAGGAAGACACCCCGAGCATCGGCGCCGAATTGCTGGCGTCTATTCGTGATGCTTTCGACAACAGGCGCGCCGACCGTTTATCCACAGCCGATCTGCTGGAAGCGTTGGCCGAGAATGAAGAAGCGCCTTGGGCAGCCTGGAACCGTGGCAAGCCTATGACGCCGCACCAACTCGCCAAGCGACTTGGTGACTTCGGCATCAAGCCGGCCACCTTGCGCATCGAATATAGGACAGCCAAAGGCTACAAGCGTGAGCAATTCGAGGAAAGCTTTGCACGGTATTTGCGCTCAGCCACCGCCAAAAATCCGTAACATCGTTACAGCCCTGTAGCGGCGCGACATATGGCGGATTCCAGACCGTAACATGAGATAGTGACGTTACGGATCAAAAAGCTCAGAAAGCATGAGCTGACGCGGTCTGTGACGCTGTTACGGTTACAAAGGGGTATTCGCCGATGTGCCAAGTGAAATCCGTATCAGCGCCGCCATAGTGAATTGCGACCACTGGACTTATCCCTGCGAGTTAGCCCAAGCCACTGCAGCACTGGTCGCAAGGCCAACCCCTCGACTGAGGGCTTCGTTGGTCAGGCTCTTAATCGTATCGAGCATCCCATCCTTGGCAGCAGTTTGAAGCTGCTCACCGAACGACGAGCTGCTACTCAAGCTCGCGGGCGTCGCTTTCAAGACCTCTAACCCTTTGGCGGTCAGTATTGCTTGGCGAAAAGATGCTCCTGGGAAGAGCCGCTCTGCCGAGAGGTAGCCGGTGGCGATTAGCCAAGCGACGCTGTGGCCGAAGAACAGCTCCTCGTCGGTCTTTGGCTTGCCGCCAGCGAAAAATCCTGACACTGGGTCATACTGTCCCTCAGGGGCTTCATCGATGCCAATTGAAGCCGGCGAGAGGTCTAGCGGAACGGGAAAATTCTCATAGAGACAGGCCAGAACCTGGCCAGTGATTTCGTTGAACTTCCCGATGTTATTCGCAGACATTTCCGACCTCTTTCAGGTGCTCTAGCCGTACCGCAGGCTGCGCCGATAGCAGTTTCCAGGCCATCGCTGGTGCAGAGTGGAAGGTAGAACGTCGATTTCGCAGGCACCGCAAGGTGTTGGCTACATCCTTCGTCTACGGCTTATGCTGGCTATGGGACCGCAGACTTCGCTCCAGCCGGCGTTCAATGCCAGAGCTTGTCATGTTCACGCCACAAAGTCGGTAAGATTACCAGCATCCCCGTCATCGGTAGCGAATGCGAATACCCGCTCCAATGTCGCGGGTAACAGTGCAGCAATCGCTGCACGGATGGCAGCATGCTTGGCTTTAAGAGCGGCGACTTCAGCTTGTAGGCGGTTGAAAGACAGCTGTATAGCCAAAGGTGGTGTAGGCACTTCGATTTTGCCGAGGTTAGTCAGGCTTAGCGTTCGATTCCGATCTGCCGTTCCAGGAGAAGCAAAGCCGATTTTTTCCAGGCCTTCCGCACTCAGCAAGTAATAGGCCAAGAAGCTAACTGTCGCGATAGCCGGCTCAGGCACGCAGGTAATGTAGCGGTGCGAAGCAATGCAACCCTCATGCTCCTCACCAGCAATAGCGACCGCTCCTTCCCAGGCCTTGATGTTGCTGAGAACCAAGTCACCTGACTTGATCCATACCGGCTTTTGCCAAGTGGCTTCGGCCCCATCGAAGTCGGGTTTGATAAAGAGGCCTTTGCCGAATGAGCGTGCGCCGACTTCGCGATAGCGGGTCGCAATATCAATTTCCACAGGCCGCCGGATTGCCGGAGCAATTTCTGCCATCGGCCGCGTCGGAGCACCGGCAATCGCATCGTGAAAGCTAAGGGCCAGCAGGCGTTCGGCGTCGCATTCGACGGCATGCAGATGCGATTCTACCTGCCGGACTTTATCAGCCAGCGCGTCAAGGCGGACAACGACGGCTTGTTGCTCGGATAGCGGAGGCAGCTGGATCTCAACACCAATGATGTCAGCGATTTTCATGGACATATTGGCAGTACCCTGCATGAGGGGAATGAGTACCGAATCCTTGCAAGCGCTCAAGTAATAGTAGGCATACCGCGCCATTACTCGCTCCGGGGCACGATTGATACACGCGCACAGGATCGAACCGACCGCAAATTCACCCTCAACGTGATGCAAACGCTTCAGGCTGGCGTGGCCGTGGCCCGTCGCGGATATCAACGGGATGCACACGGCGTCGCCAGCGAAGTGTGGTTCGAAGTGCGAGGCGAAATTCTCCCCGGTAGTGACCAATGGAAATTCACCTGGCGTCGCCGCCATGATCCCGATTTTTCCCTTCTCGACGTCAAACAGATCGCCCAAGGCGACTTTTGGCCACGACTTCATACGCACTCTTCCACATTGCCACCAAGCGCTATAGACAATTTCGCAGACAGCGTCTGCGAAATCTGCTCGATGGGCCAAGCCTGATAGAAGAGCCGCATCTGCTCGAGGTGACGCACCGAGAAGCCGCGACCGAATCGGGCCGACAAGTCGACCGACAGCCGCTTGAGCAGTGCCTGCCCATAACCTGCACGGTCCTTTCCGCCCTGCTCGAACTCAACAATACGCCGGCCGATTTCCCAGTAGGAGGCCGTCATCAGCGCATTGATGCTGCGCGTAGCAGCACGGCGGGCACTTTCCAGCAAAGAGACGATATCGCCGTGGATGCCACTGTAGTCGTTGCCTGGGGTAAGCTCGGTCATGCCTGCACCTCGTTGACCAAGGCCTCAATCTCGCCCAGCAGTCGCATTACCTCCGCCTCGTGACCACGCATGGAGGCGATCAGGTCTTTCGGATCGGCGTGCTCAAGGCCAACCTTGGCGTTGGGGTTCTTCAGGTCGAGGTTATAGATCGGCCAGTACAGGGCATCGCCTTCGGCCTGGGCGGTCTTGGCGCCATGCTCGTGGGCCTGCTGCCGGGCCTTGAGTTCGCGCAGACGTAACTGCAGTTCGGTCTTCCGATCACTGCCGGCAGCGGCGATATCCTGCTCCACCTCACGGATGGGCTTGCCCAGAGCCAAGGCGGCAGTACGTTCGGCTTCGGCTTGCTGCCATAGCGGGGTGGCGGCCTCGAGGGCGGCGGCGCGCCTGGCGGCAAAGTCCAGCTTCCAGGCCTGCGGGCGTTCCTCGCGGGCGTTCCACCAGGCCAATACCGGGGCGAATTCCTCGAACTGCAGGGGAGCGGTCTTGCTGTACTTCTTACGGCCCTCGGGAAGCGACAGCTCGTAGTACCAGATAGTGTCGGTCGGGCCGCCACGCTCGAAGAACAGCAGGTTTGCCGGGATGTCGGTATAGGGCGCGAACACGCCTTGCGGCAGGCGCACGATAGTGTGCAGACGAAATTCCTTGAGCATCTCTTCCTTGATGACGGCACTGATGCCGTCACCGAACAGGGTGCCATTGGGTACGACCACGGCGGCCCGACCGCCACGCTCGGCCCCGAAGCCGGCCATCCGCAGCTTGCGCATGATGTACTGCAGGAACAGCAGGGTGGTTTCCGCCGTTTGCATGTTGGGCGGGAAGTTGGCCTTGATGCCGACTTCTTCCTCGCCTCCGAAGGGCGGGTTGGTGAGGATCACGTCCACGCGCTCACTGTGGCCGATTTCGTTGATCCGCCGATCCAGCGTGTTGCCGTAGGCAATCTGCGGCGCCTCCAGGCCATGCAGCAGGAGGTTCATCTGGGCCAACATGTAGGGCAGCGGCTTGGCTTCCTGACCGTAGAGCGAGGCGTGCTGCAGGGTTTGGCGCTGCTCGGGGCTGCTCACCTGGGGGGCGAGGTGATCGTAGGCCTCTACCAGGAAACCACCGGTGCCACAGGCCGGATCGAGCACCGTTTCGCCTAGACGCGGATCGGTCACCTGAACCATGAAGCGCACCACCGGGCGCGGCGTGTAGAACTCGCCGGCATCGCCCGCCGCGTCACGCATCTCGCGCAGCATCGACTCGTAGAGGTGCGAGAGGGTATGGATTTCCTCACTGGCACTGAAGTGGATGCCGTTGATCTTGTTGAGGATGTCACGCATCAGATAGCCGCTGATCATGCGGTTCTGCACGCCCTTGAAGACGTTCGCAATGACTTCGCGCTGGCTGCCTTTTTCACCTTCGCCAGCGAGCCCGCGCAGATAGGCAAACAGCCCCATACCACGACTGCCATCGGGGCGAACGGTGACATCCTGACTTATGAATGCAAGAAGCTCATCGCCAGAAATACCATCCTCTCGCGCGGCCCAGTCACGCCAGCGGTAGGGGGCAACGATGATTGGCTGGTAGGGCTTGCCGTCAAGTTCTGCCTCTTCGGCATGGACGATTTCCAAGTCGTCGAGGAACTTGAGGAACATCACCCAGGTGAGCAACGGCAGGCGATCAACGTCGCCATTGAGGCCCTTGTCTTTGCGCAGAATCTTACGTGCGGTGCCGATCAGGCCCGACAGGTTTTCGCGGGTCGTGAGCGGCACTTTGGCCTTGCGCGAAGCGCGCGGTTTCTTTTCGGTGGAGCTTTGAGCCATTGGGGCGATATCTCGTTACTGGTAAAGCGCCGTCTGCAGGCGCGACACGGCATCCTTCATTCCCTTCACCCCACCAAAGTGGTTCATGGCAATTTCGGACGGGCTGCCGTAGCGGTCGAAGGGCTTTACCTTCATTAAATCTGACAGGGTATTGAACTGAAGGATGCCGCGCTCAATGTACTGTTCGAGCAGCAGCGAAAGCACCTCTCGGGCGGTTTCACCATACTGGACGAACAGACCCTGCGCCTGCCGCCTAGCCTGCTCAGCGCGCTGGCGACGAGTGAGCAGGGGGGCATTCCAGGCCAGGTGACAGAGCAGATCGAACGGATCGGCGTCGGGTTGATTGCTGCTGGAGGCCAGCTCTTCAAAGCTGATGCCTCGCTCGGTTAGCTCGCGTAGCACTTCGGCGCGGGTATCAGGATTGGACCAGGCCGACTGCAGAGCATCGCGGGTCGGAAACAGAGTGCGCACCGCTCGACCGGAATACTCGGTGTAACTCACCACCTGCAACTTCTTGCCATCGGTATCGAGGTCATAGACCAAGTGACCGATGACTTCAACCTTGCCGCCGTCAACGTAGAACTTGCGGGGCTCCGAGGGTGGGTCACCGAGGATTTCGCCGTCGCTCCCACCTTCGCTGGACTCAAGCTCCTCGGTATGCTCGTCTTGCGGCTCAGCCACCTCAGTCGTTTCGTCCAAGACCGTCTCGACGACTTCGCCCTCTTCATCGATCGTCACCTCCTCAATACGCGCCGGCTCGCCGTCGAAGTCGGGATCTGCGAAATGGCTAGTGGCGGTGCCGGTGAAGTCGATGATGTTGAAGTACTCCTTGCCATACTCGACCTTCAGCCGGGTTCCTCGCCCGACGATCTGCTTGAACTCGGAACGTGCCCCTACGACACGGGCCAGCACCACGTTCTTGACCATCTCGGCGTCGACACCGGTGGTCAGCAGTTGCGAGGTAGTGAGAATGACAGGGGTCGGTTTGTCTACGTCCTGGAAGTGCGCCAGATGGGTGAGACCGATGGCTCCTTCATCGGCGGTGACGCGGCAAACGTAGTCGGGGTACTGCTTGACCAGGTCGCTGTTGAGGTTGATCAGCTCCTGCCTCATCTCGGCCGCGTGCTCTTGGTCGACGCAGAAGATGATCGTCTTGGCGAAACGGTCGGTGCCCTTGAGGAAGTCACTCAGGTGCCTGGCCATCGCGCGCGTACGTGCGCGCAGGGCGACGACCCGCTCGAAGTCCTTGGTCTGGTACTCCTCGTCCGGCACAGCGCGGCCGAAGCGGTCCAGCTCATCCTTGCTCGGCCGCCAGCCAGCAGCGTCCACGGTAGTGATGACCCGGTGCACGCGGTACGGCGCGAGGAAGCCGTCCTCGATGCCCTGGCGCAGGCTGTAGGTGTAGACGGGGTTGCGGAAGTAGTCGTAGGTGTCCCGGGACTCTTCACGCAGCGGCGTGGCGGTCATGCCGAACTGTACGGCGGGCTGGAAATAGTCGAGCACGGCTCGCCAGCTGCTGTCGTCCCGGCTGGAGCCACGGTGGCATTCGTCGATGATGATCAGGTCGAAGAAATCCGGACGGTATTGGCGGAACACGTCTTCGCTGGCAGTGGTCAGTGCCTGGTAGATGCCGAAATACATGTCCCGGCCCTGGCTGACATCGCCACCGGCGATCTTGTGGCGGGCATCGCCGAAGGGGGCGAACATCTTGGCCATCGGATCGTCGACCAGGATGTTGCGGTCGGCCAGGAAGAGGATTTTCGGACGGCGATACTCACCGGAGCGGTTCCAGCGGCTGTTCCATAGCTTCCAGCAGATCTGGAAGGCCACGCAGGTCTTGCCGGTGCCAGTGGCGAGCGTGGCCAGAATGCGCTTCTGGCCCAGCAAGATTGCCTCGGTCACCCGCTGGATGGCAATTCGTTGGTAGTAACGCGGTACCTTGCCGGACACCAGGTTGAAGGGCTCCAGCAGGTGCTCAGTCGATGCTTCCGGCAGCTGATTGGCGGCAGTCAGCCGCGCAAACAGCTCGGCAGGGTTGGCGTAGCGATCCACCTCGCGCTCGGTGCCGGTGGTGTAGTCGATCTCGATGATGCGTTGGCCATTGGTGGCGTAGGCAAACTTGAGGCCGAGGATCTCGGCATATTCGCGCGCCTGCTGCACGCCGGTTTCGGCCGGCAAGCCGATTTCCTTAGCCTCGACCACGGCTAACGGAAAGTCACGGCGGTAGTAGAGCAGGTAGTCCGCGCGCTTCTGCTTGCCTCGGCGGACCTTGCCACCCGCAACAATGATACGGCCTTCGGTAAAGGTCCGCTGCTCGCCAATGGTACAGGGCGACTCAGACCAGCCGGCCTCCACCAGCCTGGGGGTGACGAATTCACGGCATGTGTCCGCCTCGGTCATCACGCCTTCACGCCGGGCGTCCTTGGTCATATCCATTCCTTCCCTTGCAAGCTTTCGGGTCAGCCACGCGTGATGGTCAGCGGGAGTGTGCCTGGCAATTGCGCGATACTCGACGGCTGGGCTCCGCCCATTGTATGAGGATCGGCGAGCTGAGGCATTAGTAAGTCCGGCTAGGCTCTCCTCAGAGAATTAAACCCGTCGCCGTCCTCCACCAACTCAGCCCAACTCCGCTCTCCGCGCCGAGCAGACATGGCACTTGAGTGAACCGGTCACGTAGACGCAGCTGGTCAGGAGGGGGATCCGCTTTGCAGTTCGATCGGCACGGCGAAGTACTGCCAGTTTCGTTTCTAGGCTCGTTACGTAATTCAACTGGTACGGCCGGCTATTCACCGATGTGCAGGTATCCGTAGAAAGTGGCCCGACTGATTCCGAACTCGCGAGCCACTCGGCTTTCGGTTCGCGCTCTTCAATACGGAGCCGTAGCTCTTCGAGCCGGCTGTCGCTCACCGTTTTTTTCCTCCCTCGATGGCCACCTCGCCGCTTCGCCAGGGAAATACCCTCTCGCTGTCGCTCACGATCAACGCACGCTCAAATTCCGCGTATGCGCTCTATGGGTACATTGATTGGATGCAATCGGATGGATCTCATCCAATCGGTTGGCGCTGAGTTATGTGCAGCAGCGCAGGCGGCGGTGAAGTTCTGTACCCTGCCGGGAAATGATTGACTTGAGCCACTATACGTTTCTATACGTTTGCGTTTACTTGGAACGCACCATGCCCGATTTCGGCGCAAGAGCTACCTGGCCGAGCATGGCATCGAGGTGGAGGGGGTTTAAAGCTCTTCCCCTGGATGGGAAGCTTTCCCCTACCAGGGATAAGGTTGTACTCGCTACGCCGGAGCCCGCAGATACTCATAGAGTGTGGCCCGGCTGATGCCAAACTCGCGAGCCAGCGCGGCTTTCGGTTCGCGTGCTTCAACACGACGCCGTAGCTCTTCGAGCCGGCTGTCACTCAGCGCTTTTTTCCTCCCTCGATAGACTCCGCGCTGTTTCGCCAGGGAAATACCCTCGCGTTGCCGCTCGCGAATCAAAGCCCGCTCGAATTCCGCGAACGCCCCCATGACTGAAAGCAGTAGGT
>JAEAMG010002718.1_pt1 | contig 10563 bp, 9 predicted proteins | sample 8958741 | NCBI WGS metagenome assembly JAEAMG01 (sample SAMN16933256, study PRJNA681125) | bioreactor sludge metagenome | isolation source: anaerobic bioreactor treating anionic surfactant - SDBS | place: India: Bengaluru | collected 2019-02-28
TCGGATTCGGGCATTGGGGCTGTTGGCCGCCCATCCTCGGCTGTAGGCAAAAACCAGTTGTGCCAAGGAAATAGCACGAAGCACGGCATACTTGACCGAACGATGCCAATTGTCAGGAACACAGGTACGCAGACTGGCGCGAGTACGAGGCATAAGAATCGTCGTGAGGTAATGCAGAAAACATAGCGGAATTGCCCCAAGCCTAAACTCTAGCATTACCCAACGATTTTTAAGCCGATCCGGCGTACCGCTGGTTTGTCGCAACGTCGGTTCACGCCACAGTTTTCAACCGGCGTTTACACATTTATCGTAAATATGCCAGCATCGCTTCATGGGAGATAAGAATAGATATTATCCACTTAGCAAGATCGTGAGTGCTTCTTCAAGTTCTTTGTCTTTGGTCCGGCTACCGGTCAGGCCGTGGTCTTCGATACCGCGTTCGGCGCGTAGCAGGTTGAGTACTTTCCGGCAATGCACTTGTTCAGCCTTGTAGTCACCTCTGCTATATGCTTGACGTGCCTCCCTCAGTTCCAACTGATATGGTTTTAAGTCCTCGGATTCGAGGTTACCAAGACCGAAATAGGAGTTTTCAATTTTCTGGCGCATAATGGCCTTAATTCTTGAACTGGAAGCTGATGAATCGCCTCCCAGAAAGATCAATGATACAGAAAGTATGATGCTAATACTCAAAATACCCAGCAGAAGTAGCGGGTGGATTGGCTTAACGCTGCCATCTGATCTCTGGTGCTGGCGACCTTCGTCCAAGTGTAACTTGGGCAGCTTGCCGTCCGGGGCTAAACGTAATGATGAATCAGCCGCATCGGCCGTGATGAAGCGGGCTACTTTTTTGCGAGGGCGGGACGGTGCCGGTGCGAATGCCGGCTGAATGGTTCGTATCGGCGGAATGGGCGACGATGGGGGCATAGCCTTTGTGGCTACCGCTGTTTTGTCGGATTCTGTTATGGCAATACTATCAATCGCTGTTGCATCGGTCGGTGAGTCTTTGGAAACCCACATGCGCCCCTTGCAGTGCGGACAATGAATATATCCGCCAGCAAGATCGTTTGGCACTTGCAGCGATGTTTTGCAGCGTGGACAGTCTATTCGGATAGCCATTTACAGTGATAATCCAAAATACAGATAATTGAGCATAAACGGACCAATGATAATCAATACGGTGGAAACCATCACTAGAACAGCAGGCAGCAGCATATTTACGCCGGCCTCGCCGGCGATCATTTCAGCGCGCTGTGTGCGTTTGATCCGCAAGACATCGGCTTGCGTGCGGAAGATGTTGGCCAGCGGCGTCCCGAGCGTTTCGCCTTGCAGGATCGAGCCGATGATGCTTGTGATTTCATCATCTGAAAACCTGTCTCGCATTGCCTGAAACGCCTCCATGCGGGTCTTGCCCATGTTCATGTCGGCTAAGACTCTGCCGAATTCTTGGGCAACCGGATGGCCTTCGAATTCCAGGACGGCCTGACGCATGGCGTGGATAAAAGTTGAACCGGCCTCCATCAGCAGCGTCAACAGGTCGAGCAAAAAAGGCATCCGCCGTTTGATTTGTTGAAGACGCCATTTAGCTCGGCTAGCCAATCGCCGTCGCATGAACCATGCAGTAAGGATGACAGACACTGGAGCCATAAGCAATCCATTTTCGCCGAACCAAGCATAGAAAACATAGGCATAGATCGGCATGAGGAACATTGCTATTAGTTCGACCTTGCTCAGATATTCTTCAGCAAGCCAGAATCGCGGCAGGCCGGCCGCCTGAATTTCACGATGAATCGAAGGAATGCTTTCGCCAAATATCCTTCGATTTAAACGTGCCAGCACTTGAATAATTGGCTGGAACACACGAAAAAAGACGTCCATTCGTCGTAGTTCGTTGATACGACTGACATCATAACGCCACTCAATGCCTTGTTCGAGATCCTCGCTTCGCAGAATAACGAGGATCCACCGAACTACAATGGCGACAGCAAAGCCGACAATAATGCTACCTATGAGGCCAGCATCGATCCAGGCGGTATTTCGGCAAGGAGAATAGTCATTTGTAGTAAAGATGTTAGATGTTTGGATTCATGATCACACGTGCCCAGAAGTATGCAACGACATTCAATGCAACGGCGGCTGCCAGCATCATCTGTCCGATAGTACGAGTAAACAACAAGGCTGTGTTCACGGGATCGACAAAATAGTAAACGACAAGGATCATGGCAGGCGCCAGGGCCATATAAACGGCTGATTTGCGGGCCTGGGCTGTTTCGGCCATGATTTTACGTTCGAGCCGTTGAAGTTCCAAAACTGATTGTGCGATACGCTCGACGGTTTCATTTAGGCGACCGCCGCTCTCATGGCTGGCTAACATCGCCGCGGCGAACAGGGCGAAATTCTCACTTCGCAACCGCTCCTTGGCCTCGGTTAATGTGCGATCCAAGGGCTTGCCAAGCTTGTATTCCGCTGCAATTTGATGGAACTCGGCATTTATCGGTTTAGGGCACTGCGCAGCCAGGATTTCCATTGACTGAGCCAGCGACAAACCCGCCCGAACGGCGTTGGCCAACATAACCATGGCATCGGCCAACTGGTCTTCGATTTTCTGCCGATGCCGTTCGGCCATGCGCCGCAAGAGATACCAGGGAGCTGCCCCTAAAGAAATAATGATGATTGCAGCGAATATGGGACTACCTAACCCCAACCAAAAACCGAAAAACATGCTTCCCATGATCACAAGCCAAGCGATAATATATTTACGCAGGTTTCGGGCGGAGGTTCTTAACCGTCGTAACTTATCCGCCAGTTCTCGCTCGAGGGCATTCAACAGATGAGCGAGCATTCCGCTTCCGGCATAGCTTAGAAAAGCCGTTGCCAGCCCCATACATAAGCTGCCCAGCCAGGTAGTAACATTGGAACTCATCGTATCTTTCTTCTTATTAAAGTGAATGGGAAGGGAGATCCTTGAATCCAATATTTTCCCGTCCGTAGAGGAATTCCATGTCGAGCAGTTCCTTTTCCACCAGCGAATCGATGAACGACGGCAGGTATCCGGTCGGTCGAAGCGAAACGCCGTTGCGGAAATTAAAAATGTCGTGCAAGATAATCTGGTTCTCGTCAGGGTCGTAATGTAAAACTTCGGTGATTTGCGTGACGATGCGGGATCCGCCCGGCAAGCGGGTAATGTGAACGATCAGATCCAACGCCGATGCCACTTGGCGATGGATCGAACTGACGGGCAGGTCGGCTGCCATAAGCAACAATACTTCGAGCCGTTCGACGACCTCGCGAGAACTGTTGGCATGGACCGTGGTCATGGAACCATCGTGACCGGTATTCATGGCTTGGATCATGTCTAGGGCCTCGGGCCCGCGGCATTCGCCCACGATGATTCGGTCGGGCCGCATACGCAGAGCATTTTTTACTAAGTCGCGTACGGTGTACTCACCGGCACCTTCAATATTGGCCGGTTTTGTCTCCAAGGTAACCACGTGTTCCTGATGCAGCCGCAGCTCCGTCGTATCTTCGATTGTGACAATCCGCTCTTTGAATGGAATGAAACTACTCAAGATATTCAAAAGCGTCGTTTTGCCGGTACCGGTGCCACCGCTAACCAAAATATTGCGTCGGTCGATCACGCAAGCTCGCAGGAAATTGGCTGCCGCCGTACAGATGCACTGCATTTCCACCAGGTCGTCCATGCTTAGCCGTTGGGTGGGAAATTTACGGATCGTCAGTGTCGGCCCCTTGCAAGCCAATGGCGGAATGATGGCATTGACGCGCGAACCGTCAGGCAGTCGGGCGTCCACCAGCGGCTGACTCTTATCGATTCGTCGTCCCACTTGGGCGACGATTCGCTCGATGATCGATTCGGTCACTTTGTCGGAAATGAACCTTCGGCCTGACTTTTCGATCACGCCCGCCCGCTCAACATAAATCAAATCGCCAGCTACGACCATGATTTCCGTTACTGTTGGGGCTCGCAACAAATCTTGCAGAGGTCCGAATCCGAAGATCGTGTCTTTGATGTCCTTTTTAAGCGTCCGCAAGAACAAATACTTCCGCAACTCGTGATGGAGGTGGGGACGCACGAGGTGGAACACGTCGTTAAATCGCGTCTCGACGCGATGCACCTCCTCGGTCACGTCACGGCATTCCTGTAAAATAAGCCGTTCTCGAACGAATTGCAGCAGCGAATGCAGTTCGACTTCCCGTTCGGGCACTAGAGTGGCCGGCACGTCAAACTCATTACTTGTTAAGGAAGCTAAATCGAAATACTCATGCGTTCCCGTCTCCAAGATCAGTTGGTTCACCAAATGGTCGCGAAGCGTCAAACCCGTAATTTCCTCCAACAGCGTTTCGTTTTCGGAAGCAAAAACGCCCAAGTCGCGACATACGTCCTCAATGTTGTTTTCCAGCAGCAGGATGCTTTGCTGATCGCCACGGTTCGTCTCAAATTCGTAGAGGTCGAGACGTTCCAGTAACTTGCGATGGATGCGTAATTCCAACTCGGCCATGATTGAGCGGAGATGGCTCTCCAATTCTTCGCGCGTAATGATCGCGGCTTGTTCAGCCTCGAACGTTAGTGTGTACGGCCAAATGCGTACTTTCGCCCCCGGCTCGAACTCGGCCGATTGCCCACCCAGGACTTCCTCGTCCCCAACGAGACAACTATTGAGCCCAACGTTTTCCAAATGTAGCCGTCCGTCGTTTATACGAACGACGGCATGACGTCGCGATACCAATGGGCTTTGCAGGCATACCGCGTTAGCCGGATCTCGACCGATCGTGATCTCTGCGTCATCCACATCGATCACCGAACGCCGACTTTCGTTGACTTTATTAAACCAGACTTTCATGAAAATTATGTCAATGCCTCTATTCCGATGTCCAATGGCACCGAGGACGTTGGACCAACGGACGTTTGAATTCGTTTCTTGGTATTATCCTTTTCAACCCGCCGTTTGGCGTTTCTTCACGGGCGGGCCCAGTTTCTTGATTCCGACCTGCCGGAAATTCGTCGCTTGCAGAACATCCCAAAGGGCTGCGGCTTTTTGTTTTTCTTCAGGTTTGATGCCGATACCAATTACGTTTTCCTGAAGCTGAGGGAGCTTGGCGGCTGACCATACTTGGGCGCTACCTAACCTGTTTCCTAAAGCGCGGACGTGGAACGGGCCCATCTCGGTGGTGCCTCCGACTCCCGGCCGATGTGTATCAGCCCCACCATCGTTTGGTCGGCCTCGCATAGTAGACGTTATACGTGGGACGAGAAACATTACCTCGTCACTCGGTGAAATCAACGAAGGCACAAACGCCCGACTCTCGACGGGAATCCACATCATTTCTTCGCCCTCATCGAGCTTGAGTCCCTCGGGCGGTGTTTTGAGGTCGTCCGTCAACAGAAGGCATTCACCGGAAAGCGTACGCGATACGGGCCGACCGATCACCGTTTCCTTGGCGCTATAGAGGACGGCGAAATCCTTCAAATTGCCGACCCATCGCTCAGGCAGTGTAAGCTCGACGACTTGGTCTTCACGGAGTGTTTCGCCACGATTGACAATCTTGCCGTCTTGAATACCTACAAACGACACCGTTGCATCCTGACTGGACCGGCTGGCCAGATACGCCCAGTTCAGAAGCGATCCGGCAATGCCGAAACCTATCGCAACAATCAAGCCTTGAATACCCTTCATGGAATCACTCCTCAATCACTGGTTGTCGCGTCATCATTGACGCAGGTATGCAATGTACTACATCGTTTCCTGCGAACCTATCATTAGCAAACCGCTTAAACCTCCTCGATTGTCGGGGCCAAAGCGGATATGAATCGAATCGTTGTTCAAACCCGATATTTTGGCATACCAAGAATCACCGGTTGTATACCAGCCAGTCGATGAAAACCCTCGTCGGGTGTACCAATCTGTGTAGAACTGTTTCCACTCGGCAGCACGGCCGGAACCACGGAACGAGACGATCTCACCGCCTTTAGCTTCCGATAATGACAGTATTTTGCGGGCTCCAGGCGGCGTGGGTACATCATTCCCTCTGAAGTTGCGCTCACCGGACGCCAAATTTGACTGGAATATATTCAACGCCCATTGAAGTTGTTGTATCGGCATTGCCATGCCCCAGATAGATATGCGATATTCGTATCGGCTTTCACTGGATGTTGCAGGTAATGGCATCCTTGTTACGCCGACGATCATGGGAAGCGATTCGGATATCTCATATAGTCGCCATTTACCAGGCTCTTGGTCGATCGGAGTACGACTTAGAAGTTCATCTATGAATTGTTTTTCCTTCTTTGGTAAGATCTGCGGAGATGATGCGGATGTGTCAGCCATTGCGATACGTAGGATGTTACGGCAGGTCATTCGCAGATGATTAAGCGCCATGCCTTTGTCACCAGCAACCGTGGAACGGCATAGCGACCAGACATGATTACCGAATTGAACATTTTGGAAGCAAGAGTCCTCAATCTGTGGAATGGTGATGGCAAGATGTGGTGCCGACTCCCTTGCCTGCATTTTCAACATCTGCCGGCCGAAACCCACGCCGGCCGTCAAAACGGAGAAGGTCAATAGACAGTTGGTTGTCCAGACCGAAATCCGTTTGGACGGCATCGTGAAGTTATACGGGGTCCGTGGGTGAGTCGGCATTTTTGCTCCTGCGCTACATCAGAGAGGTGAGAGAAATATAACTACCGCCACACCTGCGATCACACAAGGCGCCAAGAACAACGGTAGGTGGAGTTGGTCTTGCTCATCATCTCTCAATGGACGAACCCACATTGGTGCCAAGGCCGAAACAAGTCGTCTCAAGATAAGAGACATCATCTGCATGATGCCCACTCGCCAGATCAAAAGGATAAGACCGACACAAGCGCCAAAATAAAAAGTCCAGAGAATCGTTGCAAGTCCACGGTCTGGTCCCAAAAATGCGCCCAACATAGCCATGAACTTGACATCGCCGCCGCCCACCTTAAACATTACAAAACACGCTAACATTACGAATCCGCACAATAACAGTCCCACAAGGCTTTCAGCAGGAGGAATCCAACCAAGCCCTCTGAGTACCTCCTCGCTCAGCAAAGCTCTCGCCTGTAGAAGTGCTCCTAAGGTATTGAGACTCAACGCTACGAGAATTCCGGTGTAAGTGATCCAGTTGTAGATTTTATGCCGCGTCAGGTCGGTTATAACGGCAGTAAAAACCAATCCGAATAGCAGGAAGGAAGTCAGCATGATAGAGGCTCCTTCCACAATTTCTCTGTATGCCGAACAAGATTATACAACCCTTGCTCATGGAGTTCTCGGCGGAACGACGGTTGTTGACCGGTGAGCGCCAGGGCAGTTGAGAATCGGCTGTTGTTTGTGTTTCCTTGGCAATTCAAAAGGAACAGGTCGTTCAATTTGTATTGGTTTTTCTCGTCAAGCTCCAGCACTTCTGAAACTCGGGTGATCTTACGAGAACCATCCGTGGTGAATCTCACAATTTGTACGATTAAATCAATGGCTGAGGCCACCTGGGTGCGGACTACGGATACGGGAATTTGCACGTCGGACATCATCGACAACGTTTCCAATCGGATCAAGGCATCAAGCGGCGAGTTGGCATGAATCGTTGACATGGAACCCGCATGGCCGCTGATCATGGATTGGATTAAGTCGAGGGCTTCTCCACTGCGAACTTCTCCTACGATGATTCGATCCGGCCTCATCCGCAAGGAGTTCTTAAACAGTTCTCGCACTGTCAGACCTCCCCGCCCGGCACGATCGGTATGTTGGGCTTCTAGATAGAGGGTGTGTTGTTGAATCAATCGCAGCTCCGAGGTGTCTTCGATCACGACGATGCGTTCGTCTTCTGGAATTGCCCGTGAGACAGCGTTCAACAATACTGTTTTCCCTGTTCCCGTTCCGCCTGAAATCAGCAGGTTTTTTCGTAGGCGAATGGCAATCTCCAAAAACTCCCTGGCAGACTCCGAAAGACTGTCAAATTGTATTAAATCGTCCAACGTCATAACTTCGCGAGTAAATTTTCGGATGGTCAAGTAGATGCCCGTACGCGCACTGGGAGGAATCACTGCATGGACACGGGATCCGTCAGGCAACCGGGCGTCCAGGACGGGGTGTTCTTCCGATATTTCTCGACCAACCCATTGGGCAATATTGTGGATTGCCGATAGAAGTGCATCGTCGTTGACAAAACGAATGTCGGTATGCCGCAATTTCCCGTTGTGTTCGACATAAACATCGTCGTGCCGATTGATCATAATTTCGGAGACGGATTCGTCCTCCAGAAGATGTCCAATCGGTTCGAGAAAATACTGCACGCTCGCATGAAAAACAGTCTGTCGGGTCATAATCCCATCCTTATTTAACGATGTCGGAACCACCATGACAGAAGCAGTCCCAGGGCAATCACGGCGGTAATTGCCGTGCCTGGTTCCGAAACGGGGATTAGCTCGCCCATTCTTACGTCAAGAATCCAGGAGTTCCATGTACCGGTATCCTCATCCGCAACATCCTTAACGGTCAGCGACCAAATGCCGTAGGGATTTTCTCCCCAGAAGGCGTTGCTTACAAACTGCCATGAGATATTGGCCCCGCTGTCATTCGCACTATCGAACAGTCGGTTGACGGTACCGGAAGGCGACGTTAGCCATGCCTCCAGGTCTCCGCGATAGGTATGGGTGATTTTTAGCGTCACCAATACCTCCTCAAGTGGAGTGATTGCACTGATTGTTGCAGTACTGGTAATGCCAACAGCATTATTGTCCGGAATCTTTCCACCAACGGTTACAGTACCGGAACTGGCCGCTTCAAGTGCAGTAACGCCGCTATAGCAGACGGCGGATTGGGTTAATCGATCTGCATCAATCATCCCAAAGCCATAGTTTTCATTGAATGAATAGCCAGCGGCATTGGTGATCCAGGCAGATCCAGCAGTTGTACCGTCACCACCCCCGGTGACGGTTGAATCAGCGGCATTGACCTTCTGGGAAGTCAAGGCAAGTAGATGTTTGGCAAATCGTGTATCCAGATGGGGTTGGATTTGCTTGACCATTGCTAAAATACCCGTTACCAAGGGCGTGGCAGCAGAAGTGCCGCCAAAGGTACTGGTGTAGCTGGAATCTGAATAATCACTGCTAGAGGAGCCGGCATTGTATCCTGAGGATCCAACAATATCCGTCGTGGTAACGCCATAGGTACTGCCGCTGGAAGGGGCTGAGACAAAAACATTCGCGCCATAACTGCTGTAATAGGCGTATATGCCATTGCTTCCCACCGCGGCGACGGTAATGGAATCCGGACTGCTTTGGAGATACATCTTATTGGAATCACAACCGATGCTGGTACGATTATTACCGGCGGCAAAGCAATGGATTGTGCCTGCCAAAGTAGAAGTGCTCAATGCAGTTCGTTCCGCAATCGTACCACTATCCTTGACGAACGGGGTTGTTACGCCGTAGCTATGGTTCTCTACTTTGATGGTTGTGTTGGATCCGCTGCTGTGATAGAGCGTGGCATCGACGAATTGAGCCGTCGTCTGGTTGTCGAAATCGACGCGCAATCCGGCACAGCTTGCATAGGGGGCAGCGCCGGTAATACCTATGCCGTTGCCCCCTCGCGCAGCAGCCACCCCTGCCACGGACGTTCCATGCCGGTCATCGGAATTGACAGGCCCCGGATCATTGGCTGATCCGCTACTTACATAAGAGCCGAAATTATAACTATCATTGGCCGAATAATTCGGCTGCAAATCAGGATGCGTTGATTGCAAACAGTCATCGACGATTCCAATGGTAACGCCCTGGCCTGTAATTCCTCGGTTCCAAGCTCCTTGAATATTAGCATCTATACCTGTACCGATTTGGTTGACAAGGCTCCATTGTCCTCCAAGGCTTCCCGTCGGTGCAAACAACGGATCATTAGGTACAAAACTGCATAAGACATTATTGGATATGGCGTTGAGATAGGTTGCGGTTGCTCGCGTATCCTGAAGGCCCTGCGTAACGAGATTATTGGCAGCTGTTGCAGAAGAAGCAAGGAATACATAGGTATTAGGATCACTTTTCAGATTGTATTGAACGGTTAGCCCGTGGTCCGCTGCAAATTCTGAAGCTAGGGTTTCCGCTGTGAGGGATATGAGCAACTCCGAGGATTCCTGAACCTGGCATGTTGAGGACGAAATATTGTATCTCTTGACGTAGACGCCGGCATAGACATCATGACAATTCGATAATGCTGCAACGAGAAGGAATCCCAACAACATCCATCGCAACATGGTAGTTGTTATGATTTGTCGAATTTGGCGGATACGAGAATTCATGGGCGCTGCCATCCTTTCAATGGAGTGTAAAATATCCAAGAGTTCCCAACAGCGCCGGCATTAGGGCCGGACGGTGGAGGATCTTCTATCACTTGTTGAGCTTTCCATCTTTTTCAACTGTTCCTTTGCGGTCGCCGCCAACCTGGAATCCGGATAGCGTTCGATAAACACTAAAAAGCCTTTGCGGGCTTCCTCGGGTCGATTTGTCCATAGATAAGTCATGGCAATGTGATAAGT
>JAEAMG010002724.1_pt1 | contig 10554 bp, 9 predicted proteins | sample 8958741 | NCBI WGS metagenome assembly JAEAMG01 (sample SAMN16933256, study PRJNA681125) | bioreactor sludge metagenome | isolation source: anaerobic bioreactor treating anionic surfactant - SDBS | place: India: Bengaluru | collected 2019-02-28
GCAAAGCTCTGGATGGACCCGATCGCGGCCAGAAAGAGCAGGCGGTTGATCACCCACCAGATGAAGGAAGGAAACCTCCTGGCCCCTTCGCCGATGCCCACCCGTGCACTCCACCACACGCCAACGACAATCGCCCCCGCCATCGCCGCCAGCCCCGCCACCCCCACGCCAACCAGCTGTAGCGTCCCGCGTCCGTCTAGCAACCGGCCCACAAACGCTACCAGGCCGCCCAGTACGGTGGTCACGATACCAAAGATGACCGCAAGCAGGAAGATGCGCCCCAGCGCCTGTCCCTCCGGCTCGGCGACGTCCTGCGGTGGCGGTTGTTCGTGGACCGCAAACACCATGATCAACATGGTCACCACGAAAAAGACCATCAGCAGCAGGATCGACTGCCATGTCTTCCCCGCTCCGACCAACGGGCCAATGGTAAAGGCTACCAGCACGATGGGCAGCAGCTCCATCATCGCTTTGACGGCGGAGGCGCGCCCGCGCTGGTCCTCTGGCACCAGGTCCGGGATAATGCCCTGTACCGCCCCTTGCCCGATGTTGGACGAGAACTGTAACAACAGCACGGCGGCGGCGAGACCCCAGAAGTTGCCGGACAGGCCCAGCAGGGCAAGGAAGACCAGGTCCAGCAGGGTGCCCACAATGATGAACGGCCGCCGCCGGCCCCATCGCTTCGCCAGGGCCATAGGGATCAGAAGAACTGCTGCCCCTGCCCCAAAGAACAGAAGCCAGAAGAGTACGCGCCGGGTCCAGCGCAGAGTGGGCTTGTCGCTGAGCAGCCCTGTTGCCGGCTGGATAAAGATGGCTACCATGAGGCCGGCGGAGCGCAGATAGCCGAGGTAGGTGCTCTTGACCGCATCCGGGACAAACTGCGCTACCAGGAAAGGCAGAACGATGGGAGTCAGGGCATTGGAGGCCATGCTCAGGCCTAACGAGTAGATGTTGTGAGTGATGTAATCATACCAGCGCATCCGCTTCATGCCTCACCTCCATAAGGGAACCATACGAAGAAGACACAACCGACGCGTCAGGTGTTACTACCCCGTGCTCTAGGCGGGGTTACTACCCCGTGCTCTACTCTCTGTCCCCTACTTCCTTTCCCACAGTGGCGCTTCGCTCACAATGACCCGGCGCGTGTTGATGTACCACTCGCTCAGGGTGCGCAGGCGATCCGGATAGTCATGCAGGGGGCCCACACGCACGTTCTGGATTCTTTTGGCAATCGCATAGGCGTACACCGGATGGTAAATAGGCAGGGCTGGCACATCCTCGGCCAGCAGGCGCTGTATCTGGCGGTACAGCATGGCCCGGCGCTCTTCGCTTGTGGTGCGGCGCGCCTCTTCCATCAGCAGGTCGGCACGGTCGTTGCTGTAGGCGCCATAGTTCTGTCCTGCGCTGAGCTTTTGCGTCGAGTGCCATTGTGTGTAAAGATCCGGATCAGTCTGCAGCCACTGCCACTCGTAAAAAATAGCCTCATAGTTGTGAGGCACCAGAAAATCGCGTACTACCCCGGCGACACCCGCCGCCTCTGGTACGGCGTGGATGCCGACCTCAGCCCACTGGCGCGCTAGCTCGTTGATGATCTGGATCCGTGTCTCTTCATCATTGGTGAGAAGGGTGAATTCGAGCCGCAGGTCGCCCTTTTCCCGCACGCCGTCTCCATCTTCGTCCTTCCAGCCGGCTTTTTCCAGCAGGGCGATGGCCGCCGCCGGATCGTGCGCGTATTCTGCTGTGCCCGCCTCATATGCCCACGACAGGGGCATGACCGGACCGCTCGCCGGCACCGCCTGCTCATCCAGGATCTGGTCAATGATGCGTTGCCGGTCGCTGGCCAGGAGCAGCGCCTGGCGCACTTCTCTTTCCTGGAACACGGGTCGCTCCAGATTGAGAAAGACGACGGCATAGCCATCGAGCGGCGGCAAGTAGAGGTTCAGCTCGGTATCCGCAGCAGCTTCGTCGAGGTAGTCAGTGGCGACGCGGCTGATACCATCAACTTCGCCACGCTGGTACGCCGCGAACACACTGGCGTAATCGGGGTAGAAAATGAGCTCGACGCTGTCCAGATAGGGACGCCCACCATACTTGTCGGTGTGTGCCTCCAGAACCGCGTGCTGGGCGGTTACTTCGGTCACGTGGAACGGGCCTGTGCCAATGGGGTGCAGATTGAAGGGGTGATCGGCCAGCTCCCTGGCGGGTACCTCCTGGAGCAGATGGGCCGGCAGCAGGCCAATCGTGGTATAGTGCAGGAAGGGAGCAAAAGGCTCGGCCAGGGTAAAGCGCACTGTGGAGGAATCGATCCGTTCCACCTCGACGGTACGCCACAGCTCGGCCACCTCCTGTTGCGCGGGCAGGTCCGGCGAGCGCAGCAGGTCGATGGTCAGGACAACGTCATCCGCGGTAAAAGGTGCACCGTCGTGCCAAAGCACGTCCTGGCGCAAATGGAAAGTGTAGGCAAGGCCATCGGGCGAAATCTCCCAGTGGTCGGCCAGGTCCGGCTGGATCTGCCCGCGCTCGTCAGCCACTGTCAGCCCGCGAAACACGAGCGCAGCCAGGTCGCGGTCTACGTCGTTGAGCGTGCTGAGCAGAGGGTTTATGTAGCGTGGATTGCCCGCAACGCCTTCCCGGTACGTGCCACCGTAATCGGGGATGAGGACCGTGGTCGTGCGAAGAGCAGCATAGCCGGTCAATGTAAGAATAGCGAGGATGGCGAGCACCGCGATCACGGCTTGCCAGCGCATATCTATACCCGGTTTGTCCGTCTACATTCCGTCTAGAAACCCATTTCCCCGGCAGCCCTCGTAGCAGCGCGGGCAGGGACTGCGCAAAAAACGGGTTCCTGACCTCCTACTGGAACATCACGCTGAGCAACGAGAAGACGAAAAAGGCCACCATCGTGGCGATGGTGATGTTGAAAAGGGTCTTCTCAAAACCGCGGCGCGTCTTGTATACTCCGCCCTCGCCACCGAACATGCGGCTCAGGCTGCCACCCTTGCTCTGCAGAATAACGAGAACGATCACCGCTATGGACAAGATGATCTGTACGATATTGAAATACTTCGTCAAGTGCCGATTCCCTCCCGCAAAAGTGCGCCCATTATACCACACTTTGCCCAACAGCAAAAATGCCGCACCTCTCTTCCGGGCCTGGCAATCTGGCTGTTGTGCGGGAGTGCTTCTTGACTTTTCTCCCCCTGTGCACCAAAATAGCACCAGAGGATATCCTCTATTTCACGTCTTACGTTTTACGAACTAGCCTTCCGTCCTCGGAGTGTGACCTATGGAAATGCTGCGCACTTTTGTGGCGATCGAATTGGACGAGGCATTGCTCAAGACCCTGCGCCAGGTGCAGGATGAGCTCAAGCGTGCGCCTGTGGCGCGCCAGGCGCGCTGGGTGGCACCGGCTGGCATTCACCTCACGCTCAAGTTCCTGGGTGATGTGTCGTCGGACCGGATACCCGAGATCACGCAGGCCATCGAGCGCGGTTGCCATTCCTTTGCCCCATTCCGACTTGCCCTGTCAACCGCCGGTTTTTTCCCCAACGCACATCGCCTGCGTGTGGTATGGGTTGGCGTGGATGGCGATGTGGAGGTATTGCTGCGACTGCAGCGTGCCGTCGAGTCCGAGCTGAACGCTCTGGGCTTTCCGCCGGAGGGGCGCGGATTTCAGCCCCACCTTACCCTGGCCCGGATGCGCGATGATACGCACCCGGCCGAACGGGAGGAGATGGCCATGCGCATCGGCAAGGTGCAGGTGGACACCCACAGCGAGATGTGGGCCCGCGAAGTGCACCTGATTCGCAGCGAGCTGCGTCCCACCGGGGCCGTCTACACGTCCCTGGCCGTCGTGCCACTACGCTGATCTTGCACCGCAGAGGTCGCAGAGAGCGCGGAGAAAGCAAGATTGAGAACCTTGGCGACCCCGGCGTCCTCGCGGAAAACTCAAAGTTGACGAACTTGCGGAGTGTAGCCTGACCCCTTGTGTTTCCATAGGCTTTCTTGAACCTTTACGAGATAGGAGACCTGTGTTTGTAGCCGTAATCGGGGATAGCCGTTGCTCAAAGGAGGTTGCCGCACTGGCAGAGGCCGTCGGGCGCGAGCTGGCCCGGCGCGGCGCAGTTCTGGTATGCGGGGGCCTGGGCGGCGTGATGGAAGCGGCTTGCCGGGGGGCCAGGTCGGCGGGTGGGCTGACGATCGGCATCCTGCCGGGCACCCGGCGTGATGACGCCAATCGCTATGTGGATATCCCCATCGTCACGGGCATGGGCGAGGCGCGCAACGTGCTCGTTGTGCAGTCGTCTCAGGCCGTGATTGCCGTCCATGGCGAATACGGCACCCTTTCCGAAATCGCCCACGCGCTCAAACTTGGCATACCGGTAGTCGGTGTGTCCACCTGGGAGCTGGCCCAAGAAGGCCAGCCGCGTCAAGCCATCGTCCGCGCCCAAACACCGCAGGAAGCCGTCCAGAAAGCCCTTGCCCTGGCTCTGTCCTAGAGCCTCACGCTGAAACGGCCGAGTTCGTTTTGCTCTTTCTAATTTCTCATCTCTCATTTCTAATTCCCGATGGAGGGAGCCATGCACTTTCGCGATCGCCATGAGGCAGGACAACTGTTGGCGAGGGAGCTGGTCACGCTGCGCGGCCGCAAGGATGTCATCGTCCTGGGCGTCCCGCGCGGCGGCGTAGTCGTAGCCTACGAAGTAGCCCGCGCGCTGGGTGCACCGCTGGATGTCTACATCACACGCAAGATCGGCGCTCCTCAGAATCCCGAGCTGGCCATTGGCGCGGTAGCCAGCGATGGCACGCTCGTGCTGGACCACGAGCTGATCGAACGCATGGGGGTGCCCGATAGTTATGTCCAAAAAGAGACCGCGCGCCAGCGCCAGGAGATTAAACGGCGGATGGCCGCCTACCGCGGATCCCGCCCCGACCTGGAACTAAAGGGCAAGACGGTCATCCTGGTTGATGATGGCGTGGCGACCGGAGCCACCATATTGGCCAGTCTGCGCGCTATCAGGACCAGTCAACCGGCAAAACTTGTCCTGGCTGTGCCGGTCGGGCCGGAGGACACCATCCAGGTTCTGTCGGGCGAAGCTGACCAGGTGATCTGCCTGTACATGCCGGACCTGTTCTGGGCCGTGGGTGCGTTCTATGCCGTCTTTGACCAGACCTCCGATGCCGAGGTCATCCGGCTCTTGCAGGAGCCCGGGGTCCCAACACCGGGACACTCGGACACCAGGACACCAACGAACTAGGATGGGTCCTGGCGTGTTTTGCGGCTCCGGGGTCTGCTCGTCTTGGCCTTGGGCTTCGGCAAGAGTTCCTCGGCGGACGGCTCGGATGATTCTGGCGCAAGCGCCGGTGTTTGTTCTTCTGGTGCGGCCTCAAGGAGCACCGCCTCGACGGCAGTCTCTGGCTCCGCAGGTGTGGCGGCCGGCGCTGGCCTCGTGGCCATGCGCCGGCTTTGGGCGCGGATCCACAGAGCGGCGTGGAAGATCAGCCAGGGCAGGAGCAGCACGGTGATGAGTAACGCTCCCAGCCCGGTGAGCTGGGCATAGACCTGGCCGGAGCCGGCCGGTTGCAGGCCACCGGCCAGGAGCCAGCCCGAAACGCCCTGCCCCGCCATGCCCAGATACTCTTGTACGCCTACCCCGTTCCAACCTGCGCCCCACTGACCATCCGCAAACAGGGCGACGGCTATGATGCCCCAGATAGCCGGCAGGCCGAACGTGGCCACGGCCCCACTCGGGTCCGCCAGCTCCAGCTCCTGCTCCCAGGCGTACAACCCCAACAGGAACAACAGACCGGCAACCGCGCCAATCGCCAGCGCCGCCCAGGCCGGGATGAAGGCGCAGGCCGCGCTCACCGCTACCAGACCGGCCACCGTGCCCCGCCCGATGGCCAGTGCGTTGGGCTGTCCGGTGACAAACCAGGAATAGAGGCACGTCAGTAGCGCCCCGCCCGCAGCGCCCAGGAACAGATTCATCATCACCACAGCGGGAACGATGGTCTCCTGGATAAGTGGGTTGCCCAACACCAGCCCGCTCCAGCCGGCCACGGCCAGCAGCGCGCCCGCCGCCATGAACAGGGGAAAGTGGATTGGCGGTAGCTGCGGTGCCCCCTCGTCGGCGGCACGGTGCGGGCGAATGATGGCCAGGCCGCTGATTGCCACGCAAGTGCCGAGCAAAAAGATCGCTCCGGCTCCACCTGCGTCCACAAAGCCGTGCCCCAGGTCGATGTTGAGCCCCAGGTTGGCCAGCCAGCCGCCTCCCCACACCCAGTTGCCAAACAGCGGGTAGATCAGGCCGGAGACCAGGAAGCCGATGGCGAGCAGGTAGATGCGCTTGACATGGCCGCTCAGGGCCAGCAGGGTCACCAGTACGGCCGTGGTGACTGCCGGCAGGTGCGAGAGGAACAGGAAGTACACATCCGCATTGTAGGCGTCAGCGCTCAGGAAGAAACCGCGCAGGCCGATCAGACCCCAGCCCGTGCCCCAGACCGCATCCAGCGGTGACCACTCCGCGGTCAGGCTCTGCAGGCCGGGCAGGCCGGAGACAAAGGCCGCGCCGCCAAACTGGAAGGCAAAGCCGCACACCAGGTAGCCGGTTGCGGCGGTTGCCAGGGCCAGCAAGGCGGTCGTCGCCACCTCCTCGGCGCGCTTCTCACGGGCTGCGCCGATGGCCAGCAACGTCAAACCCACCGGCACAAGAAAGGCGATCACGTTCCACAAGGTCAACATCGAGCTCTGCAAGACCGGTACCTACCCTCTATCAGAATACTATCCACAGATTTCGCCGATTGGAGACATAGTCCGTATCGATCTGCCCGAACTGGCGTTAGTATCCCCAATCTGTGAAATCTGTGGATTCCTATATCACTGTCTCCGTGTCCTCTGTGTCTCCGTGGTTCAATCACGTCTGCTTCGTTTCGGCTTTGTCCAGCAGAGTCAGGATGCGCGCCGTGACCAGTTCCAGCGCGGCGACGTTTTGCCCGCCAAGCGGAATAATCACGTCAGCATAGCGCTTGGAAGGCTCGACAAATTCCAGGTGCATCGGGCGCACGGTGGACAGGTACTGTTGGATCACCGACTCCACGGTACGGCCGCGCTCGCTCACGTCGCGCCGCATCCGGCGGATGAGGCGCAGGTCGGCGTCCGTATCCACGTAGATCTTGACGTCAATCAGCTCGCGCAGCGGCGCTTCGCCGAGGATCAGGATGCCATCCAGAATCACTACCGGTCTTGGATGCACCGTGCGCGTCTGTGGCAGCCGGCAATAGGTCGCAAAATCGTACGTCGGCACATCAACCGAATGCCCTTGGCGTAGCTCTCGTACATGCTGGACGAGCAGCTCTGTGTCCAGCGCGTTGGGATGGTCAAAGTTGAACTGCCGGCGCTCTTCCAGTGGCAGATGGCTGAGGTCCTTGTAGTACGAGTCGTGCTGGATATGCGCGATGCGCTCTCGTCCCACGCGGTCCAGGATGGCTTGGACTACAGTGGTCTTGCCGGATGCCGTGCCGCCGGCCACGCCGATAACCAGGATGGGGTTGTTCGAAGCCGCTTCCGCCTCAGGTCTTGCCGACATATCGTCACCCCTTCTCGCACTAGTCTCGCCCGGGCTGCATGCTGTGCTGATTGTAACGGATTCCGGTAGGGTGTCAACTCCCACGGGTGCATTTCAGTCTGGGGGCGGATTTGTAGCATAGCCCCTTGCCGTTCGCCCCGCGTCTGTTTGACGGGGTGGGCGTCATGGTGACTGCGCAGAAACGGGCACAAGGCCCTATGCTACGGGTAGACTGCCACTCTGCCCCAAAACTGAAATGCACCCAACTCCCACCGGCGTGGCGCAGGTGGGACAAAGTGAAGGGTCTGCCTGATCGCGGAGTAAGGCAGACCCTTGTTCACTTGAGTCGAGGACGAGCTCTCGTCAGTTATACTGGCTTCTGGTCTCCCCCAGCGTGGCCTGCAGCGTCTGTTCCTTGCCGTCGCGGACGATGGTCAGGGTGACGGCCTGCCCGACCTCGGTCCTGGTCTCCAGGTATTTCATCAGGTCGCCCGTTTCGCGGATCTTGACGTCGTCGATGCCGATGAGGATGTCCCCGCCCAGGGACAGGATATAGCCGCCGATGCGCACGCGGCGCTGGCCGCCGCGTATCCCGGCGCGCTCCCCGCCTCCCCCGGACTCGACGCTGGTGATCAACATACCTCGTTCCACGGGCAGCTCGAGGTACTCCGCCAGCTCCGGCGCGAGGGTCAGCCCCGAGATTCCCAGTGAGGGATGAGGATAGTACCCCTTCGTCAGGATAGAGTTGACCACCCGCTTCACCGTGTCCACGGGCACGGCAAAGCCGACGCCGACCGAGCCACCTGTGACTGAGTAGATGGAAGTGTTGATGCCGATAACGCGACCCTGCGAGTCCAGCAGCGGCCCGCCCGAGTTGCCGGGGTTGATGGCGGCATCGGTCTGGATGGCGTTGTAGATGGTGGCCTGCCCCTCGGCCCCCTCTACCGGGCGTCCGAGGGAGCTGATCACGCCGGTAGTGAGCGTGCGCTCCAGCCCGAACGGGTTACCGATGGCAATCGCTCTCTGTCCCACGCGCAGGTCGGCCGAAGTACCCAGCTCCACCGGGTGGAGCTTGTCCGCCTCTACGTCAATCTTGAGCACGGCGATATCGTTGCCCGCGTCAACGCCCACGATGGTGGCGTCAGCCGACGTTTCATCGGACAGGGTGACGACCACCTGTTCGGCACCTTCCACCACGTGGTAGTTGGTGACGATGTGCCCCTCCCGGTCGATCACAAACCCCGAGCCGGTGCCTTCCTGCTCCTGCGCCCCCCAGAAAAAGTCGCGCACGATGATCCTGCTGGTGATATAGACCACTGCCGGGCTGACGCGGGCGTACACATCGATGACCGTCTGCTCTTCGAAATCCGCCGTCACGACCGCCGTGTAGAGGCCGGGGGTGGCGGTAACGACGATCACAATTGGCGTGGGGGTGGCCTGGGGTGTCGGCGTGGCCTGCAAATGAGCCACCCAATCACATCCCACCAGCGCCAGCACGGCCAGAGCTGCCCAGAGCACGGTTGTGAGCTTGATTCGTCTGTTGTTCATGCTTCACCCTCAGGTTCGCCGGGCTGCTCCGCACTCACTGCCACCGGCAACGTGAACGAGAACGTCGAGCCCTGGCCTGGTGTGCTCTCGACCCATACACTGCCGCCGTGAGCCTCAACAAGCTGTTTGACGATGGCCAGCCCCAGTCCCGCACCGCCGGTGGCCCGCGTACGGGACTGGTCGACGCGGTAAAAGCGGTCAAAGACATAGGGCAGGTGTTCGGGGGCGATGCCGGTGCCCGTATCGCGCACGGTGGTCACTATCTGCGTGGCGTTCGCCGTGGTCTTCACTGTGATCTGGCCGCCGGCGGGTGTGTGGGTCATGGCGTTGTGGATCAGGTTCTGCAGCACCTGCGCCACTCGCCCGGCGTCTGCCAGGATGGACGGCAGGCTCGCCTGCACATCAGTCTGCAAAGTCAGGCCCTTGCTGATCGCCGTGGGTTGCATGGCGCTCACCACCTGGGAAACGACCTGCTCCACTGCCGTGGGCTGCAGCACCAGCTTGAGCTGCCCGGCCTCGGCCAGGGCCAGCTCTTGCAGGTCGTTCACCAGCCGGGTCAGCAGCATGGCCTCGTCGTGCAGAGAGCCAATCACCTCGCTGCTGGGCTGCGCCACGCCATCCTGTAATGCCTCCAGGTAACCGCGGATGTTGGACAGTGGTGTACGCAGCTCGTGGGCGATATCGCTGGTCATGTTGCGGCGCAATTGTTCCATCCGCGCCAGACCATCGGCCATCGAGTTAAAGGCGTGGCCGAGCTGGCCAATTTCATCACGGCTGGACACGGTCACCCGCTGGCTGAGGTCGCCCGTTTCCATGCGCCGCGTGGCCTCTGTCAGCGCTTCCACGGGCCGCAGGATACGGCGGGAAAGTGTGGCCGCCAGGATGACGGCCACCACGACTGCGGCGATGCCCCCTGCCAGTAGCCAGCGGTTCACCGACCCCAGGAAGATGGCTTCGGGGCTGCCGGGCGGTAGCCCGCCCGTCCGTTGCACGTACAGGTAGCCAACCGGCACTTCCAGCCAGGTGATCATCACCCCGGTCCCTGCGGTGTCCGTGCTCACCTGCTGCCCGATTACCTTGTTCTCCGAATCGGCGAGGACCAGCTTGTTCTCATCGGCCAGGATGATGCGCTCGCCGCTCATATTGGACATCTGCTCGACAAGCGGCTGCACGTCGTCCCAGCTCCCGTATTGATCAAAGTGCCCGGCCAGCATACCCTGCAGGCGCCGGTCGTGCAGGACGCTGTTACGCTCCACGTAACGCTCGAACTCGCGTGTGGTGGTGCGGATCGCCAGTGCGGCGACGGTGCCGATCACAACGATCACCACGGCGATCAGCGACAGGAGCAACCGGAAGCGCAGGCTATGCCACATTCCCCTTCTCTCCTAGGTACTCCGTACCCCCTTCTTGGGGTAGGTACTCCGTACCCCCTTCTTGGGGT
>JAEAMG010002728.1_pt1 | contig 10546 bp, 8 predicted proteins | sample 8958741 | NCBI WGS metagenome assembly JAEAMG01 (sample SAMN16933256, study PRJNA681125) | bioreactor sludge metagenome | isolation source: anaerobic bioreactor treating anionic surfactant - SDBS | place: India: Bengaluru | collected 2019-02-28
ATTGTCGCATGATGAAATAGCAAGAGAACATAGCGCATAATACGGTACTCACAAGTATATATACATGCTTCATGAAATCCGATACATACTCCAACGCAAAAGGCAAGCGGGTTCTGGAATAGATTCGGGGTATTGGCTCCTTCCTGCCCGCTTCGCTCACTATTACCCAAAAGAAATGCGGCAACCCCAACTGCCGCTGCGCCAAGCAGGGGCCAAGGCATGAGACGGCGCTGCTTACATGGAAGGAGAACGGCGTCACCAGAGCCCTCCATGTGCCCCGAGAACTGCGGGACCAGGTCACGGCCTGGACTGCGGCATGGAGGAAACTAAAATTACTGATCGAAAAAATGGGTGACGTGTAAAAGCAGTTCCTCAAAATCCAACGCGCGAGCATAAAGAAGTCATCCGAGCGTTCCTGAAGACCTCCATCCACTTCTTTGGACCTATTCAAAAACGCTTGGGCAAACTATCCGAGCCCCGCAGAAATACAAAACCCGGGGAGGTCGTTTATTCCGTATCTTCTCTGGTTTTCATCGGCATCTTAATGTTTATCTGCCGCCTGGGAGCGCGCCGTCAAATCCGGCTGCTCCCGCACACCGTATTCCTCATCAAAACCTTTAAGAGACTTTTTGACGTGGACGACGTTCCCCACGGCGACGCGATGAACGATGTCTTCCTCAAATTATCGGTCCCCGAGGTTCAGGAAATCGTCTGCGCCATGACCGAAACCTTGATCGATAAGAAGGTGCTCTACCCGCATCGGCTCTTCCATCACTATTACGTCGTCGCCATCGACGCTACCTGCGTGCTCACCTACGACTATCCTCATTGCCCCTACTGCCTGAGTAAAAAGCACGGCAATGAAACGCTTTATTACCATCATGTCTTGGAGGCTGAAATCGTGACGCCTACCGGCATGGTGTTCTCGCTGATGTCCGAGTTTATTGAAAACCCTGAAGACGACCCTACAGAGAACCTCGAACAACGAAAGCAGGATTGCGAACTCAAAGCCTTTTACCGCTTGGCCCCGCGTCTCCACGAACGTTTTCCAAAACTGTCCCTGCTTCTGGACATGAACGGCCTGTATGCCGTGGGACCCTCCTGAGATAATGGCACATGCTTGATACACGCATCCATATCCGCTTCCATCAACCATAACCCCGAAAGTGTCTTCGAACCATGCTGCCGCCCCTTCTCCAGTCTCGCTCATACACTACCCCTGCACACCCTCCCCGTTTTTGTATCCGCCCAATCCTCGTTCTATCCGTCGCACAGCCATTTCCACCGACAAAACTCCTCGACGCGTCATTGCTGGCTTTAACTCCATTGATTTGCGCCGCTTCCGCCTCAATGCCTAAAATAACAGGCTCTGGAACTTCGGTCTAGGGCATGGCAGGGTTTCCAAACATTGGGACAGAATGGCATAAGAAATTGGCTGATAGTCACTCCATATCCTGGCTCACAGTAGTCTGGGTAACCATCGCGGCAGTCTGCTTCTCGCTGGCGCTGGTCCATCTGATGTTCTGGTGGCGGCGCAGAAAGGCGTGGGAGCATGCGACTTTCGCACTGGTGGCCTTGGCGACGATAGGCTCTGCATGCAATGAATTGCAGATGATGTGGGCGGAAACGCAGGAAGCGTATAGCACGGTGCTGCGATGGACTCATGTGCCGTGGTGTATTATAGTCGTCACCCTGGTAGTCTTTGTGCGAAAGTATCTTCGGGCCGGTCGCCCGTGGCTCGCATGGATGGTCTGTGGCCTGCGTATTTTGTCGCTCATCATTAATTTCTTTCAGCCGATGAACCTGAATTTCCACCGTATCACGATCTTTAAACATGTCCAGTTCCTCGGTGAACCCGTTTCAATTGCCGTGGGTGAACCAAACCCTTGGATGTTGGTCGGCCAGTTGAGTTTGGTACTGTTCGTGATTTTTGTCGCGGATGCCGCGGTTACCGTCTGGCGTCGGGGCGACCGGCGCAAAGCGTGGTCGCTGGGTGGAAGCCTCATCTTTCTTGTTGTGGCAGCCACGGCACAGATATTGATGACTTATTCTGGAATCTTTCTCATGCCGACCACGATAAGCCTGTTCTTTCTGCCCATGGTGGCAGCCATGGGCCTGGAACTCAGTGATGAAATGCTCCGCGCATCGCAACTGTCGGCTGAACTCAACGAGAGCAGGGAACAGTTATCTTTGACCGCAAGAACTGCGGGGGCGGGGTTGTGGTCATGGGACTATAAAACAGGCCAGATATGGGCGACGGAAAAGACACGTGCGCTGTACGGCTTTGCACCATCAGAAGAAATGACCTATTCAACCTTTCTTGAAAGGGTCCATCCTGATGATCGTGAAAGGGTTGACCGCGCTGCGCAGCAAGCCTTTCAAGAGTCGTCGGAGTTCCGGTCAGAATACCGGGCTCTGTTGCCGGACAAGACTGTCCGCTGGGTCAAGGCACAGGGCCAGGCATTTCTGGACAGTTCCGGCGAACCTGAACGGATGACCGGTGTGTCCATAGACATCAGCCGGCACAAACAACAGGAAGGGGAAATGGCGGAATTGCGCCTTGAACTGGCGCATCTTAGCCGGGTCATGGTCATGAACGAGTTGTCCACGTCCCTGGCGCATGAGATTAACCAGCCGCTGGGGGCCATTCTGAACAACGCATCTGCCGCCGCGCTGCTGATACCGCGAGCAGAGGACACCAAGGAGGAGTGTGCCGCGATCGTAACGGACGTCATCCAGGACGCGCGGCGCGCCGGCGATGTGATTCGCAGGATTCGGGGGATCGTGAAGAGGACCGACGCGCAGTCTGAGCCCATGCAAATCAATGCCTTGATTGCGGAAGTCGTTGACCTGTTTCGCGACAGCCTGAGCACGAACAGGGTGTCCGTTCTCGTATGTACCAAATCCGACATTCCTGAAATCCGGGGGGACCGGGTTCACGTGCAGCAGGTCTTGGTAAACTTGATCACAAATGCCATGGACGCGTTGAGGGATACCCCGATAAAGACACTGACGATCCGTTCAGACATGGACTCGTATGGAGGGATATTGGTGAGTGTCTGTGATTCCGGGACGGGGATTGACCCCGCAGTGAAGGACAAGATATTCAATCCCTTTTTCACGACCAAGAAGGACGGCCTGGGCATGGGGCTTCGCATTTGTCAGTCGATTATCGAGGAGCATGGCGGGCGTATTCGGGCTGAAAACAATCCGGACGGCGGCGCGACGTTTACTTTCACCCTGAAGATCCGACCGGGAGAAACCGCATGAGTGACAGCGGAACAATCGTATATATTGTGGAGGATGACGTCTCATTCCGAAAGAGTCTGGAACGATTGCTCCGGGCATCGGGATTTGAGTTCATTTCCTGTGAATCTGCCACGGCGTTTCTCATGCAATCCCGTCTCAGTCGGCCCGCCTGCCTTCTGTTGGATGTGATGCTTCCGGACATGGATGGGCTCCGCCTGCAGCAGGAAATCCTGGCGCGGGGCATCAGCCTGCCCATTGTTTTCATTTCCGGGCATGGCAACATCCCGATGAGCGTTCAGGCCATGAAACAGGGATCTGTTGATTTCTTACCCAAGCCCTTTGATGCCGGTACGCTGAAGGACGCCATTATCAGGGCTCTAGAGCGGGACAAAGAGAACCGAAACAAGGAGGTCCAGATTAACCGGGCCAAGGCTTTGATTGAGACGCTCACTCCCCGGGAAAAGGAAGTGCTTTGCTGGGTGATATCCGGCAGACTCAACAAGCAGATCGCCCGCGCCTTGGGAACCACCGAAAAAACCATCAAGGTCCATCGCGGCCGCGTCATGGAGAAAACCGGTGTGACGTCCGTGGCGGCTCTCGTCCGCCTGGCGGAGCTGGCCGACATCTCACCTGCCCCGTAGAATGAACACGCATATAACCCCCGATGTCCTTCGTGGTTTAGGCCCCGCTGTGGCTCTCCTCCCCCCCTGTTCTATTGGACCAACGTCCAATAGACAAAACCCTCTTCTGCCTCTATAATAAAAAGGCTGGGAGGTTTCATGGTTGCTCCAGTCGTGCATTGTTACATCATTGATGATGATTTGTCCTTTGGCAGGTCGCTCAAACGGCTGCTTAATGCCGGTGGAATGTCCGCAGACTGCTTTACATCGGCCCAAGCCTTCCTTGATTCCGTTCCTCCCGGCCAGGCTGGGTGTGCCATCGTGGATGTTCACATGCCCGACCTCGACGGGTTCGAGTTGATGAACAAGATGCGCGACCTTTGTTATGTCATGCCTGTAATTATCATGACCGGGCAGACAAGAGCCGATACTCGGGACCTGGCCTTGGAACAGGGCGCCGTTGGCTTTCTGCGAAAGCCATTCGATGCGGAATCTCTACTGGAATTGATGAGATAACATACAAATGACGAGACCGCATAAGAAGCAAACTAAGAAGAAGAACGACGTTGGAAAATGAAATGAAAACCATGCGACTGACGAAGAACATAACCCTTCTGGCCTTGGCTACTGGCGTGGTATGTGTGGCAGGCGCCGTATGGTTCTCGCATCCGGAACCGGGAGCTACATCGTCGGCCGATAATCTCAAAGGCCAGGCGCCCGCGCGACCGCCGTATGACACATCCTCGCCTGCGCCAAGACCTTCGTTGGGGTTTGGTGTTGCGAAAGACGCTCCTGTCTCCCGCGATGCGCTTCAAGAAAAGATTGTGGGCCGATGGTGCCGACCGGATGGAGGCTATGTGCTGGAAATCAGGAGCATCGCCACCGACGGTGAGGCGGAGGCCGCCTATTTCAACCCAAAACCAATCCACGTTGCCAAAGCCAGGGTGTCACGCGAAGGTGCCCGCGTTGGCGTTTACGTGGAACTGCAGGACGAGAACTATCCGGGCTCAACTTACAGGCTGGTCTACGATTCGGCGGCGGATTGCCTGCAAGGTACTTACTACCAGGCCGTGGCCAAAGAGACCTATGACATCGTATTCGGGAGGATGAAAACATGACCTCGCGCTGGTCAGATCCTTTCGGCTTACAGGGGCTGCTTGACAAATATGACGCTCCCCTGCTGATGGCCGACCGCAGTCCACTGCACTTTCACGCGATGGCCAAACCAGTCGGAGCAAGCTGCAATCTCCAGTGTTCGTACTGCTTCTACCTCAGCAAAGAGACGCTGCCGAACGGAGCCGGAACAGGGCGCATGTCCGAAGAGACCCTTGAACGCTTCGTCCGTCAGTACCTCGCTGGGGTGACCGCTCCTGTAGTGACATTCACGTGGCAAGGCGGCGAACCAACCTTGCGCGGGCTCGAGTTTTACCGCAAAGCGGTGGCCCTGCAACAACAATACGCCCGGCCCGGCCAACAAGTTGAAAATGATCTGCAAACCAATGGGACGCTGCTGGACGAGGAATGGTGTGAATTCCTGAAAGAGAACCAGTTTCTGGTGGGCCTTAGCATTGACGGGCCGCGCCGGATGCACGATATGTACCGGATCTGCAAGTACGGCGGCCCCACATTCGACAAGGTGATGCACGCCGTAACCCTCCTGAAACGATATGCGGTGCCCTTCAACACGCTGACCTGCGTCAACCGATTCAATGCACGGTACCCGGCTGATATCTATCGCTTTCTGCGGGACAATGTGGGGTCGACGTACATGCAGTTTACACCGGTTGTCGAGTACCGGGGATTCGAGCAGCGGTCGGCCCTTGCGTGGAATGCGGAACACCAGACCACGGAGAACGACCCAAAGTCGCGTCCGGACCACCCGGACTCGATAGTCACAGAGTGGTCGGTTGATCCCGAGGATTGGGGAACTTTCCTCTGCCGCTTGTTCGACCAGTGGGTCAAGCAAGGTCTGGGTGACGTTTTTGTCAATCAGTTCGAAACGCGGGTGGCGCAGCACATGGGGCTTCCTTCGCAGATGTGCGCGTACAGCGAGAACTGTGGGAAATGCGTGGCCGTGGAATACGACGGTAGCCTCTATTCCTGCGACCATTTTGTGTATCCGGAACACCGGATCGGCAACCTCGTCGAAGACGAACTACGCCAGGTGGTACTCTCACGTGCCCAAGTGAAATTCGGCTATGCAAAGAGCGAGTCGCTGCCGCGGAAGTGCCAAGAATGCCCGTATCTGACCGATTGTCAGGGTGAGTGTCCGAAGAACCGCATCCTGCACACCGTCGCTGGCGAGCCGGGACTGAACTATCTTTGCCGGGGCCTCAAGAGATTTTACGCACATGCCTTGCCGAAAGTGGAAAGGATCGTCGCTGACATAAGGAAGGAACGGAGGCAGCCTGTGAGCAGGATGTGACTCTTGCGAGTCAGGCTGAGGTCTTGAACCCAGGTCGCCTGAAAGCGAACCGTCAAAGGAGACAGAACATGAAGAAGAAGATGAGACGAAATCTGCTGAACATAGCACTTTCCACCGGCGTGGCTGTGGCCGGGGGTGCGGCGAATATGGCCCACGCGCAGGATGTACTGCCCTTCGCGCCCAAGCAGTCAGGCAGTATCGCCGGACGCACGATACAGGAATCGGTCTACAGTCCGGCCGCCCCTGTGAGCCATCTACCGAAGGGAGCGCCAAATGTCATCATCTTCCTTGTAGATGACGCCGGCCCCGGGCTGCCAAGTACCCTGGGCGGCGAAGTCAATACGCCCACAATGGATCGACTCATGAAACAGGGCATTGCCTACAACCGGTTCCACACCACCGCGATGAGTTCACCGACACGGGGTGCATTGCTGACCGGACGGAATCACCACCGCATCGGCGCCGGCCAGATCGCCGAGTTGGCTAACGATTGGGACGGCTACTCCGGCACGCAGCCCAAGAGCAGCGCCATGGTCCCCGAAGTACTCAAGGGGTATGGGTATCACACCGGCGCGTGGGGCAAATGGCACAACACGCCCGCCGAGCAGACAACCGCCGCCGGCCCGTTCGACTACTGGCCGACCGGCTATGGTTTTGAATATTTCTACGGCTTCCTGGCCGGCGAGGCTTCGCAATACGAGCCGCACCTCGTGCGCAACACCACCGTGGTGGAACCGGAAGAACCGAAGGACGGCAAGCCGTACCACCTTACCGAGGATCTTGCCGGAGACGCGGTCACCTGGCTGCAACAGCATAAGGCCTTCACACCCGACAAGCCGTTCTTCATGTACTGGGCTTCCGGCGCCATCCACGGCCCGCACCATATCATGAAGGAATGGGCCGACAAGTACAAAGGGAAGTTCGATGACGGATGGGATGCGTATCGCGAACGCGTATTCAAGAACGCAAAAGCCAAGGGTTGGATTCCGCAGAACGCGCAACTCACGCCGCGCCCCGACACGCTGGCCTCTTGGGACAGCATCCCCGAGGAGGAGAAACCCTTCCAGCGCCGCCTGATGGAAGTGGCCGCCGGCTATGCCGAGCACGTGGACTACAACATCGGCAAGGTTGTGGATGAAGTGGAGCGTCTCGGCTACGGAGACAACACGTTAATTTTCTACATCTGGGGCGACAACGGCTCCTCGGCCGAAGGCCAGAATGGAACTATCAGCGAGTTGTTGGCCCAGAGCGGCATTCCCTCGACTGTTGCCCAGCACATCACGGCCTTGGATGAACTTGGTGGTCTTGACGTGCTTGGCTCGCCTAAAACGGATAACCAGTATCACGCGGGCTGGGCATGGGCGGGCAGCACGCCCTACAAATCTACCAAGCTGATAGCCGCGCATTTCGGCGGCACGCGCAACCCGATGACTGTCTGCTGGCCCGCGAGGATCAAACCCGATGCGACGCCGCGGACCCAGTTTCTGCATTGCATCGACGTGGTCCCGACCATTTACGACGTTGTTGGCATCACCCCCCCGAACGTGGTCAACGGTATCCCGCAAGACCCGTTCGATGGCGTCAGCTTCGCCAGCACGTTCAATGATGCCAAGGCCAAGGAAGTCCGGCACACCCAGTATTTCGAGATCATGGGGAGCCGCGGCATCTACCAGGACGGCTGGTTTGCCGGCGTTTTTGGCCCGCGCACTCCGTGGGTTCCCGGACTGCCGAAGGGTTTCTTCGACGAAAAGGGCCAGGTCGCGTGGACGCCGGACAAGGACAAGTGGGAACTGTACAACATTGACGAAGACTGGACGCAGGCCAATGACCTTGCCGACACGATGCCCGAGAAACTGGCCCAGATGAAGGAAGTCTTCACCATGGAGTTTGCCAAGAACAAGGGCTATCCCATAGGCGGCGGTTTGTTCATTCCCGTAATGCGTCCCGACCTGAAAATCACGACGCCCTACACGGAGTGGACCTTCTCCGGCAATATCACACGCATGCCCGAGTTCACCGCGCCCGCCTTGGGCAACAAGGAGAACGTCGTTACGATTGACGCCGAGATTCCCGCCAACGCCAACGGCTGTCTCTATAAACTGGGGTCGTTTGCGGGCGGCTTGACCTGCTACTTGAAAGATGGCGTACTCTCTTATGAGTACAACCTGTTCGAGATACAGCGCACCCGGATAAAGGCGGAGGAAAAACTGGCTCCGGGCAAGGCAAAGATCGAGGTTGTGACGAAATATGTAGTGAAGAAACCGGCTGGTCCTCTGGATATCACCATGAAGGTTAATGGCAAGGAAGTCGCCAGGGGCACAGTGCCCGTCAGCGCGCCATTACTTTTTACGGCCAACGATTGCCTCGATATCGGCATCGCCCTCGGCTCGCCCGTGTCGCCAGAGTACTTTGACCAGGCGCCGTTCAAATTCAACGGCAAGATTGAGCAGGTACACGTGCAATACACCAAGTAATTACCAGTTCCTGCGTGAACCGCGCCCGCCGTCACGCGGTGGCGGGCGCGGCGACCAGGAAGGAAAAAAGCGAAAGGAAACAGGACAATGAAAACCAGGCCAAGACAAGATCTCATCGCTATCGCGATGGCACTGCTCACATGCGCCATGTGCGCGCAGGCACAGACCCCGCCGCAGATGAAGATGACGACGGACATTCCGCCGCAAATCACCACGCCGGATTCCGTTGAGACCCGGCTGGGCACGCTCAATTTCTTCGACGGCTTCCCGGACGATGCCACTGTTGAGAAGGTCTATGACAACCTCGACTTCTCGCGCGGCGTGCAGGCGTTCCTCACCGCCATGCCCGGTGCGTCGGTCTATGCAGCGCGCGAAGGCATGCGCAGCCAGGGTGCCGACAATCAGACCGTGCTCATTACAGAGACGCTGATGGACTCGAAGTCGCTGTTCCTCACGCCGAACTCCGAAACCGTCTATAGCATGATGTGGCTGGACTTGAAGGACGGCCCGCTAGTCATCGAGACGCCGCCGAACATTCTGGGTATCATTGACGATCACTGGTTCAATTATGTCGGCGACGTGGGCAACGCCGGCCCGGACCGGGGCAAGGGAGGGAAATTTCTGCTGCTGCCGCCCGGCTACCAGGGCGACGTGCCCACGGGCTACTTCGTCTTCCGCTCCGCCACGTTCGGCAATATCTTCTTCTGGCGCGGCTTTCTGGTCAACGGCGACCCCCGGCCGGCCGTAGAGAGCACCAAGAAATTCGCCAGGGTCTATCCGCTGGCGCAGGCGAAAAATCCGCCGCCGATGAAGTTCGTCAACATCTCCGGCAAGGCCTTCAACACGATCCATGCAAACAACTTCTCGTTCTTCGAGGAAATCAACCATATCGTGCAGGAAGAACCGAATGCGGCACTGAATCCGGAAACGCTCGGCCTTCTGGCCGCCATCGGCATCGAGAAAGGCAAGCCCTTCGCCCCGGATGCGCGCATGAAGCGGATTCTCACCGAGGCTGCGGCCGTGGGCAACGCCACCGCGCGGGCCACTATTTTCAGGAGTCGCCTCAAGGACACGCCTCTCTTCCCAAACAGCGCATGGAGCACGGCGTTCCCTGGCGGTAGCCACGAATTTCTCTCGCAGCCGGGAGTGCGTAACCTCGATGCCCGCACGTTCTTCTTCTACTACGCCACGGGCATCACGCCGGCCATGGCCGCGAAGATGGTGGGTGTCGGCTCGCAATATGCCGTGGCGTTCGTCGATTCCCAGGGGAAGGCGCTCGACGGCAGCAAGACCTACAAGGTGCATCTGCCGCCAAACATTCCGGCGAAAGACTTCTGGTCGTTCGTCGTTTACGACAACCAGACGCGCTCGATGCTGCAGACCGACGCGCAGTTCCCCAGCCTCGGCAGCCAGTCCAAAGGCATCGTCATCAATCCCGATACTTCGGTGGACGTTTACTTCGGCCCGACCGCGCCAGCGGGGCACGAGGCGAACTGGGTGCAGACTGTTCCCGGTAAGGGCTGGAACGTCGTCCTGCGTCTCTACGGCCCGCTCCAACCGTGGTTCGACAAGACCTGGAAACCTGGCGAAATTGAGTTGGTGAAGTAATTCGATGATAAACAGCTCGGGCTACTCGCGAGAGCGGCTCGCGAGTTCACGTCTGATGCGAAAACTCAACAGCCAGTATCAAGGAAATGAAAAGAAGAACAGTGAAGACAGTACACAAAAGGAACCTCCTCGGCGCCGCGCTCATCGTATCTATGGCGGCCCTGTCCACT
>JAEAMG010002725.1_pt1 | contig 10544 bp, 5 predicted proteins | sample 8958741 | NCBI WGS metagenome assembly JAEAMG01 (sample SAMN16933256, study PRJNA681125) | bioreactor sludge metagenome | isolation source: anaerobic bioreactor treating anionic surfactant - SDBS | place: India: Bengaluru | collected 2019-02-28
TTTCGGTTTCATGGGGAAGAACGGCGAGATTCACGACCTTGGTGCGGAATCCCTGCAGGTAACCGGTTCCGACGCGGTGGGCGGGTTGGTGGGATATAACGATGGTGGAAAAATCCTGTCCTGCTGTGTCTCCGGCACATGTGCTGGAGCTGAATTTGTGGGTGGTCTGGTCGGGTTTAACAGGGGAGAGATTACCTCGTGTTATGGCACATGTGCGGTAACGGGTGCGGATTCTGTGGGTGGTCTGGCGGGGCATAATGAGGACGCTATCATTACAGCGAGTTATGCCGCAGGACCGGTGGTGGGCGAGGATTCCGCAGGCGGTTTGGCGGGACATAATGATGACGGTATGGTGGTGTCGTGCTACTGGGATAAGACTGCCTGCGGGCAGGACAGCAGCGCCGGCGGAAAAGGATTATCAACGGTTCAGATGGGTACGATTTCTTACTTCCAAAATGCCGGATGGCACGAGTATCCATGGGTCATGAGCGCGGGTATGCCGCCCCGGCTGGCATGGGAAAAGGGTGATTGGGAAGACATCCCCCGGCCCGAGGCGGTTCCTCTGTCGGGAAGAGGTACGGAACTAAACCCCTATAAAGTAAAAAGTGCCACTGATTTTGCTTCGTTAAGTTGGCATGTTGACATCCTGGATAGTCATATCCGCTTGACGGCGGATGTGGACCTTTCGGGAACGACCCTGTACCCCATAGGGGATTTAGGACCATTCACGGGTGTGTTTGACGGGGATGGTCATATACTTCGTAATGGCGAAATTAGTCTGTCCGAAGCCGACTATGTGGGCTTGTTCGGGTATCTGGGGTATGGCGGTGAAATTCGTAATCTGGGCGTTACATCGGTGACGGTTGTGGGAGACGGTTATGTAGGCGGGTTGGCAGGCCTCGTCGAAGGCGGCACGGTGGCTTCGTGCTACACCACGGGTGCGGTCACGGGGCACGAATTCGTTGGTGGTCTCGCGGGCTTCAACAGGGGCACTGTGGACTCGAGTTATTCCTATGCCGCTGTTACTGCGGACTCGTTTACGGATTATCGGGGAGAGGGGAATACCACGCTGGTTTTAGGCATAGTCGCGGGAGGCCTGGTCGGGCAGAATCGGGAGGGTGATATCATGTCGAGTTACGCCACAGGACCGGTTATCGGAGACGGGGATGTCGGTGGTCTGGTCGGATATAATCGCGACGGAACCATTACGGCATGCTATTCCAAAGGCCATATCTCGGGTGAGTTCCGTTTCGGAGGGTTGGTGGGATATAACCTGGGTGCGGACTGGGCGAGTTTTTGGGATGTGGATGCGAGCGGACAGCGCGATAGTGCGGGAGGGAAGGGCCTGACAACGGCGCAGATGGGCACGATCTCCTGCTTCCAGAACGCCGGGTGGAACGCCTACCCCTGGGTAATGACCGCAGGCGCTCCGCCAAGGCTCGAATGGGAAAAACTCGGCTGGCCTGATATTCCAAAACCGGCCTCTGTTCCCCTCGAAGGCAAAGGTACGGAGAAGAATCCCTTCCGTGTCGGCACACCGGAGGAGTTTGCCTTATTGAGTTGGCATACGTCTTTATTGGATAAGCATATTCGACTTACAGCCGACCTGGACTTGGCTGGAACCACCTTGAAACCCATCGGTGATCTTGGAACTTTTACCGGAGTGTTTGATGGAAGCGGGCATGTGTTGCGCAACGTGAAAATCAATCAGCCCGGAAGTGACAAGATCGCCTTGTTCGCCTGTCTGGGCGAAGGCGGTAAAATTCATGACCTTGGTCTGGAGGGGGTCATGATCACAGGCGCTAACTATGTCGGCGGTCTGCTGGGATATAACGATGGCGGCGAGGTGATCTCGTGCCACGTGGCGGGCACTGTCGTCGGTACCTCCCATGTCGGCGGTCTCGTGGGATATAACGATGAAGGTACGGTTACCTCATGCTATGCCCTTGTCAGTGTTGCCGGGGAATCTTTCGTCGGCGGTCTCGTGGGATATATTGACGACGGCGCTATAACCTTGTGTTACGCCGCAGGTGCGGTTACGGGCGATTCGTCTGTTGGCGGCCTGGCAGGTAATAATGAAGATGGCATGGTGACCGCGTCTTATTGGGATATGGATGCCTCAGGGGTGTCCGTGAGTGACGGTGGCGAAGGACGCACCACGGATGAAATGACCTATCCCTATGCGTCAAATACCTATGTGGGATGGGATTTCGTATCGGTTTGGATATCCGGCACCGAGGATGGAACAAATACGAACTATCCTTCTTTGCTGCTGCCTCCGGCCGACGAAGGCGCCGGGTGCTGTGGAGCATCCGACAAAGCCATGACCATTAAAGAAATGATTGAAAGAACCTTCAGGGATTGGTGGATGCTGGGAATCAGCATGGTGTCTCTTGTGGGGCTCGCCCGCATGCGCCGATAACCCGAAATCGTCCCAGCCACTTGAGGCGCCGCATACATTAAAGAAACGGGGCCCTTGATTATGGGGTTCAATCGGGAAAAAAGGGGGCGNTCCCCCCCCCTTGCGGCGCCGCTTCCTTCCAGGAAGCGGCGCCTTTCTTTATGGGTAGCATGCCTGAAAAGAGTGGCAGGATTTGAAACTATATGTGGCGAATTGACACATCGTGAGATGTCTGGCTCTATCTGCCATAGTACTGCTCAATCTCTTGATCCCACCCAAAGGCCCCTTGCCTCATTTCTAGATCGGGGGGAAAGATATTGAAAAATAATTCATATAAAAGCACCAAGAACACATCGGTGGATTTTAATAGCTATCCATATAATATTGTATTTATTACATGAATCTTGCCAAACGATTACCCACCACATTCGATTGTATACTTCAGTTTAGATCATTCTGAAATCAGTTGCAGAAGAGCGCACAACGAAGGTAATGAAATGGTTCTGATTGTCAAAATCTCCTATTAAGATGAGCATGGTACTGCAAGAGTGCAGTTATACCCGGTGATACACTCCACAACCCTTCGTCAAAAAATCACTGTAGTTTTCCCACATGCCCTAAAAAACGGCGTGCATCATGAAATCACGGGCGAGTAGGGACAGAAAATCAATCTAAAAACGAATCAATATTACAAAATAAATTAGGAATAAAAAGAGCTTGACATCCATCGCGACTTGTGTTATCCTTTATATGATGAAACGATTCACTTGATTTTTTGATAGTTGAATCTTGGATAAAGTAGAAAGAAAATAACGTTCATATTTGAATTATTATTCCATTATGGTGCTGCATTGGTAACTATTACCCAAACCGAGTAACGTCCGGTCGTATTATGCTAGCATTATCTCGTCTCAAATGGGCACTTTTTGTATGGACAATATAGGCGAAGGCGCGGGTGCCTAAGCCTTTAAATCTTACCACAATTTTTTGAGTATCTGCGGGTGCTGGCGGTCGGGAGATGCGCAGGAAAGGGAACAGGGCTTTTAAGCAATCTTCTTGTGTGCCCCCAGGGCAGGCCACCAAAAACGCGTAATGCCTTTGATTTACACAACGACATTGATGGCAATCGCCCGATCGCCCGCCCTTTATTACCAGTGTTTTTTATCTATGAAACGCTATACGGCCCAGATCACTTAAATAACACCTGTATGACTGTCGAGGCAACGAGGACATAGGAGAGATTTATGAATAAACAGAACAAAGTAGATCCGTTTACGGGGTTGACTAAGTATGTTGACGGCGTGCCTATTATAACGAATATGGTGAAGGAGATCTTCAAGGATCTGACTGGACCAAAGCAGTGTCAGGCAAAGGACGGTACCAGTCTGAACATTTTTTCCGGCGCTGGAGACCTTGAAATACATGTTTTTGATAAGGGTGTAGACGAAGTAGTTATTGAGCTTCAAATTACCCCGACCGGGCGGTACTTTCGCATTCATGATCATGCGGCGTTGGTGGACAATCTGGGCATCCAGTGGAATTGGGGGGCTTGCAGAGATAATGGACAATGGCGTTATCATCTTGCAACGAAACTTCGTGTTGAGGAACTTGGCGGCTCACGCAACACCCTGTTACGCGAGCAACTAAAACAGGTGCGGCTCTGGCATGCGGAAGTGTCGCCATTGCGGACGCCAACTTTCGATTTGCGGAAAATACGCGCCCTTTATGAATCGTACTCCGAGGTGCTTGTTCCGGTAGTTCCCTGGCAGTACGACGGGGAACCCGGAAAGGCAATGAGTGCCTGGGCCGAAAGGGTTGCGCAACTTGTGTACAGTGGGCTTGCCGTGGCGGTACCGGCCGAGAGCACGGTGGAGCAGGAATTGGCCTTGGCCGTGCTGGCCCAATCGTTATTCCATATCAGAGAGAAGAGCCTGGGTATGGTAATCCGGAGGTCCCTCGATGGAGATCGCCTGTTACAGGCGGTGACCAAGGCCCCGGGTATCGTTGCCGTACCGGTGCGGATATTACAGATGACCATTAATGCGTATCAATTGGGAAATGAAATGCATAATGTTCTCGAATCCTTGTCGGGTGCAGGCGCGCCTTGTGTTTTTTATGGTTCCTACTCAGAGTTACAGGGTGTATTTCAAGGCGGCCAGGGTGCGGTGCACGATCCTTTAAAGCCCGTGGTCAGCCGCTTGCCGGATCTGCCGCTGGCTGTGTTTATCGCCTTTGCTGTGGAATGTGAGTGCTGCAAAAAGGATATCGTCTCCGTCTCGGCGAAAAGAGATATGTGCATTAAGACGGCGGAGGCCCTGGATACACTTGACGAGGATAATGCACGACGCTTGGTGAAACAAACAGCGGCCTATGTGGTACAGCAGGCCGTGGCGACCAAACAGTCTGTCGAGGCGAGGAAGTTTGTAAGTTTTTTAGACACCCGGGTCGAAACACTTGGAGGATTGAACCATAGCCCTCAGATCACCAAGATATCGCCCATACGCAAGAAGATGATCGAGTGTTTCACTGATCCCGGTTTCCTGTCATTCCTTACAGACAATCTGGTAGGGCAAGATGACGCCTTGCAGGAGATTTCTGAAAAGTTGATGAAAGAGGCGCTGACCCGACCGCCCCATCAGCCATTGCGCATTGCGTTGGTCGGTGAACCGGGCACCGGAAAATCACAATGCCTGGTATTGTTGGCGAAGAAGCTTAATATGATTTTTGAGGGAATCGACATGGCCCAGTTCAGTTGCACGGAGATGGCCAAAACGCAGCTGTTCGGCAGCAGTCCTGGCTATGTTGGCAGCAATGAGGCGGGACGTCTCGAGCACATCGCTAAAAATTTCACGGGCGTCGTTGTGGAGTGCAGCGATCTGGACCATGCTCATCCTACGGTACAACGTGAGGTGGGTGACTGTTTTCTCTCCATTTTTGAGTCAGGCACCGCCCAAAACGGTAAGGGGCAGTGCTTTTCCTGCGCCAATACCATTTTTGGCTTCACGCTCAACCTTCCCGAAGGCAAGGATGAACGCATGTTTCATCGTACCGGTTTTGGTAATGCGCCGAGTCGGGAAGAAGTACAGAGAAATGTACGCCGCGAACTCAAGGGCATGATTTCCGGCGCATTTTGGAGCCGCATGGGTGATCCCGTGCTTTTCTGCCCCATCAATGAGCACGGAGCGTGTGTTGAGATTCTGCGCCGCGCTCTGGCTGACGGCGCGCGCAGCGTCCTAAGAAATTTCGGTGTCGCGGAAGCGCAGGTGACCGTGGAAACCCAAACCGCCGCTCATGTCATGGCCACAGGCATGGCCCCGGGGGCAGGGTCTAATGCGCGCGGATTACTGGATCTGGGTCGGGCGTGCGCATCTGAAGCCGTACTGACTTTCATGCGGTCTGGGCCGGTCATTAATGTCTCTGCTTTTGAACTTGTGGTAGATAACGGAGGACGGGTAGTAATGCGTCTTAAATAAATATAATAAGGAGGTTCGTTATGCAGAAAACGCTCTATAACCTGAGTGATCCCGACGAATTCGCCTTGGCGGCTTCCACCGATACACTGGTACTACCGGAGCGGCCCGGAGTGCCGCCCATGACTGTCAGGAAGATGATACTTGAGGTCATTTTCCACGGGATCGTTACGGGCGCATTCATCAATATACATGGCGAAACGGGTACGGGAAAATCCGCCATACTCGAAACGTTTGCCTCGGATAACGGGGCCTGGGAAGCGCTCTGCAACGGCATGGGCGTTCCGTATAAACCTTTGAAGGTGTTTCCCATAGAAATGGTGCTCTTCGAGACGCCGGGGGAACTGTATAGTCATCGAGCCATAGCCAATGGCGCCACGTTTGACGAAGAAAGTATTCTGGTGAAGGCGCTGCGCGAAGCGGCGCAATGCGCCTCATCCCATTACTGCCTCATCTGGTTGCGTGAAATGGGCCGGGTACATTCCGCGGCGACTCAGGGTGGCATTATCAATCTATTGAGTGATGGCCCCATCCGTCTGCCCAACGGTGATCTCATTGACGGCACCCATATCGCCTGGGTGGCGGACAGCAACTACAACGCCGATGAAACCGCGTCGTATACCTTGGTGGAACTGGATAGCGCCCTGGCGCGCCGGGCCACGATCAATATCCCCTTTGACTACTTGCCAGAAGAGGAAGAGGAGCGCATTACAAGCTACTTCATGGATAACGGCTACCTGCCCAAGGTGGAGAAAGAGGCCGTAAAAAATATTATTGAGCTCGGGAAAACAATCCGTGAACACCGCCGACAGGGAAAACTGCTGAGTATGGCGCCCCCCACCTTGCAGGGCTATTTCGCGTTTGTACGCATGGCCCACCATCTCAAACATCTTCCCCGTCAGGTAGTGGCGGGCATGACCCTGCTCGGATCGGCAGGGCCCGCTGACAGAGAGGAACTTGCGAATATTTGTAATTCTGTTTTTGGTATCGAGAGGCAGATGGACAATCAAATGGAGATGGGGAGGGCGGCAAATTGAAAACGAGCACTAACCGCGCAGGAGCGGCCGAGCGCGGCCGCTCCTGCCATACCAACTATGGCGGGTACTTGAATGTCCCCCGGGGTACGGTTCGCCGTAAGGAGGAATGGGCCGGGGTATCTTTGGATCATGCCTATGATCTCCAGATTCCGTGGGGTTGCCGAAAAATAGTGCAGCGGCAATTTATAGAACGCACAAAGGCCGCCCAAAAAGCTGCAATCGCCCTTAAAGGCAGGTGCCCGCAAAGAGTCGAGGGCTTTCCCATTCTACTCCAGCGGGATGCCTTTTATACCGATTGCCCCAACCCGGCACAGGCAGCCATAGGTCAGACGGTTTTTCTCGAGTTGCGGGAGCTTGCCGACAGTGTCGGCAAGCATATTATGTCTCATGCCAACCTGGACGTTTTAATCAGGAAGTCACAATGCCCGGGTGAAACGCTGAAACGGATTGCCGATCATGCGGTAGAAGTGTTGGGCATCCGTTCAATCCTGGAAGAAGCGCGCCGTCATCCTGAGTTATCGAGCGTGGAACAGTATCGGCTTCATCAGGCCTCCCAATGTTCCATGAAATTTCCTTATCTCAAAGATTGTGTGGACGCTGTGGTATTGTTCGGCGATGTGCTGCCAGATATAAACTTCGTTCCTCTGCATCCCATGACGCGTCAATTGCTTGGCGCCATTCTCAACTACAGTCGGACTTATCTGATACGGCTTCCGTTATTACCATTGACGGAATTTCACAATTTCTTTTCCCTCTGGGCGAGGGATATCGTTGAGAGTCTCCTGCCCTTTATGCCCGTGGAACGCAAAAAAGGAGAACCCTCCTCCAACCCGGTACAGGCGGATGGGACCCGGACGGAGAGCCAACCCGAGAACCAGCCGTCGGACGCCAACGAGGCTTCGACGCAGAAAGCGTCCGTGTTCCGATACGATTCTGAAACCGGCAAGGACGGGACAACCAACCGGGTGCCGCCCCTGGAAGATCTCAAACCGCCGATGTTATCAGAGACAGACGGGGTCTCCCAAAAACCGAAAGAAAAGGACAACACAGTCCAGAAGCCGGCCGCCTCCAGGAATTCCTCGGGCAAGCGCCGAAAGACAGGGGAGAAAGAACGTAAAAAGAACATTGATAAATTTATGGATACCGTTACCAGGGCTTCTGAACCGGTCCGGGGACAGGATGATCGACGTGAAGATGTTGTCAGGCAGAAAATTGCCCAACTTTCTTTTCAGAAAGGCGTTAATGAGGGCAATCCGATAGAGAAACGGTTTCTGGAATTCAAACTGGGCAACCAGACCGAGAGCGTAAACCTTTTGGACCGTACGGTGGAATTGTCGGACCACGTCTCTGTGGTGGACAGACTTGAATTGGAGGCCGCACCCATAACACGAGCGTTGACACAAATGTTTTATCCGGGTGAACGCGAACAGGCACAACTTGAATTTGCCCAAGCCAGCGGTTCTCTGGATCCCCGGCGTCTGCCGATTGCCGAGATCTGTGAGGCCGCCTATCGCCGTTTCCCTGTCACGCGGCAATCCACCCGCGCGGGGAAGGCTGCGCTGCTTATCGCGGCCGACGGCTCCGGCTCACTTTCCGAGTCGCAAATGCGGATGTGTAAACTGCTGATGACTTCCTGGCTGAAAAGTGCTGTTTATGTCAATGTGGAGGTGCTGGCCGCCCTGTATCACAGTGTGTATGATTTCCCCTCTCACGGTACGCCCCTTGTACAATGGGTGCATCATCCGAGGAAAAACCTCGTAAGTAACCCGGGCGAATCCGTGCGAGCCGTCGCCTCGCTGCCCGATTTCGGCACGGGAGTGCAGGCTGACGCCCTGTCCATCAAGTTCATGATGGATGAGACGGTTAAAATTGCCCGTGGCAATCGGACTTATCTTGTGCTTATTACCGATTGCTTATGGAACAAGTCCTTCCACCATATCCCTAATTCGTCGCAGGAAGAAGTAAAAACCGTCTTGGAGGATTTCAGAAAGGCCTTGAAAGAACGCCTTCACATTACCTTGGTGGTATTGGGAAAGCACGATCCGGGACTGGTCTACGCGGTTGTGGATGAAATAGTCACTGTAAAAGAGGAAGAACTGGAGAAACCCGAAGAGGTGGCCGTGCAGATCAACCGCTATGTGGCTTCCTGTATCCAAGAACGGCGGCATGACACAAAGCGGTAAAGGATGAAGTGGCGCGGGTGGCTCTGCAATCAGGAGAACATCAATGAAGTATTCCGTTTCTCATAATCAGGCGGGTTCGGTTGCGACAGCCCCGAAGGTCTATAGCGGGAAAAAAGGCTTGAAAGAGCTGATCCAGACTACAAAGCAATATGATAAGCGATATGAACAACTTGCCTGCAGAGGTGGCACTACAAGAGACTTGAATATGCTTACCGGAACGCTCGAGAAGAAGTTTATCATCAGCGGTGGCCGGTATTCCTTCAAGGCCCACTTGAGCAATCCGGAAAGTGTATTATGCGCTCTGGAAAAGACGGGTCATCATGACATTTTTTTCGAGGTCCGACGCCTGCAACATGGCCTGCCTGTTTACTATATCTGCCGCGCTGTCCATGATGACTGGGGTGTCTATGGACTGGTCGTGGAGGACTTGCATCGTTCCGACCGCTATGTCCTCGAGGACCCGCGCTTTGCAACCTTGTATCAAAACAGCAACACAATCATTTGCCTTCGGGTATCCATGTTCCGTGAACAGACGGCCCGCATGTTCGGTGAAGAAAACAAGTCGAAACAACCAGAAACGGACCACCTGCTGTATCTGCTGGGACGCTATATATTACAGGGAATGTGGCATGTGGACCAGCGTTTTGCCTTCAAGGTTGCTGAGGCCTTTCAACTCCCAAACCTGAAGCAAACCGTGGAACTTATCTACCTGTGCCTGAGTTGTGATCTTGGCATGTTGAGGGGACTGCCGGAGGCGGAAGTCCGGAGGTTCTTCAAAGATATCTATCCACACAACGGACTCTCAGTGTTCCTGACACGCCTGCCCCGCATAACGGGGCGGCAGTTGGGGCTCGTGTCCGAAAAAGCCCTGTTATGTTACCTTGAAGTCAACAGACTGTTCAACGACTTTCTGAAGACGGAAATACACACCCATACCTTGCAGTCGCAAAAACTACCGCTTTGGAAACTTATTTTGGGCAATATACCCCGTCTGCCCCTGATAGCGGCGCAAACCACCACCGAAGAATCACTTTGCTTGTCCCGGAACCTGCTCGAAAAAGAAGCCATCGCCTGCACTGACCGGTTACTCGAAACGACATCTTAAAAGGGAACATCCTGCACTGTTCTCTCCCCATTGTTCTTGTACCATGTGTTTCGCTTCAGAAAATAATTCTTGATACTTCGTGTTTGTACCCAGAACAATGGGGCCTGTTCCCCGCGTTCCTTTCAGCGACTGCAATCTACTGAGTAGCCCAAGACGACCCATAATCCCCAGGTTAACCGTTGAATCCGTGGCGAAATTGCTTCGAAAACTTTGGTAACATTTTCGTGGTTTTAGGGTGAGCAATGGGCTCATGGCAACTACTACGAAAATTATTCCGGGCATCGGGCTTAAGACCCTCTATGTTCTTACAGGTGCTTATATCCCATAGGTGCTATAAGCCGGGCAACA
>JAEAMG010002722.1_pt1 | contig 10541 bp, 2 predicted proteins | sample 8958741 | NCBI WGS metagenome assembly JAEAMG01 (sample SAMN16933256, study PRJNA681125) | bioreactor sludge metagenome | isolation source: anaerobic bioreactor treating anionic surfactant - SDBS | place: India: Bengaluru | collected 2019-02-28
GCATAGCCTCATAAGTGGCGTCCCCCAATTTTTCGGCCTTATGCCACACGCAACGGAAAAAACACGGACAGCAACCTGCGCGGCTCATAGTCCTACGTCCCTATCCGAGTTTACCCTATGCTAGCTAGAGTCCCCGTTTTCCATCTATTTATTTCGATTTGCTGTACTATTCCTCAACACTTTACATTTTATATAAAAGGATCATGCACTATAATATTATATTGCAAATATCCATCCCAAAATATCCAGTTGTAAATACGTGATTTACTTTGGATAAGGGCTGAATATTAATATTTTTATTGAAATTTTCTTTCTAATCTGCTATTCTTTTTGATTGTTGTAAAAATTTTTTTTCAATAATGCGCTCCTTGAATGCGAGCCTTTTGGGGAAGGTGTAAGCAGGAGAAGACTAACGGTGAAGAACAATTTTACTTTTAGAAGCCACGGAGTTTACTTTTGTTTATGCGTGGGGTGCACAACGGTGCTCCTTCTTTTAAGTCCGGCTGGCTGTTCGGGTTCTACCGCGCCGCTGTTGTTGACTATCACTGCGTCGCCAACGAGCGGACCCTCGCCATTGACAGTGTCCTTTTCTGGCCGTGCCACCGCGATTGCTCCCTATCATCTGAAATTCCGAGATATGACGGGTCCCTCCGAGGAGGAAGGGGGGGAAACGGTGGCGTATGAAATTCATATATCGGCGTGGCACTGGGATTTTGGAGATGGCAGTACGGGGACAGGCCAGAATACGGTTCACACCTATGTGACACCGGGGGAGTATACGGTGTCTCTATTGGTGTTTCTGGATACGGGGACCTTTTCCAAGGAGAGGGCCGAGTCTTTTATTGTGGTTGGGGAAGCGGCGACAGAGGGAGAAGGAGAAGGAGAAGGAGAACTTCCTGTTGAAGGTGAGGGTGAAGTTTCAGTTGAAGGGGAGGCGTACCTTGAAGGGGAAGCTCTAATCGAGGGCGAGGTTCCAAGTGAAGGGGAAGTTACGTTTGAAGGCGAGGTATCCCTCGAAGGGGAGGCTCCGGCGGAAGGTGAGGGTGAGGCGCCCCTTGAAGGCGAAGTTTTGGTTGAGGGCGAAGGGGAAGTTGTGGCAGATGTGCAGTGCCCAAGTGACAGGTCTCTTTGTGTAAGTGCTGCAGTTCTACCATTGACGGGGGCTACACCGGTCGGGGGCAGCTACAGCGGCCGGGGAGTCGCGGAAAATCAATTTAATCCTGCTGTTGCGGGTGTTGGCGAGCATTGGATTACGTATACCTACTGCTTGGCGAATTGGCCGGACTGCCCGAATCATTGTATCTTCAAGATTACCGTGGTAGAAGCATCGCCCGTTTGTCCGACGGACAAAGTCGTTTGCAGGGATGACGCGGAGTTTGCGCTTACGGGAGCGACCCCCACCGGGGGCGTGTATAGCGGCCCCGGGATATCCAATGGTCGGTTTCGCCCGTCTGTGGCGGGTGTTGGAACGCATCTTATCACGTATACCTATTCGGTTACAGGCGTGCCGGACTGTTCCGGTAGTTGCACGTTTAGAATCACGGTGAATACCTGCGCGGAAGGCGAGGGCGAAGGCGAGGGTGAAAGCGAAGGGGAGGGCGAGGGCGAGGGCGAGGGCGAAGGTGAAGGCGAAGGTGAAGGAGAGCCTGTGGTAGAGGGCGAAGTGGAAGGGGAACTTGAAGGCGAGCCTGAGGGCGAACCCGAAGGTGAAACGGAGGGCGAGGTCGAGGGCGAAGGAGAGCCTTTGGTAGAGGGTGAAGCGGAAGGGGAACGTGAAGGCGAGCCTGAGGGCGAACCCGAAGGTGAAACGGAGGTCGAGGGTGAAGGAGAGCCTGTGGTAGAGGGTGAAGCGGAAGGGGAACGTGAAGGCGAGCCTGAAGGGGAACTCGAGGGCGAGGGAGAAGTTGAAGGCGAAGGTGAGTATGAGAATCGTCCGCCCGTTGCCGATGCAGGCCCGGACCAGACTGTTCCCCTGGGCATCCTGGTGTTTTTGGATGGAAGCGCTTCGACGGATTTGGACGGTGATGCGCTTCTCTATACGTGGTCTTTTATATCGAAACCTGAAACAAGCGTGGCGGAACTGGTGGATGTTGCGTCCGCGCGTCCGACGTTTGTCGCGGATGTTTACGGCTCGTATGAGGTTCGGCTGGTGGTTTCCGACGGTTTTCAGAACAGTGAACCGGATTCCATCACCATAACGATAGGTGAAACGTTCAATACGGCGCCGATAGCCCATGCGGGTTCGGACCGGACGGTTCCCGTCTTCCTGGAACTTCAGTTGGATGGCACGTTGTCCACGGACCTGGAGGGTGATCCGTTGACGTACCATTGGTCCTTTAGCGGAATGCCCGAGGGCAGCGCTGCCGTGTTGTCCGCGCCGGCTTCGGACAGGCCTTTATTTACTCCCGATATTGCCGGGAACTATATTTTGGAATTGACGGTCAATGACGGCCGGGAGGACAGCGATCCGGATTCGGTTGCCATAACGGCAACAACAGCCCCGGCGAACACGGCGCCCACGGCGAACGCCGGTGTTGATCGCACGATGTATCTTTCCGCCGAAGTCGGTTTGGACGGTACGGGTTCCTTTGACAGCGATGGTAATCCATTGACCTACCGATGGTCGTTGACGTCTATGCCGCAGGGGAGCGTCGCCCAGTTGTCGGATACCTTCACGGCCGAGACCTCCTTTATCGCCGACATTGCGGGCGATTACATCCTTCAACTGATAGTGAACGACGGGTGGATTGACAGCCCTCCGGATACGGTGACCATCACGGTAGTGGCGAATCATCCGCCGCAGGTAACGACGGAGTCCGCACATACGATTGAAACCGGGCAGACGCTCAGTTTTCCGGTCAACGCAACCGACCCCGACAACGATGTGGTCACCCTGTCCGCCGCGCCGGTTTTGGAGAACGCCACTTTTGGCGTGGTTCCCGGGACGGAAGCGGCGGGCACGTTTACTTTTACTCCGGATGAATCGCAGAAGGGCAGCAGAACGGTGGTGTTTACGGCCCGCGATCCCATGGGGCTGACGAGTCAAGCTGTAGTCACCATAAATGTGACGGGAATCAACCAGCCCCCGGTTCTCACCGTGCCGGAAACGATCACGGTGAATGAAGGCAGCCTGGTTAATATTCCGTTGAACGCATCGGACCCCGATGGAGACGTGCTTTCAATAACGGTGGAGTGGCCGCCGAACGCTGAATTGCCGGACAACATGCTGTTCATTGCACCCACGGCCACGATTACGTTTGCTCCCGATTACGAGCAGGCAGGAACCTATAACCTTGTATGCGAGGCAAGCGACGGACAACTTTCGAGCGGGGCTCGGACAGTACAGGTGGTTGTAAACAATGTGGAAGACGACGGGACTCATACGGAACTGGAACTGGTGGTGGATTCGCCGGAAAGCCCCACGCTGTTGGACAAAGGACGAATCACGGGTGTGGTGAATTCAACGGGAGAATTACCGCCGGCGCAGCGGATTACTACGGCCCTTATTGTGGGCGTCAGTCCGGCACAAGGGAAACAAGGACAGACGCTCGATGTGTCGCTTACGGGAAAGGCATCCGCCGAGTTTCAAACCCATTTTGCCAACGGTCAGAGCCAGGCGGATTTCGGCGTCGGAATCACAGTCAATTCCACGAGTGTGACGGGGCCGCACGAGGTTAACGCTAACATCACCATCGCAGGAGAGGCTTCACCTGGCATACGGTCTATCCGTGTGGTAACGGGGGATGAAACCGCCGTCAGCATGGTCGCGTTCAATGTTTTGACCGGTAGTTCCAGCATTACCGGCCGGGTGGTGGACCCGAATACCGGCGCACCAATCGCCGGCGCTATCGTCACTATCGAGGGTACCGACATTTCTGCGGTAACGGATGAAAATGGTTTCTATGTACTGGACGGCGTCCCCACAGGACCGCAACGGCTGATTATCAATCCTCCGGACCACGAACTAATCCGGAGGGAAATCGAGGTCCAGGCCGGCGTTGCCACGGATGTGGGTACTACCGAAACGCCCTCCATTGTTTTCGATCCCGATGCCCCGCCCTCGGCAACGGTATATAGTGTCATTGGCCGGCGCGCTACGGAAACGGTCGGGCGCCTGACTTTCGGACAGGCCCGGGATGTCATCAAGGACGCGATGCTCATGGTGGGCGGTGACGAGGCCGGTATATTGGACGAATACGGCAATCAAATCAGTTCCGATGTAACAGGCGCCGGTTTGGTAAGTATGAAGCCCGAAGCGATGGACCTGCTCGCCGATCGCATGGTTCGCAACGAGACGGTGTCCTTGCAGGAAGTTCTTTATGTTCTGTCATTCGCCTTTGAATGGAGCAATGGCTATCCCGACTTGGGCGAATGGCTGTCTATTCTTCAGGAACAGGTCAATGAAGCCTGGCGCGACCCGACCGATCCCGAAAATGCACTGCTGGTGCTACTGTTTAACAAACAGCGCTATGTGTTGTTCGATCCGCCGGTGCTTTCGCCATACACACGGTTAAACGCGTTGCAGGCGCACGTGCTGGTGTCCAGCATATTGGCTGCGGCTATTGATGCACAATATCCCGGCAAGATTGCCGGCGTTCCCCAGGGAAATAGTCAGGCTGGAAGAAAGCTGGGGAAGAACTATTTTACCCGCTATTGGCGCAATTTCTTTGTTACGAAGGACTCCTACCTTCAAAACAGCCTGGCCCAGGGCATGTCGGCCGAAGCGGGCATGATGGCAAGTTGGATGATGGCTGCGTCTACGGGCGGTTTATTGGGGGCTGTAATAGGGGCAAACCTTGCGGGCACCGCACCTTCCTACCTGGACGAAGCTGTTATTAACGCCAACGTGGTTCTACATATTCCGGAACCGCCTGTCATGGTTCGCGCCGACGTGGAGACACAACCGGACGAAACCAAACTGGTGAGAGTGGTGTTCCAATTAAGTCCCTCTGATATTGCCAATCAGCAGTCCGGCGGCACCGCGTACTATATCTATAACCTATACCGGTTCCATGGAGACACAGAAGAACGGGATTTTATTAATGAGTCCATACTGTCTACTATAGAGCCGACGGTCGTCACCATTACCGATCCTGCGCCGCTTACCGGACTCCATTTTTATGCCGTTAACGTGACGCGTTATACAGGCGTGCGGTCGGATCCCACCGAGTCCTGGTGGCCTTCGGCCTTTCATACCGGACTGGAGATATTTCGAAAAGGCGGCCATCGCCTTACCAGCGATTACTCGGCGTCTGTCAACGTGTATACCGGGCCGGGTGACCTGAGTGTGACGCTGGATGGCCTGGAACCGGACCCTGATCCGTACAAGGATATCGTTTATTACAGCGATGCGGGTAACGGGGTGCTCTATCAAATCGAGAACAGCGGGTCGGGCACGAGAACACCTTTTGCTTCCGGCGGTTTCAAGCCGTCGTACCGGGACGGCCGACAGATTATCCAATACGGACTGGCTATTGACAGCGAGGGTAACCTCTATTGCGATAACAACGCCTCAAACGATTCCTTCGGTGGCAGGTTGTTCCGGTTCAGCCAGCCCGATGGTGCCAGGGAGGTTTGCGGGACCATTAAGTATTTCAGCCAGATGCTGATGTTTGCTCACCCCTGCGATGCGGGGCCCATGGTGATGTCTCCTGCCGCAACCCTTGGCGAAGAGGAACTGTACATTGTCGAGAACTTGAACCAGGAAGTATTGCGCGTTCCGGTAAATGCCACCTATGATGCGAACCGGCGGGTGGGACAACCCTTCGCGGTGATTCCCCCGGGCGGCTGGGGGCGGGCGATAGACGCGGAATTCAGCCATGAAGACATATATTACCTGCTGGACGGTTGGCGGGTAATCAAGTATGTGGGTGGTGCGTGGAAAATAGATGCTTATTTTACACAGGATTAACCCTGGATATGTGGTATCTGAAAGCAAAAGAAGAGGGAATACAGCGGCCATGGTGAAAGGGAGAAGACTGGAATTATACGCCTGCGCTCCGGTTTCCGGACGGGCTGGAACTCACAGCGGGTTCCCCCTGCGAGCCGTTTGTCCGCGAGGTATGGTTTACGTGATCATGTTGGCTGTATTGGGCGGTGCGGCTGTTTCTGCCCAGGAGGCGCCCACGATTGACTATTTCACGCCCACGGGCGGGCCTGAAGGTACGGTGGTCTTCCTGTACGGCGCCCATTTCGATGTGTTGACGGCGGGCAACACTACAGTTATTGTAGACGGCAAGGCCGTGGAGATGGTTTTTGTCAAGGAATCGGAGATTATCTTTACGATTCCCGCTGGAGGTACTACCGGCCTGATAGCGGTAACAACGCCGGCGGGTACAGTAACCAGTGCGGAACCTTTTGTGGTTTCCCCGCTTACAATCAGCATAGCACCTTCGCGACTCAATGCCGCCGTCGGGACTGAACGCCCCCTGTCCGCGCTGGTAACCGGTGGTTCCAACAGTGATGTCCTCTGGCAGGTGAACGGCATTGAAGGCGGTAATAGCGAGGTGGGAACCGTAACGCAGGCAAATCCGACTGCCTACAGCGCTCCCGGGACCGTGCCCGATCCCGCCACTGTGCGCGTGACGGCGGTATGCGCCGCGAATCCGCAGGTGATGGCCCATGCCAGGGTGACCGTATTCTCAATGCTCGCAGGCGTGCCCGACCTGGAACTTGGGCCGCTACGGTTGAACGAATTCAGCCGGGACCCCGAAACGGGTCTCATGATGGGGCGCATGAGAATCATCGTTGTCATGGCGGAGGGGGCCTCTACGGCGGACCTCGCCGTTGCCTTGGGACCGATAAGCGGCCAGGTGACGGCGGGCCTTCCCGAAACGGAAACCCTGATGGTTGAAATTCCGGATACGGGTAATCTGGATGCCGTGAAAAGTGCCGCCGCCGCGCTGCAGGAGATTTCGGGTGTTGAAGTCGCTGTGCCAGATACCGTCCTCGAAATGCAAATGCTTGAACCTGAGGAAGCGGGCACCATCAACCTGTACGCCGGGAATGTTTTCACCAAGTATGATGCAAACCTGCACTGGTCCTGGGAAATCGATCCTTATGGAAGCAACTGGGGCCTTGAGTACGCGAATTTCCGCAGGCGTGGAACTGGAACCACTTTATCAGTAACAGCGCCAACCGTCTTATCAATGCCTGTATCTACGATGGTGGGACCGTGCTCAACTACCATGACGATTTCGATGGCAATCTGACCCTGTTATACAACTTTGATCCGATAGCACATTCCACCCATGTCGCAGGTATTGTAGGGGCCCGTTGGGATGACCGTAAGGGCATCTGCGGCGCATCGCCTTTTGTCCATATTGTCAGCCAGCCAGGCTTTGACGATCCAGGCACCGGAAATACGCATGCAATTACGACTCTTGGTCAGGGTTTGTTGTTCTCATTTCGGTGGTTTCTGCGCCAGACGAACTATATGCATATCCCCGTTGTTAATATGAGCTCCGGCTATAACTGGTTCAGCCATCAGACAGGTTCTTGGGACGATGTTGATGGAGATGGTCATATTGATGCCCCGGAATGGAATGATACGAACAGGGATGGGATAGCTGATCCCGGGGAGTGGAACGATCTTAACGGTGACGGCTTCTTGGACCCCGCCGAATGGGATGATGCGAACATGGACGGCGTTCCCCAGCCGGGGGAAGCGCGCGACCGAGACGGGGACGGTAATGTGGACCCCGGAGACTGGATTGACAAAGACAAAGATGGCATCATGGATCCGGGAGAGTATGATGATGCGGATGGTGATAACGCTCCCACGCCCGGCGAATGGCCTGACCGCGACCGGGACCGCAATCCGGAAACTATTGAATACCACTCGCCTTGGCGGTGGACCGTGTTACCGGTTGCCCCAGGGTATCCTAAAGGACGCGTTCGACTTGATATGCCCTTGCCCACGCCGCAGAACGTTGCGGCGGAAAGGGCCTTGGTGGAAAATCAAGGCCGAGCCGCCCTGCGTATGCTGAACTGGGCGAATGGCGCATATGATCCATCGCCGGCGCCTGCGCGTCCCAGCCTGGTTTATGTCTGCTCGGCGGGAAATGACCGAACGCATATTACGTCTTTTTTTGGGAATGGTGATTATGTGGATAACTGCAATGCCGACCCGACTGGTCAGGCGGCGCGCAACCGCGACAGCTGGTTCGCCGAAAATTTCAACGCCGCGTATAACAGTCCCTTCTGCTGGGCGGCGTATAATGGTGCGAAGAATGTCCTTATTGTGGAAGCCCTGAAACAGCGCGGGGACCGTGACCTTATTGATCGTGCCGATTTCAGCAACCGTGCTGTGGCAGCCGCCCCGGACAATGCCACCAATCCCGGCGCGCCGATGTCCTATGGCGTGAGTGCCCCGGGCGTGGATATTGTCAGCACGACAGTACGATACCCGTTTCCCGCTCCCGTTAGTTGGCTTGCCGATTCCGGAGCCTACCAAGCCATGGACGGCACCTCCATGGCGGCGCCCCACGTAACGGGACTGATTGCTTATTTGCGTTCCATTGACCGGGCGATACATACCGGCGTGGGCGCTGACGCACATTTTACAAACGAAGAAATCATTCGGCTGGTCAAGAATTCAGGCCGAACAACCGCAGGACCGTCCGGAAGCCCGACGGCGGCCCCGGCCGTTGATGCCTTTGCTGCCGTCATGCGCATAGATGAAATTCGTCCGGACAAACCGATGAAGACGGCCCTGCTCAATCTGGACGACGGTACTCGGGACGGTAATAACCGCTTAATTGCTGATGATAATCACGGGACATGGACGGACGACGGCGACGGCATTATTCAACCCGGAGAGTTAACGATAGACATGGCGGATTTCCGCCGTTTCAGGGATGCTTGCCTGGTCGTAAAGGGGTACGGCGCGAACCTGGACGGGGATGCGAATTGCGCCAAGCGCGACCTGAATGAAGACGGGGTCTGGGAAGCGCCGGAAAAGGAGAATGTATATCCTCGCTATGACTTGAATGGGGACGGAAAAATCAGCGTTACATCAGGCACCGATGCCGATGACGTGCTTGTATTTTTGGATGAGGACGTCTGGGATGATCCTGATTACCAGGTGGAGATGTTGCCCGACCTGCTCTTTAGTGCAGACATCAAAATAGACCCTGCCGGCCTTTTCATAGGCGATGTGAACAAAGTCAAAGTATTTGCTTCGTGCAAGGACGCCGCCGGTGCGAAGGTGGTCTTTAGTGTTGTAGTTGGTCCCGGAGATATTGACCAAACCGATACCGGAGGCCCGGACCTGCGAAAAATTCTTACCGTGCCGACACGCAGATTGCTTGCGACACCCGAGGAAGGTGATTTCACCTTGTACGCCCGTTCCTATCACGATACGGAACGACGGTATTTTCATTTACCTATGAACCTGGAGGTGGATGATAAGGGCCGGCCGAGGTTGTACCCGGGGCAGGATGTAGAGGCGCGTTTCACATCGGTGGAGCCGGTTGTGCCCGGCGAAAATGAAGCCCTCGCGATAGACATTGGAATAACCACGACCGTTGGATTGGTATTTGTTGCAAGCGGTGCAGCGAAGAGCCCGCCTTTTTATATGCCGATTAATCCCGGGGACTTTGAGGTGGTGTGGACCGTGCCTGTGGACTTGGGGACGGTAAATACGGGTGACTTACAATGGGAATTCACCTCCGCAGACCAGCCTGGAACCGGTCAAGTTCAGGCAGAGGTGTTTTTTGACGGGGAAAGTGTCCATCCCTTTGATAATCCCTTTGCAGAAGTGGATATTACTGTTCGCTCTGCGAAGGTCAAAAACCCGGGCGGCTTGGCCATTGACAGTTTGAATAAAATTTACGTCTCCGACAGCGAGAGTAATTCCGTGGTTGTTGTTCCGCCTGGCGGTTTAGGGGTCCACTTTTTAAAGTGCGTGAATAAGCCCGGAGATGTGGAATTGGGGCCCTATGATCGTTCAATTATTGTTGCAGAAGACCAGGGAATTGTCAGCAGGCATATTTTTGGTGTTTCCGGCCGCCTGCGTTTTCCTGATGGTGTCTGTATTCAAGGCGCCACGGTCATAGCCGAGTCCGCCTACAGCGGCACGTTGCCGGCAAATGATGAATGTAGCCAATACCAGACCGATTCGGATGGCTGGTTTCACATCTTTGGATTGAACCGCCCGGAAGTCGCGCCGGTAATTATCGAAGTGGTGTTAACGGCCGAGTATGACGGCATGGTGGATGTGTTTCCAATTTCTCTTGACTATCAGGGGCATACTCTTGTAGAACTGACATTTGATCCTGAGCATGAAGAAGGCGAGGGTGAAGGAGAGGGCGAAGGTGAAGAAGAAGGTGAAGAAGAGGGGGAGAGTGAGGGTGAAGAAGAAGGTGAGGGTGAAGGCGAAGGCGAGGGTGAAGGCGAAGGCGAGGGAGAAGGCGAAGGCGAGGGCGAGGGCGAAGGTGAAGGAGAGGGAGAAGGTGAAGGAGAGGGAGAAGAGGAAGGTGAAGTAGAAGGTGAAGTAGAAGGGGAACCTGCCGAAGGCGAACTGGAAGGCGAGGGTGAGG
>JAEAMG010002733.1_pt1 | contig 10535 bp, 8 predicted proteins | sample 8958741 | NCBI WGS metagenome assembly JAEAMG01 (sample SAMN16933256, study PRJNA681125) | bioreactor sludge metagenome | isolation source: anaerobic bioreactor treating anionic surfactant - SDBS | place: India: Bengaluru | collected 2019-02-28
TCGGTTTCGGCGCGATCATCCCAATTTTTGCGCCAAGGGCGAAACTCTTCCCAATAAGCATCGGGGTCGGTTTTCGCCAATTCGTGCCGTTTTTGGGCAAGCTCCAAATCTTCCTTTGTCGCAAACAAATAAAACTTTAGGTCATTGAAAATTGTTTGCGAGTGCTTCAAGGCTTCGCCGATTTTCGGGTTGGCTGCGATAGCCGCCTCTTCAGCAGCTTTTTCTTCGGCAGCCTTGTTTTCTTTTTCATGCTGCTTTACAATTCTTTCAAGGTCTTTCACTTGGCGTTTAATCCGCGCGCGTTCATCCGGCGCGTGCCCGGGGTTCGCGCGGTAATAGTCTAATCGTTGCTGTGCCCAGTCAACTTTTGGTTTTGGCTCTTTGGGCGGGTTTTGATCGGCGATAAGCTGCTGGGGTGTTCGAGTTTCAGAGTGTTTAATCCCGTTCAGCAATTCCCGCATCGACAAATGCCGACCGGCTAACTTTTCCCGCCTTTCAATCTCAATGCGAGTGCAGCGCTGCTGCGAATTAAGGGCTTTTTGACGCGCGCCCTTTTCCCGATCAAACGAAAACTTTTGCCCCGTCAACGGGCATTGAAAACACCAATTGTTAGGTTGACTGTAAGGTAACAAATCGTTCATTTGTAGTTTCTGCCGCTAGACCGGCGGCTTTCGGTTCGGGCTTTTTGCCTCTTAAATAGGTAAGGACAGTTGCGCTTCAAAGCGTCTAAAGTTGCTTCAACCGAATCGCCGTTGATTAAGGCGGTTTTAGCCGAAGCAACAACACGGACTAAATCTTCTGCGCCTGCTTGTATCGCTAATTCTCTAAATCTATCTATTGTGTGCATTTTCTACCTTTATAAAAATTGCGTCTTTGCTTGGTCGGAGTATTGGCGGCAATGCCTGCAAGAGTTTGCTGCTTACAAATTGCAAGAGCGGACTCCATCGCTTCGTTTTTTGTGTCAAACAGACGGCGGGAGATTTGGCACCGCCACTGCGGTTTGTCGGTTAAAATTTGTTTTGCAAGCATTCAGCCACTCCTTAAACTCCTCATCCATTTTTTGAGACAATTCGTGAACTTCTTCAATTTGTTTTCTCACTTCGTAGGCGCGTTTTGCAAAGTGAATAGTCGCGCGGGCAATTTCGTCCGTCATTCCGTGAAAAGTCAGGTCAAAAAAAACTGTCTTTTCATTTAACCGGACGCCATTCAGCAACCAGGGCAATCGCTTCCCGCCGATATAATCGAGGCTGAATGGTTTGACTTTGTCGCAAAATGCCTTGTTCGCAAGTTCCTTGGCATACATGTAAGAATAATGAAACTCGTCTATAAGGCATTTTTGCAACTCGTCGTAACTGTTTGCGCCAAAGGTTTTACCTTCGTGACAAAGAATATATTTCATTTCCCACCTATAATTCTGTGAATATCAATTTCGATTGCGTCCATAATATCCTCGAATTTTTCAGGACAGAATTCTTGCACCCTATCCGCGATTGAATCGCAGATTGGCCCCAAAATATCCTGTTTGAATTTTTCAAGATCGACTAACTGGCCGACTTCTTTTTTTGCTTTTAGCTGAGACTCGCGGGCCTTGATTAACAAGGCTGCAAGCTTCTCAATTAGCAGCCAGTTTTTGTCGTTGGTTGCTGACTCCAAGGCTGCGGCAACAATTCCGATTTCGTGTTTTTGCTGCGCGGCGCTGTCAAGCTTACTTAGCTGTTCGGCGCGCGATTTGAATTGCTTGTCAGCAATTTTGTACTTGGTGATTTGGTCCACTAGTTGGTATCCTTATACAATCTGATTATCCGTGAGTCAGAAAAATCTGCGGTTATCTTGTGCTTTTTTAGTTCGGGCACTAATTCACGGATATAGCGCCGAAGGTGATTGCGACTGTGATCCCAGCTACCAGGACCAAGCAATTCAACAAGTCGGTTTGAAGGGCCGCAAAAATCGGTTACTTTTTCGACAATTCGCTCCAGCAATTGGGAGCGGTCGCAAGGTGTATTTGTCCGGTTTGCAGCCATGACTTGCTCTTTTAATTGAGTCAATAAAACTGGCAAATACAACCGACTAGCGCTTGGCGGCAATTCTGTCGTTAGCAGTGTGCCTAAGAAATCTGCCTTCTCAGATTCTAAGGCTGGAAGCATTTTTGTTTTCCAGTCCAATTTCTGTTCGTCATAAAGGGTCGGCACTTCAATCATTATTACCCGCTCATCGCCGTCTTCGACAAAAACGCCGTCGGTGAAGTTGTAGCACGCGATCCAATGACAAAAGTTGTCGAACATAAAAGAATCGGTATGCATCAAGCGCAGTTCAATTTTATCCGAATCCACATACAACTTGACTTTTTGAGCACTTGCCGCCGAAATTCGTTCCTCGTCCAGATAGGCAAGCACGGCCCCGGCGAGCAATTTATTAAATTTCTCGTTCATCGCCAACGTGCCAGAAACATAGCCACGCGAAAACAACAACCCTAGTGCTTTGTGCAAGACGCTTTTGCCGTTGTCGCGTTCACGGCTGTATAAATAAAGCAGGGGCAAATGTTGGCGAGGGTCTTTCGCCAGAATTGTGCACCACAAAAGCAAAAACTCGCGTCCCGTTGTGATCCCATTTTTTTGGCACCACTCATTGTTTTTGACGGCGTCGTCGATCCCTCGCCCAATATGGTCGAGAAACAAATCGTAGTGCGGGTGGTTGCCGCCATAGGTCGGCTCGATGGCGAATTGCGCGCCGAATTGATTCATTCTGCGCCCGGGCAAAAATTCAGGCTGAAAGGGTTCGTTGACCAGCGTATACGGGGCGGCGGCAATTCCACCCATGACAAAAGAGCGATTTTTTGATGGGATGCCAAATTTATTGCCTAAGCGGTCAAATACAGTATCTTTTGTGTCCCATACCCAGGCACCTTCCGTCGTTTTGTAAACCCAACCCCCATTGCGCCGTTCTGTTGTAATTAGATGTCTTGCAAAAGAATCATATTCTTGGCCGTGTTTTACAATGCGGCGTTCTGTTGCAAAAGTCACAACCAGCTTGCGATAAGCCAGCGCCCAACCGGTAACAGTCTCCCCCTTTATTTGTGCGGTTTCGGCAATTATTGTGCGGGGGTCGGTGTGCTTAAAATTGACAGCGCGGTCTGTTTGCAGAGGGGGCAACTCAAAATTGAACAATTGAGCCAAACGCTTTGCTTGCTCCAAAGTGGGACAAGTGCAAAAATCACCACCCCAAACACCACCAACCACTTTGCAAGCGGTCTCAAGATCAATCGGCGCGTTATAATAGCAACAAGCCTCTTGTTTTCCGGTGTCGGTGTTGCCCCAAGACCAGTGCTCCTTTTGGCAATTGAAGCGGACAACAAACAAAGCGCCGTCGGGGCGCAGGAACCAATAACAATTAGGGGTGTTTGGGTCGGTGTCTTTGGTGTCGGTATCGAAGAATCCCTTTAGGTTTAGATTTTGGAAAACCTTTTTTAGTGCAGCCGTGTGCCCCTGCCACATTTTCATATCGGGGATATAGTTTAGGCAGTAACCGGTCTTCTTGTAATCCCCGAAAATACGATCATGCGTGGCATCGGCTGCTACATTCTGTGACCATTCCGCGCACTGATTTTCGTCTGCGCCAAGCACTCGAACACGGCTTCTTTTTTTAGTCACCACGTCAAGGTGGTCGCGCCAATTGGCGGGAATGTCGGCTGGCGTGAGGATGCGAGTTGCTGGCTTCAATAACTCAAAGCCGCGATTTTCAAGGGTTGCCCGCCTACTGCTAAACCAAGTATTGCCGCCGCATACATCAACGCTGGGGGCAAAGTTTAAGCCTGCATCCAAGCACAGTTGGCCTAGAAAGGCACGGCTAAGGGCGGCATGTTCGGTGTGATTCGCAAGCTGAATCCCTGTTGCCCTAATATAAATGTGGCGGCCCTTTCCACTGGTAGACCGCCGCACCGCCACATAGTCTATTGGCTCGACAGCCTTTTCAATCTCGGCAATCCCATCATCGGACAGGCCCTTGCCGTGACCGAAAACGGAGTCGATATCGAAAACACATTGAATTTCGCCCTCGCACGCGAAACCAGTAGTGCCGACCTCTTGCAGGCACACTTCAAAGGGAAAAGAACTATTAGGATCGCGGTCCCAATCAGGGTTGTTTTTGGCGTCGCGCGGGTAACGGATGGGCCAAAAGTCGATGCCATCATACCGCCGAAATTTGAACGGCTTTTTGCCCTCGCGTTCTTCGACCATCGCTACACCAAGGTCGGTGCGGGGGTTCGCTTGCCATTCAATTGTTTTTGGCGGGTGGCTCAGAAACCAGTCAACCAAATCTTTATTGTATTGGTTGCAAGTTGTTGCCAGATAGCGGCGCACGGCCGCGTCATTAGAAGTGCTCACTCTTCGCTCCATGCCCACCTTAAATAAGGAACCGGGCGGGGAAGAGGTGAGCTTTTCTCCCCGCGCCCGGTCGCCGCGTCGATTCGCAAACAACAACAAAAATTTACTTGCTGTCTACTTTTCACCACACAGTAGTGTGTGATAAAAGGTAGGAATGGAGCAAAGTTTTGTTGTTGTTTGCGATTTGACGCGGCAAAGTGTGTTTCATCGACGCCCGGCTGGGCAAAAATCACTAAGCCTGAATGTCATCAGGTATTTCAGTGAATGTAAATACATGGTCGGTAGCTGTTGACGACAGCGCAACAGAAGCGGAGGCGTTCCAACACGCAACACCGACATATCGTGAAAAAATCCAGCAATCACCGCCCGCCCGACAAGCCGCAGCGGTGCCACCCTCCACGACGCCAAGCATTTTTGCATAACCAAGCATTGATTCGTGCCCTGCTGCCGCAGTTAGCCCCGCGTCACCGAGAGTAAAACCACAATCGGTTTGGGCGGGATCGGCAGCCGCATCCGCAAAAATGATATTCAACCGCAAATAATCACTCGCTAGACCGGCTGAAGCCCATTTGGTCTGCATTTGCCAGCGGTAATGGGCGGGTTTTGCACCCAAACCTCGGTCCCAGGCCGAAGAAATCCGCCCCGCAACGGCCGCGCAGCCGTTTGGTGTCCATAACACGTCACCGCCTGATGCTTTGAACGTATAACTTGTGCCCGGCGTCACGTAAATTTTGTTTGTCGCCATACTTTTCTCCCTATACTTTTAAGGGTGGGGCAGTTTAAGTAAATCTTGCAAATAATCCAGAAATTTTTCCCAACCACCGTCCCTTACATATAAGGGTTGGCCAAATCAAAAAAATCTTGTAAAGAATCCAGAAATTTTTTCAAACCACCGCGTCAATTCGCACTAACCGCGCTCTCACGCGCGGTTGTCATTAGTCAGCTCTCGCGGTTTAGCCACCCGGGCCAAAGCCGCAGCCGGTCCCAAATCGCCCTTCGCGTCACGCCGCAAGCCCGCGCGGCGGCAGCGCGGCTTGGGTAAAAGATCCCATCGGCCCAAACGGGCCGACCGCGTCGGCCAACATTGCTTACCGCATCCAAACACAAAAATTCTGGGGGCTTCGGCCAAGTCCCCGCCAACTTACAAATCTGCTCGATTCTAAATTTTGCAATTGCTCTTGCCTCACGTTCGTCAATTCCACCACTACCAACCAAAACCTTTTCTAAGGGCTCTGTCTTCGCTGCTGCTAGCGTGCGAAACCACCTTGCAAGTTTGGTGTCCAATTCGTTTCGGTGCTCCCAAACTGTAAGCCAAGGGCTTTGATCGACTTTGCAAGCAAGTACTGCGCGCGGTAGATTGGGGTCGGCTGGGTCGAACAATTCAACAACCTGATATTTAGCCATTTGACTCTTCCAATCGAAGACGGTAGTGTCTTCAGATAGTGGGGCAAATCTTTTCTTCGGGTTAAAAAATGCAAGTGCAATTTTTCCCCGCTGCTTGGGTTGAACTTGCCCTGTTCAACAGGCCTATGATTGTGCTTTCTCGCACAATTACAATCTCTGAGTAGTTCGCTTCAATCAACAAACAAATCAATTTGATGCAACTTTGCAACAAAAGACATTTCCTTGAACGGAGGTCATAAGTAATGTATGATTGAATTAGTACCGGGTGGGGTCAAATTGTCATACTCACGGCAAACCCCATCCACCCCGAAACTGCTTGCTCTACCGAATTTGTTATGATTTTTTCCACAAACCACCACCGCGTCGAAACCATGAAAACCATCGGCTACATTCGTGTCAGCACAAAAAGACAGGGTCGCAGTGGCTTGGGCTTGGAGGCTCAACAGCAAGCACTTGCCGAATATATGAAAAGTCACGGCGGGCGACTTTTGGCAACTTACAGAGAAATTGAATCAGGCAAGAATTGTGACAGAGTTGAGCTAATGCGGGCAATCGCCCACGCCAAAAGATCCGGGGCAAAGCTGGTTGTTGCCAAATTAGACCGATTATCAAGAGACGCCGCTTTTTTATTGACTTTGCAAAAAAGCGGCTTGCCGATGGTTTTTTTGGATTTACCAGGCGCAAATGAATTTACGATCGGTGTTATGGCTCTTGTAGCTCAACACGAAGCCCGCCTGATAAGCGAAAGAACCAAAGCCGCTTTGGCAGCCTACAAACGGCGGGGTGGCAAATTGGGCGCACAATTGCCCCAGTGTCGCAATCTGACCGACAGAGCCCGCGCCAAGGGCCGCAGGAATGCAAGTAAGGCAATCAGCCAAAGGGCAAGAGAAGCCTACGCCGATCTACTACCAACCATGCAAGAATGGCGGCAAGCTGGCCTGTCGCAACAAGCCATTGCTGACAAATTGAATGAGGAAGGACAGACCACACGGCGGGGCTGCCCCTGGTCGCAAGTCCAGGTTATGCGCGTGCTTGATCGGGCAAATTGATGATTTTTACCAAGGCCAAGAAAAACAACCGACGCCGCATAAAAATGTCGGCGTCAGCGTTTCCGTGTCACAAGTATTATAGAAGGAAAAACAACCGACGCCCCCGCCGCAAGGCAAGGGCATCGGTGCTCCGTGTCGCAACCTATCAAGCGGCTTTCTTTTCCCCATGTGCCAACGCAGCCTTAGCCCCTTCTCGCAATGTCATACCATCTTCACTATGATCCTCGATTCCATGACAGGGACATTGATTTTCTTGGTGCCCCACACTCCCACATACCATGCGGAAGCCACATTCATAATGAAGAGGCGGACCCTCTACCTCAGCAATTCTCTCGCCTGGGAGAATCGGTTCGTGGCAGTAAACGCATCCTTCCGATTGGAGCAAACCCTTGGCAAATTCTCTCTCGGCATTTTTAGAGCAACTCACGGTGTACCTCCTAATTGCGGAGACCGAAGACTAACTCTTCTTACCACCAATTGCAAGTCTTCTTTTTGCTCTGGAAGACTAGTTCCAAGAGACTACACCTCTTCTTATTTCTCGCCGGATTTTACTTACCACCTCTCTGGCTGTTTCGCGCGGATTCTTAGCCTCATTCACCACCACGTCCCCAATCGTCGTGTTGTAAACAGTGCCCCCTTTTTCGCGATAAGCTGGCTCTATACCCGCATTCATCGCCACCAACTGAGAAGCAAATTGCCGTGTGGCTTTCGCATTTACAACGAATTCACCGGGAGAAAGCATGGCAGGAATCGTGTCGAGCCCCCGAGACAAACCGCCAAAAGCAAAGTAGTCAGATTTGCCACCACCAATCTGTTGACTTGCTGCCGCCGCGCTCCATAAATTTTGTGAGATTTCGGCGGATGGGCCAACGCCTTCTTTTAGCGATTTTGGCAACTTATCAATCACACTTTCTAATTCACCAACTTCAGGCAAAGGGATTTGCAAAGTCTTCAGAGCTTCGGCCTTTTTAGCCAAGGCTTCCAAGGCGGAAGAAAAGTCTGTGATATTGGCCACACCACCAAAATCAAAGATACTGGTTTGGTCAACCAGTGGCTTTGTAAGCTCGACTAGCCCCTTCAGCTTGTCGATTGTCAAAGCGGGATCGGCAACCGCGTTTTGATATTGTTGTAAAATATCTTGGTTGCCACCCCGGCCCATAATCCGCCCCAAGCTTTCGCTTGCCGCCTTCTCCATGCTCCGCACAGTGTCGGCCGCGCCTTCACGTGCCGAAATCGAGGCATCCAGCGCGCTTCGCTTCTCTGCATTTTTATTCTTCTGGTCAATAAGATTGCGCGCAACTTCATCCGGTGTATCCCCCGGCAAGTCAAGGTTGATCTTAACCTTGAATTCCCTGAAAGCCTGTTGCACTTGATCGCGCGCCTTCTGCAATCCGTCTTCGATATCAAAATTCAACTTTAGATCGGCAGAATAGCGGTTGACAAAATCAGCCAACCCCAAAGATTTCGCTAAGTCCAAATCGCCGGAAGAAAGAGCCGTTTCGGCAATTTTTCGCATTGCCTCTTGGCGCGCCACCCCCTGCTTGGCCAGTTCGTCGGCAGGCAAGAGATTACCCTTGGCATCAAACTGTTTGGAGCTATCCAAAACAAGTTTGATTTGTTCCCGAACCCCGTCAACAACTTTCCTTTGTGCTGTCTGTTCTTTTTCAAGCTTAGCAGCCCGTTCGGTTTGCAACTCTTGCAATTGCCGTTCGGCCCTAATCTGCCCCTCTATAATCTCGCGTAGAACCTCAGAATTATCACCCGCCGCACTTTGAGCCTTTTCAAAGAGTTGCAGGGCTGCTGCAATTTGATCTTGGTTGACCGCAGAGGCAAGAGCTTTGCCAGCTTCGCCCGCAAGGTCTCGGGCGCGCTCAAGGCTCTTGTTTGTTTTTTCAACTTCATCAAGGCCGATCAAAGATTGTTCAAAATCAAGGTCGCCTTGCTTGGCCGTCAAGTTGGTAATTCGCTGTTGGCTCGTTTGAATGGCATCTTTGGCGTGCGCCACGCCGCGTCCCAGCTCATCGACAAGCTTTTGCCGAGTGGTCAAATAATGCTGAAGCCCCACTTCGGCGTTTTTCACCACGGCGTCGGAAGCTCTCTTCGCTGTATCAACTTCCAATAAATAAGCCTGGTTCAACTTTTGAACCGTTCGCAAAGCAGCCTGAACGCGCGCGTCATCGGCCTTGTTTGCTGAATCGCGTTTTTCGCTCTGCTGTTGTTTGAAAGCTTCCAAGCTCTTTGTATTCGAGTCTTCAAGCTGGCGCAAATTGTCAAAAGCGGTATCTTGCATCTTGCCACCGATAAAATTGCCGATACTACTTCCCACCCCGTAGGCAACTGGCGCGAGGGCCAACAGGCCCAAACCTCTGCTAAGGCCGGTTAGCTCTGCGCGGCTTGCGGCAATGCTGCCCCGTAAAGCAAGGAAGCCAGCCCCAAGCCCGAGAAGGGCGGGACCAGCGGCTTGGGCAACAGAAACAAGGTTATCAGCGCCGCCGATAAACTGCGAAAGATCGGCCCCGGCTTTAAGCACCGATTGGCCCAACTCGACTGTAAGCACATTTTTTATTTTTTGCAACTCTTTCGTAACTTTTTCGGCGTCGGTGGCAGTTGCTTGAAGATACTTGCTATCTGCTAATTTCGCGCCCGCCTTCTCCATTGCATTTAAGTCGGTCACAAACTCTTTCAAGCCCTTGCCGGTCAGTGCCAATTGGCCCGCAATTCCCCGCACATTAGGAAAGAGCTTTGCCAAACTAGAACTGCTTCCGTCTGTACTATCGGCCAAGGCTTGCAACAGACCGGGCAACTTCAAGGTTGCAACCGCTGCCTCACCCGAAGAAAAGCCCAGCTTGTTCAAAGTCGCAGCCATTGAATCAGTAGGCTTAGACAAAGCGGTCAAAATGCCGCCAAGCTGTGTTATTGCTTCGCTTGTCTTGACACCGTGAACGGTAATTGCAGCCAATGCGGCCGAAGTTGTTTCGAGTGACAAACCAAGTTGGGCAGCACGGGGAGCAACTCGCCCGAAGGTCGGGCCAAGTTCACTTGCTGTAATTCGCCCAGCGCGGATAGCTTCAAAAAGCACCCCAGCCGCCTTTGAAGTGTCGTCCGTCGATAAACCGAAAGATTTGATTGCGGAAGACAAAAGGTCTACTGAATTTGCAACAGAACTATTGGTAGATTTCGCGAATTTATTGGATTCCGCCAAAAACTGAGTAGCTTCAGCAGTTTGAGTTATGCCGTTCGACAATACCTGATAGAGCCCCGCTGCCTCTTCTAGTAGCGGCACATTGAACCGATCCGACAAGTTGCGGACAATCCCGCCCGCCCCAGATTGGGATAGATCCGAGATAGTGGTGATTTCGGCAATTTTCTTTTGATAGTCAACCGCGTCACTAGCCGCCCCTTCCAAAGTTCGGCGAAAATTGCCGAAGGCGGACACAACCGTCTGAGTAAACAAAATCCTGGTCGCGAGGAATCCAAAGCTTACAGTCAGACGGTCGGTAGCCTGGGCGCTGCCGCGCATGCTATTATCTATTGTCTTATTCAACTGGGTGACTTGGCTGCCCACCTTATTGAAGGCTTGGGCCGCTTTGCCAAAGCGGTCAATTGACTGGGCGGCAGCGGTCATAGCTCTGTCGAGCTTGCTGAGGGCTTCGATTGCCTGAGAGCAATCGAGGGTCATTTTTTGAGTTAAGTCGTTGGACAT
>JAEAMG010002735.1_pt1 | contig 10531 bp, 8 predicted proteins | sample 8958741 | NCBI WGS metagenome assembly JAEAMG01 (sample SAMN16933256, study PRJNA681125) | bioreactor sludge metagenome | isolation source: anaerobic bioreactor treating anionic surfactant - SDBS | place: India: Bengaluru | collected 2019-02-28
GCGCCATCCGCGACTACCTGCGCCAGGACATCGGCGAAGTGCTGATCGACAGCGTTGAAGCCCAGGACGAAGCCCTGACTTTCATTCGCCAGGTGATGCCGCAGTACGCCAGCAAGATCAAGCTGTACGAAGACAGCGTTCCGCTGTTCAACCGTTTCCAGATCGAAAGCCAGATCGAGACCGCTTTCCAGCGTGTAGTCGAACTGCCTTCCGGCGGCTCCATCGTGATCGACCCGACCGAAGCCCTGGTGTCCATCGACATCAACTCGGCGCGCGCCACGAAGGGTAGCGACATCGAAGAAACCGCCCTGCAGACCAACCTGGAAGCGGCTGAAGAAATCGCCCGCCAGCTGCGCCTGCGTGACATCGGCGGCCTGATCGTGATCGACTTCATCGACATGACCCCAGCCAAGAACCAGCGCGCCGTGGAAGAGAAAGTCCGCGAATGCCTGGAAGCTGACCGTGCCCGCGTACAGGTCGGCCGCATCTCGCGCTTCGGCCTGCTGGAAATGTCCCGTCAGCGCCTGCGTCCATCCCTGGGCGAGAGCAGCGGCATCGTCTGCCCGCGCTGCAACGGCACCGGCATCATCCGTGACGTTGAATCGCTGTCCCTGGCGATCCTGCGCCTGATCGAAGAAGAGGCCCTGAAAGACCGCACCGCCGAAGTCCGCGCGCAAGTGCCGATCCCGGTCGCAGCCTTCCTGCTCAACGAAAAACGCAACTCGATCACCAAGATCGAACTGCGCACCCGTGCCCGTATCGTGATCCTGCCGAACGATCACCTCGAGACGCCGCACTTCGAAGTGCAGCGCCTGCGTGATGACAGCCCGGAAGCCCACAGCGGCCAGTCCAGCTACGAAATCGCTGCTGCCGCCGCCGAAGTGGAAGAAGTCCAGCCAGCCGCCGCGACCCGCACCCTGGTTCGCCAGGAAGCTGCCGTGAAGACCGCACCAGCGCGTGCCAACGCACCGGTGCCGGTTGAAGCTGCCGCTCCGGTTGCCGCCCCGGCCGCCCTGCCTGAGCCGAGCCTGTTCAAGGGCCTGGTGAAGTCGCTGGTCAGCCTGTTCGCCACCAAGGAAGAGCCTGCGGCACCGGTTGTGGTTGAAAAACCTGCGACCGAACGCCCGGCGCGCAACGAAGAGCGTCGTAACGGTCGCCAGCAGAGCCGTAACCGCAACGGTCGCCGTGACGAAGAGCGCAAGCCGCGTGAGGAACGTGCGCCTCGCGAAGAGCGCGCACCACGTGAAGAGCGTGCACCTCGCGAAGCGCGTGAAGAAACTCCGGCCGTAGCCCGTGAAGAACGTGCACCGCGTGAAGAGCGCGCACCACGTACCCCACGCGCTCCGCGTGAAGATCGCAAGCCGCGTGGCGAGCGTGAAGAACGTGTGCGTGAACTGCGCGAGCCACTGGACGCCGCCCCTGCTGTTGCAGGTGCTGCAGCGGTTGCAGCCACTACCGCTGAAGAGCGCCCAGCTCGCCCACCACGTGAAGAGCGCCAGCCGCGCCCACCGCGTGAAGAGCGTCAGCCACGTGCCGAGCAAGCCGCTGCCACCAGCGAAGAAGAAGTGCTGACCGGCGAAGAGCAACTGCAGGAAGACGGCCAGGACAACGCCGAAGGCGATCGTCCACGCCGCCGCTCCCGTGGCCAGCGTCGCCGCAGCAACCGTCGTGAGCGTCAGCGTGATGCCAACGGCAATGTGATCGAGGGCTCGGAAGAGACCGGCGAGAACGCAGAAAGCGCCACCAACGAACCGACCGGTGCCGAACTGGCTGCCGGCCTGGCCGTTACCGCAGCGGTTGCCAGCTCTGTGATCAGCGCACCTGCTGAAGCCCAGGCTCACGAACAGGCTGAACGCGCGACTGCCGCTGTCGAAGAAACCGCTGCTGTAGAAACGCCAGTTGCCGAAACCCCAGTGGTTGAAGCGCCGGTCGTTGAAGCAACTACCCCTATCGAAGCCCCAGCGGTTCCGGAAGTGGAAGTGGAAGTGGCACCGGTTCGTGACGCCCAGCCAGAAACCGAAGTGGTTGCGGTTGAACCCGCTCCGGTTGTTGAGCCTCAACCCGTGGTTGAAGCGGCCGTTGAAGCCCCGGTGGTCGAAGAAGCTGCCCCGGTAGTGCGTGAAGTTCGCGAAGAACAGACCGCCTTCCAGTGGGCTGCCGAACCTGCCGCCCCGGTTGAAGCTCCTGCGCCTGCACCGGTGGTAGAAGAAGCACCTGCGCCGGTTGCCGAAGTCGTGGTTGCCGAGCCTGCGCCAGCCGTCGAAGCTGCACCCGTGGCTGTTGAAGCACCGGTTGTTGCCGAAGCCGAAGCACCAGTGGTAGAAGCCGCACCGGCCAGCGCCCTGACCGAAAACGGCCGTGCGCCGAACGACCCACGTGAAGTGCGTCGTCGTCGCAAGGAAGCTGAGGCAGCCGCCGCCGCTGCTGCTGCCGCTCCAGCCGTAGTCGAAGCTGTCGAGGCACCAGCCCCGGCTGCTGAAACCGTGGTTGAGCACACTGCTGCTGAAGACGTGGTAGAGCACAAGGCCCTGGAAGCAGAACACGAGCCTAAACCCCTCGCCTGATTCCATCAGCCACTAAAAAGCCCCGCCTGAGTGATCAGGCGGGGCTTTTTTATACCGATCTCGAAAACAGCGAAGATCAAATTGAGTCCGCGCTAAAACTTAACTGTTTCGGCAGATCTACATCCCACAGAACACCCGCATCTTCTACCTGCACTTCCCGCACCGTGGCGCATGTGAACAATGACTTGCCTCCACGGTCACCGGTCAGCGCCATCAAGCGTGGACCAAAAGCACGACCAAAGGCCACCGGATGCCCATATTCACCCGCCTGCACCGGCACGCTGATGCCCCCGTCCTCCAGCGCTTCAACCACCCGCTCAATGCTGGATGTTTGGATAAACGGCATATCCCCCAAGACCACCAGCCAGCCATCCGCCGACGCACTGGCCGCGACGGCTGCGGCGATACTTTCCCCCATGCCGGCCGACTGCAGCAGCAAGACCTGGCAGCCGTGTGCATCGGCCAACCGAATGACCTCCGTGCGATCCGGCGAGGTCACCAGCCAGCGTTCCACCAGGCTATCCGGCAAATTCACCAACACCTGCTCGATCACCGGACGCATCACGCCATCACGGCCCACGCAATCGGCGAGCAACTTATCCTGGTCAGCCCCCGCCTCGGCTCTGAACCGGCTACCCCGCCCTGCTGCCAAGACAATCGCCGCCGGCATTACTCGGCGACCACTGGCAGGGGCTTTTTCTGCATCGGCGCCACGCCGTTCTTGATCGCGACAATCTCCGCCATCAACGACAAGGCAATCTCCGACGGCGTATGACTCCCGATATGCAGGCCAATCGGCCCATGTAAACGCGCAATCGCGTCCGTCGACAAACCCAGCGCCGCCAGATTCTCGCGACGCTTCTGGCTATTGACCCGCGACCCCAGCGCGCCGATGTAGAAGGCGCTGGAGTTCAGCGCCGTCAGCAACGCCATGTCGTCAAGGCGCGGATCATGGGTCAGGCAGACAATGGCCGTGCGCTCGTCGGTCTGGATATTCAGCACCGCCTCATCAGGCATACCCGGCACGAAGCGGCCGTGCTGTTCTTCCCAGCCGTAGACAAACTCGCTGCGCGGATCGCATATCAACACTTCGAAATCCAGCAAGCGCGCCATTTCCGCCACGTAGCGCGACAATTGCCCGGCACCGATCAACAGCAGGCGCCAGCGCGGGCCGTAGATAGCCCGCAGGCGTTCGCCATCGAAAGTGACTACATCGGCCTTGTTCGCACTGCTCAACGTGACTTCGCCGGAGACCAGGTCCAGCTCCCGCGCGACAATTTCATGCGCCTCGCAACGCTCCAGCAACTGCGCCACCCAGGCCCAGTCGTCTACACGCTCCTCGGTCAAGCGCAGCGTGCCGCCGCACGGCAAGCCGAAACGCGCCGCCTCATCGCGAGTCACGCCGTAGGTCACCAACTGCACCGGCGGCCCATCATGCATCAGGCGGCCATCCTGCAAGCGGGCGATCAAGTCGTCCTCGATGCAGCCGCCGGACACAGAACCAATCACCACGCCATCCCCCCGCAACGCCAACATGGCACCCGGTGGACGCGGCGCACTGCCCCACGTCTGGACAACGCTATACAACACCACCTGCTGCCCCGCACGGCGCCATTCGAGCACGCTGCGCAGGACATTCAAATCAACACTGTCCATAAATCCTCCTGCACGTCTGCGCTTGGAACGTACTGCGTGACGCGAATTTCATCGAGTCACTGACTGTAAGTCAAAATATTCGAAAAAAGTAATCCCACAGAAACGCAAACGCCCCGAACCAGTCGGGGCGTTTGCGGATAGCTGTCAGCGTGGGGTCACGCCATCAGCGGCTTACTTGATCACGGGTGCCGGGCCTTCGGCCACGCCCAGATCATCTTCTTCACGGGTGTCGGAGATACCGCGACCACCGGATGCCAGCTCGCTGGCCAACTGGTCAGTGTCCAGTTCCTTGACCCACTTGGCCACAACGAGGGTGGCAACGGCGTTACCCACCAGGTTGGTCAGCGCACGGGCTTCGGACATGAAACGGTCGATACCCAGGATCAGCGCCAGGCCGGCAACCGGCAGGTGGCCTACGGCCGACAGGGTCGCAGCCAGTACGATGAAGCCACTGCCGGTCACGCCGGCAGCGCCTTTGGAGGACAGCAGCAGCACCAGCAGCAGGGTGATCTGGTGGGTGATGTCCATGTGGGTGTCAGTCGCCTGGGCGATGAACACGGCAGCCATGGTCAGGTAGATCGAGGTACCGTCGAGGTTGAAGGAGTAACCGGTCGGGATCACCAGGCCTACTACGGATTTCTTCGCGCCCAGACGCTCCATCTTGATCAGCATGCGTGGCAGTGCGGATTCGGAGGAGGACGTACCCAGAACGATCAGCAGCTCTTCACGGATGTAGCGGATCAGTTTCAGCACGCTGAAACCGTGAGCGCGGCAGATGGCGCCGAGCACCACGACCACGAACAGGACGCAGGTGATGTAGAAACAGATCATCAGCTGGCCCAGTTGCACCAGCGAGCCCACACCGTAGGCACCGATGGTGAACGCCATGGCACCCAGGGCGCCGATTGGCGCGAGCTTCATGATCATGTTGATGATGTTGAACATCACGTGGGCGAAGCGATCGATGAAGTCCAGCACCGGCTTGCCGTAGGCACCCAGGCGATGCAGGGCGAAACCGAAGATCACCGAGAACATCAGCACTTGCAGGATGTCGCCGTTGGCGAAGGCGCCGACGATGGTGTTCGGAATGACGTTGAGGATAAAGCCGACAATGCTCTGGTCTTTACCGGCAGTGACGTAGGCTGCCACTTTGGAGGCGTCCAGGGTCGCTACGTCGATGTGCATGCCGGCACCCGGTTGCACAACGTTGACCACGACCAGGCCGATCAGCAGGGCGATGGTGGACACAATTTCGAAGTACAGCAGCGCGTAGCCGCCGGTTTTGCCGACCGATTTCATGCTTTGCATGCCGGCGATGCCGCTGACAACGGTGCAGAAGATGATCGGGGCGATGACCATTTTGATCAGCTTGATGAAGCCGTCACCCAGTGGCTTGAGCGCCACACCGGTCTGCGGGTAGAAGTGACCGAGCAAAATACCGATAACGATTGCAACGATCACCTGGAAATACAGGGATTTGTAGATTGGCTGACGAGTCGTCATTGCAAAATTCCTCAATCGTCCCGTGTGGCAAATATCCGCCATTGCCCACGGCACTTGAATTGCGAACCCTCCTGCACTGGAGGGATTTGTTGTTTGCGAAGCCTGTAGGACCAGGCCTGCGCTGTAATCCTTATCGCAAACGCCGTGCCACTTTGCTGAAAACCCCTGAAGGCCTTAAGACATCAGGGCTGCGGATTTTAAAGCATCCTCCAAAGTGCCGAGCCCACTGGCGGATTTCCGCCGCACTGCCCAATCCCGTCCTACAATTTGGCGGATATCCGCCTTGTCGCCCTGCCAGGTGATGACTACCATCCGCCATTCCATGGACGAGGGCCCCGCATGCGTGAACGTACCATCGCCAGTCACTACGCCCGGGCGGCCCTCGGCGGTGCGCGTCGAGCCGGATACGACTATTCGGGCTTATTGCAACAGCTGGGCATCACCCCGGAACTGTTGACCGAACCCCGCGCACGCATTGCACCCGAGCAATTTACCCGGCTGCTGCAACTGCTCTGGCTGGCTCTGGACGATGAGTACCTGGGGTTCGCCGACGGCCCGAGCAAACGCGGCACCTTCGCCATGATGTGCCATGCGCTGATCCACTGCCGCACCCTGGAGAAGGCTCTGGAACGCGGCTTATTATTTTATAGCCTATTCCCACAAGGTCCGCGCTGGCAGCTGACACGGGAAGGCGAAATGGCCCGCTTGAGCCTGGATGATTCTCAACTGTGGGACCCGGATCACTTCCTCAGCGAATGCCTGCTGGTGATCTGGCACCGCCTGGGCAGTTGGCTGATCGGCCAGCGCATTCGTTTGCACCAGGCCACGTTCAGTTACCCGATGCCGGCCCACGCCGCTGAATATGACCTGCTGTTTCCCTGTGCCCAGGTGTTCGGTGCGCCGAACAGCAGCCTGGTGTTTCCCGCCCGCTACCTGAGCCTGCCGCTGTTGCAGGACGAGCGCACCCTCAAGCATTTCCTTGAGCGTTCCCCCGCCGACCTGCTGTCACGCCCGGATGAAGGCGACAGTTTGAGCAGCCAGTTGCGACGCTTGTTAAGCCGCGACCGCACACCTTGGCCAGACCTGGAAGCCGTCGCCCAGCACTTGCACGTCAGCCCGCAAACCCTGCGCCGACATTTGCGCGAAGAAGGCACCAGCTTTCAGGCACTCAAGGATGAGTTGCGGCGGGACATCGCCATCTACCACCTGGGGCGGGCGGATTTGTCCTTGCTGGAGATCGCCGAGCAATTGGGGTTCTCCGAACCGTCAGCGTTTCATCGGGCGTTCAAGAAGTGGACGGGGCTGACACCCGGGGCCTATCGGGCGCAGCAGAGTTAGCGCTGCGTCGTTTGTGAGGGCCTCATCGGGGGCAAGCCCCCTCCCACCTTTGACGGTGTTTACAAAGTTTGATGTGCGAATAAATTCAAGATGTGGGAGGGGGCTTGCCCCCGATAGGGCCAGCCCAGCCACTAAAGATCACACAGCCGGAAAGTGAATCTTGAACGCCGCGCCCCCCAGCGGCGAATCCCCCAGGGTCAGTCGCGCGCCGTAGCTTTGAATGATGTCCTTGACCACCGCCAACCCGATCCCCTGCCCCGGATGCTGTCGGTCCAAGCGCTCGCCCCGTTGCAGAATCCGTGCACGCTGGTCCGGCGGCACTCCGGGGCCGTCATCTTCGATGCACAACTCGATACCTTCAGGATTTTCCACCAGGCTGATGCGCACTTCACTCAGGCACAGCCGATAGGCGTTTTCCAGCAGGTTACCGAGCAATTCAAGCAGGGCGCCCTTCTCGATCGGTACATCGCATTCGTCCGGCAATTCAAAGACCACCGTGACGCCCTTGTCGCGGTAGACCTTGCCCAGCGTATCGCAGAGGCTTTGCACTACCGGCTCGAGGCGCACCTGATGGCGCACCAGGCCGCTTTTGCGCAGGCTGGCACGCTGCAATTGGTAGCTGATCTGCTGGCTCATGCGCTCGATCTGGGATTGCAGCACCCAGGCCTGATCACGATCTTCCGGGCGTTGCGCCATGTCTTCGCTCACGCTTTGCAACACAGCGAGCGGCGTTTTCAGGCTGTGGGCCAGGTCATCGAGGGAGTCGCGGTAACGCGCCCGTTGTTCGCGCTCGCTGTGCAGCAGGCGGTTAAGGGAGCCGGTGAGACGCAGCAATTCGCGAGGGTGTTGTTCGGAGAGGCTTTCGCGGGTGCCGCCTTCGATCTGGTCAAGCTCCTGGCTCAATCGCCGCAGGGCTTGCAGGCCCCAGGTCAGGCCCAGCCACAGCAGGGTCAACAGCACCAGCAGTGCCGCGCCGAAGCCCAGGTAGAGGTTTTCGCGCAGGCCTTCAAGGGTCAATTGGTATTCGCGCACCGGTTGCAGGGCCACGATACTGAACGCCGCGCTCTTGCCGCCGAGCAGCTTGACCTCGACGTCGTAGACAAAGAACTCCTGGCCGTCAGCCTCGCGAATCCGCGCAAACTCATTGCCGCGCCCGTCATAGCGCGGCCTGTAGTTGATGTTTTCGTCCCGGGTGGCCCGCGAACGCCACACCAGGTGGCCTTCGCGGTCGTAGATATAGCCGAGCAACCGGCTATCGGTGAGGTTGAAACGTTCATCCGGCAACTGCGCCGGCATCAGCAGGCGATTGTTTTCCACCCGCGCGGCGGAGATCAGCGTGGTGACATCCGATGCCAGGCGCTGCTCGATGGAATCCTGCAATGCCAGGCTGAACGCGCCTTGCATGGCGGGCAACAGGCCCAGCATGAACAGCACGGCCAGGGTGGCGGCCGCCAGCATCAAGCGCACACGTAACGAGCGAATCAACGGCAGCGCTCATTGAACAGGTAGCCCAGGCCACGCACGGTATCGATCGGCTTGAACCCGGCCGGGCCTTCCAGCTTGCGGCGCAGGCGGCCGACCAGTACTTCAATCACATTCGGATCGCGCTCATCGTCGTCGGGGTAAAGTTGTTCCATCAAGCGGTCCTTGGCGACGACCTGCTGGTGATGGCGCATCAGGTATTCGAGGATGCGATATTCATAGGCGGTCAATGCCAGGGGCTGTTCGTCGAGGGACGCTTGCTTGCGGTTGAGGTCCAGCAGCAAGGGGCCGGCGACGATAGTCGACTGGGTAAACCCGCTGGAGCGGCGCAGCAAGGCGTTCATGCGCGCCTCCAGCTCTTCGAACTGGAAGGGCTTGACCACGTAGTCGTCGGCGCCGGCGGCCAGGCCTTCGACCTTGTCCTGCCAGTTGCCGCGCGCGGTGAGGATCAGGATCGGAAACGTCTTGGCCTGGCTGCGCAATTGGCGGATCAGGTCCAGGCCGCCCATGCCGGGCAGGCCCAGGTCGATGATCGCCAGGTCATGGTTGAATTGACCGGTCTGGTACAGGGCCTCTTCGGCGTTGGCCACGGCTTCGACCACGTGGCCACTGTCGGTCAGGCGGGTAAACAGGTGATGACGCAGCAGCGCCTCATCTTCCACCACCAGCAATTTCATAAAGCTCTCCAAAGCAAATCAACTGTCCGACAGAGGCACATCATAGCGGCCCCGCAGGTCTTGCGGTCGCAGTTTAGTGCCGTTGAACTGGCCGGTCAGGTATTCGTAGCCAACGCGATAGCTCGGCTGCGGGGTGGCCTGGCCCAGAGACTGGCCCCAAGGCGTGGGCTGACTGCCAACATCTTCGATACTGACACGCTGCATCAGGATGCTGGATTTCTTGGTTTTCTCACGGCCGAATGCAGCAAAGGCACCATCGGAGGCCTGAACCCCAGCGGTAGCACTGAGCATGGTTAACGCTAACATCAGCTTCTTGATCGCAGTCATGGTGTTACCTCATTACGCGTTTGGCTGTGAGGCCAGACTACGCAGGCGCCCCTGAACTCCCCCTGAACAGGCTCTGAACCTCACCTGAACCACGGCGGGCTATCCTCTTGCGCATCAACTCGGCAAAATACCGCCCATGACGCCCCTACCCGCTTGCTGCACCCCACTCGACGCCCATTGGCCACTGCCCGAACCCTTGCCGGGCACGGTGTTTCTCAGCACCCGCTTTGACCCCGCATTACTGGCACCCGGCGATTTCCAGCACTGTGAGGTGCCACCACCGGCGAGCATCCAGCGTTCAGTGGCCAAGCGTCAGGCCGAGTTTCTCGCCGGTCGCCTGTGCGCGCGCGCGGCCCTGCAACAACTTGATCACATCAACTGCATCCCACCGATCGGCGAAGACCGCGCACCGGTGTGGCCCGCCCACATCAGCGGTTCCATCACCCACAGCACCGGACATGCCGCCGCGATTGTCGGGCACAAGGCGCGATGGCGCGGGTTGGGGATGGACCTGGAGAATGTACTGAGCCTGGAACGGGCGGAGCGCCTGGCTGGGGAGATTCTGACCGCGCAAGAGCTGCAGCGTATGGCCGACCTGCCGCGAGAGCAGATCGCCTTGCTGGTGACGCTGACGTTTTCGGTCAAGGAGAGTTTGTTCAAGGCGCTCTACCCGATCGTGCAGAAGCGCTTCTATTTTGAGCATGCCGAGGTGGTGGAGTGGTCAGAGGCTGGGCATGTGCGCTTGCGCTTGCTCACAGACCTCTGCGGCGAGTGGTGCCACGGCAAGGAGTTATCGGCGCAATACTCAGTGAGTGATGGCCAACTGTTGAGCCTGGTAGCCGTAGCAGCTGTCGAGCGCAAGCGAGGCTGCGTTGGACGCGACTCGACGTTAGATCGGTAGCGCGGCCGACCCAGCCGCGCGTGCGGTGGGCAGCTGCTAAGGATTTTGTGGGTGTGGGGGATACAGGGCGGAACGGCAGGGGT
>JAEAMG010002739.1_pt1 | contig 10523 bp, 8 predicted proteins | sample 8958741 | NCBI WGS metagenome assembly JAEAMG01 (sample SAMN16933256, study PRJNA681125) | bioreactor sludge metagenome | isolation source: anaerobic bioreactor treating anionic surfactant - SDBS | place: India: Bengaluru | collected 2019-02-28
TGAGCAAGGATTCCCGGGCCGTCATGCGGATGGCAAAGGAGGGACAGATTGTCGAGCAGCCGGATGATGCCATTAAGGATCCTTATATCCTGGAATTCTTGAATCTGAAAGAGGAGACGGCCTATACGGAAAATCAACTGGAACAGGCCCTGATCGATAAGCTTCAGTCATTTCTGCTGGAATTGGGTAAGGGCTTTTCTTTCGTGGCGCGCCAGAAGCGGATCACGATCGCCAATCGTCATTATTATATCGACCTGGTTTTCTACAACCGCCTGCTTCGGTGTTTTGTGCTCATCGACTTGAAAAGAGGGGAATTCGACCATGCCGACGCCGGGCAGATGAATTTTTATCTGAATTACTATCGAGAGAATGAAAAACAGGCGGAAGAAAATGATCCCATCGGTTTGATTCTTTGCGCCGGAAAAGATGATCTTTTTGCCCGGTATGTTCTGGGCGGTTTGACCAATAAGGTTTTCGCTTCCAAGTACAAGCTAGCTTTGCCCTCGGAGAAAGAGTTACGGAAGAAATTGGGAGATCTCCCAAAGCTTCTTGCATCAACCGAATGAGTTCAGAAAAAGGTGTGCAAAATGGATGAACATCGGAAGGAACTGCTGAAGCATCTGCCGAAGATCGACGAGATGATGCTTCGGATCGAAAAGCGGCAGAGTATCGCCGGGTGTCCGCGGGAGATCGTGAAGGAGGCGTGTCGGTCCGTCGTGGAGGAGATCCGCGGCCGGATCCTGGCCGATCCGGACAAGGAAGGGAACCTCCGGCTGCCGACGCCGGAGCAGGCGGCTGTGCGTGCGATGGAGATCGTCGAAGGGTTCGGCCGGTACCGTCTCCGTCGTGTCATTAACGCGACCGGCGTGATTCTTCATACGAATCTCGGGCGGGCGCCTCTCTGCCGGGAGGCGATCGAACGGGTCGTCGAGGTCGCCCGGGGATACTCCAACCTCGAATACAGTCTGGAGAAAGGGGAGCGGGGGCTTCGGTATGACCACGTCCGAGGCCTCCTCTGTGCACTGACCGGGGCGGAGGACGCCCTGGTCGTCAACAACAACGCCGCCGCGGTACTGCTCGTTCTCAACGCCCTGTCGGAGGGAAAGGAGGCGATCGTTTCCCGGGGGGAACTGATCGAAATCGGCGGCGAGTTCCGGATCCCTGAAGTGATGGAAAAGAGCGGGGCGCGGCTCCGTGAGGTCGGGACGACGAACCGGACGCGGCTTTCCGACTACGAGAAGGCGATCGGTCCGGAGACGGGGATCATCCTCAAGGTCCACACGAGCAACTTCCGCATTATGGGATTCACCGAGGAAGCGGATCTTCCCTCGCTGATCGCCCTGGGAAAGAAACATCACCTTCCCGTCGTCGACGACCTGGGGAGCGGCTGCTTTGTCGAACTGGACCGTCACGGTCTGGAGCGGGAGCCGACGGTCCGGGACTGCCTCGACGCCGGGGCCGACGTGGTGACCTTCAGCGGCGACAAGCTGCTGGGCGGGCCGCAGGCAGGGTTGATCCTGGGCAAGAGAGCGATGATCGAACAGATCCGGAAAAACCCGCTGAACCGGGCGCTTCGGATCGACAAGATGACGCTGGCGGCCCTGGAGGCGACGCTGGTGAAGTACCTCCGCCCGGCGGAGGCCCTAACGGCTCTTCGAGTCCTGCGCGCACTGACGGAGCCTGTCGCGGAGGTGCGGAAGCGGGCGAAGCGGCTGGCGGCGATGATCCGCCGCGCGCTGCCGGAGGGGACGGACATTCGGCTCGTTTCCGGCGTCTCGATGGCCGGCGGCGGATCGCTCCCCACCCGGGAGATCCCGACGGTCCTGATCGGCCTCCGGGTTGCGAATCTCTCCGCGGCCGCACTGGAGTCGAGGCTCCGGCGGAATGAGACGCCGGTCATCGTCCGGGTGGCCGACGACAGGGCTCTGCTGGATCTCCGGACGGTGGATCCGGGGGAGTTCGCCGAGATTCGCGACGCCCTTTCCAGGATTGCAACCGCTGCCGGGGCGTGATGGAGTGGTCTCTGATCGGTGTTCCCATTCCTGCGGCGCAAATCCCTGTGACGGCATTCGCCCATGGGATGGAAATGAAAAAGGTCAAGGTGTGCGGGACATGTTGACGGCGGGGGATGAAACGCAGAATCGGCCGGATGGGCCTGCGGGAGAGCCGATGGACAGCGTCGAATCGGTCGGGAAGCAGATCCGCTTCACGGTCGGATCGGAGCAGAACCGTCTCCGCCTGGATCTCTTTCTGGCCGGCCGGGAGGTCGGTCTCTCCCGCTCGCAGATCCGGCGGGCGATCGGCGAGGGGTACGTTCTGGTCAACGGCCGGCCGGTTCCGGCCGGACGCAAGGTGAAGACGGGGGATGAGGTCGTCCTGCGGCTTCCGCAGATGAAGCCCTCGGGGGTGCAGGCCGAACCGATCCCGCTGAAGATTCTCCATGAGGACGCGTCGCTTTTGGTCATCGACAAGCCCGCGGGGCTGGTCGTCCACCCGGCGCCGGGCCATCCCGGCGGCACGCTCGTGAACGCGCTGTTGCACCACTGCCGCGATCTCTCGGGGATCGGCGGCGTGCTGCGCCCCGGAATCGTCCACCGTCTCGACAAGGGAACCTCCGGGTTGCTGGTTGTGGCCAAATCCGACGAAGCCCATCGCGGATTGGCCGGGCAGTTCAAGCGCCGCGCGGTCAGGAAGAGCTACCTGGCCCTTGTTTACGGGGACCCCAAGACCGACGGCGGGCGGATCGAGGCCGCCGTCGGCCGCCACCCGGCGGACCGCAAGAAGATGTCCACGCGGAGCCGGCGGGGTCGGGCGGCCGTCACCCTCTGGCGCGTCCGGGAACGTTTCGGATGCGCAGCCCTGCTGGAAGTCGACATCGAGACGGGCAGGACCCACCAGATCCGGGTTCATCTGACGGATACGGGTTATCCCGTTGTCGGCGACCGGGTCTACGGCGGCGCCGGTCGAATCCGGACCGTCGACGATCCGGCGGCGCGGGCGCGGATCAAGGCGTTCGACCGTCAGGCCCTTCATGCCTGGCGGCTTTTCTTCGCCCATCCGGCGACGGGAGAGCCGATGCAATTTACAGCGCCGCTGCCGGAGGACATGGCCGGTCTCTGCGGTTTTCTCCGGGATCGGCGGAAAGGTTGAGCCATGTTTCGTTTCTCCCGCAGGGGGGCGATCGAATATCTCGAAGCGGAAGAGATGAGCGTGCTGGGTTTTGTGACGCACGCGTTCTGCACGCGTCGCGGCGGCCGGAGCACCGGGCCCTTTTCAAGCCTCAACCTCGGGTATCGCGCAGGTGACCAGGCCGAGGATGTCGGACGGAACCGAGCCCTGGTGGTGGAGGCCTTTGGGATTCCGGACGGACGGCTGATCCTGATGAAGCAGATCCACGGCAACCGGATCCGCGTCCTCGACGGAGACGGTTCCCTTCCGGAAGGGCTGCCCGAATGCGACGGCCTGATCACCGACCGACCGGACATCGCCCTCGGCGTCCGGACGGCGGACTGCGTGCCGATCCTGTTTGTGGACCGGGTGCGCCGGATCGTCGGGGCGGCCCATGCGGGCTGGCGGGGGACCGCCCTGGGCATCGCCGCGGCGATGGTGGAAACCTTCGCGAATGAATTTTCCTCACGCAGGGAAGATCTGCTCGCGTTTATCGGGCCGGCGATCGGCCCCTGCTGCTATCAGGTCGATATGCCGGTCTTCGAAGCCTTTTCCGGCCGGCATGACAGCGGCGAGCTTCTCCGCCCCTGTCCGCAGCAGGGACGTTGGATGCTGGATCTTCCGATGGCCAACCGCCTTCAGATCCGGGAAGCCGGACTCCCTACGGGGAATATTGTCACATCCGGCCTGTGTACGGCATGCCGAGAGGATCTCTTCTTTTCGCATCGCGCCGGGCGGGGGCGGACAGGCAGGCAGATCAACCTGATCATGTTGCACCGACAAGAAACACACCGACAAAAAATCACTTGACAGCAGGGAAAGATCTGGTGTAGACGCAAATCGAATTCCTGAAAGGCGTCAGCGAAACCCTTCCTTTTGAACGGAATCCTGAGATACAGTAGTGAACTGAATAAAATCAATGCACCTCTTTCATAAGTCGGTACGTCGTCATATTCCGAACCCATTTCTCATGGATTAAACGAGCTGGACACGGTGGCGGTTTTTTTATACGTGGCGGATGCCATGCATCCGTCGGCACGAGTCAACGCACATCATTTAGGATACGAACATGCACATCGAAGACATCAAGCGGCAACCGATCAGTGAGCTGGCAAAGCTGGCCAAGGAACTGGAGGTACCGGGCGCCAGCGGCATGCGCCGTCAGGACCTGATTTTCTCTATTCTGCAGACGCAAGCGGAGAAAAACGGCGTTATCTCCGGCTCCGGCGTGCTGGAAATCCTGCCGGACGGCTTCGGATTCCTCCGCGCCGTGGATTACAACTACCTCCCCAGTCCGGACGACATCTACATCTCCCCGTCGCAGATCCGGCGGTTCAGCCTGCGGACGGGGGATACCGTTTCCGGCGAGGTCCGCCCCCCGAAGGAGGGGGAGAAGTATTTCGCCCTTCTCAAGGTGGATGAGGTCAACTTCGAAAGCCCCGAGGCGGCCCGCGACAAGATCCTTTTTGACAACCTGACCCCCCTCTACCCCGATGAGAAGCTGAATCTGGAGTTCAATCCGGAGAACCTTTCGACGCGCATCATGGATATGTTCACGCCGATCGGCAAGGGGCAGCGGGGGCTGATCGTCTCCCCGCCGCGGGCCGGGAAAACCGTACTGCTGCAGGACATCGCCCACAGCATCACCGCGAACCACAAGGAAGTCACGCTGATGGTCCTGCTGATCGACGAGCGGCCGGAAGAGGTGACGGACATGCAGCGGAGCGTGGCCGGTGAGGTGATCTCCTCGACATTCGACGAGCCGGCAACCCGCCACGTCCAGGTGGCCGAGATGGTGATCGAAAAGGCGAAGCGGCTGGTGGAACACCGCAAGGACGTCGTCATCCTTCTGGACAGCATCACCCGGCTGGCCCGCGCCTACAACACGGTTGTGCCGCCGTCCGGCAAGGTCCTCTCCGGCGGCGTCGATTCCAATGCGCTGCACAAGCCGAAGCGGTTCTTCGGGGCGGCCCGGAACATCGAGAACGGGGGCAGCCTGACGATCATCTCCACGGCCCTGATCGACACGGGAAGCCGCATGGACGAGGTGATCTTCGAGGAGTTCAAGGGAACCGGCAACATGGAGCTCCATCTCGACCGGCGAATCGCCGACCGTCGGGTCTTCCCGGCCTTCGACCTGATCCGTTCCGGGACGAGGAAAGAAGAGCTGCTCATCCCGAAGAACAACCTCAACCGCATCTGGATCCTGCGGAGACTCCTCCAGGAGATGAACCCGGTCGACGCGATGGAGTTCATCAGCGACAAGGTCCGCAAGACGGAGAACAATCAGTTCTTCCTGGATTCCATGAACCAGTAAATATCGCTTGAATTTGGAAAGAAAATGACTATAATCCGCACTCTTCGCCGATGGGACGCTTCCTCGGCGGATATTTGACGGAATCCGAAAGGGAGATTCACCATGAAGAAGGGGATTCATCCGGAATACAAGGAAACCACCATCACCTGTGTCTGCGGGAATGTGATCAAGACGAGATCCACCAAGCAGGACATCAAGACGGAAATCTGTTCCCAGTGCCATCCGTTCATGACGGGGAAACAGAAAATCGTGGATACCGCGGGACGCGTGGAACGTTTTCACAAGAAGTACGCCGGCCAGGAGAAAAAGGCATAGGGTTTTTCTGGGCGCCTTTCGATTTTTCCCAATGGGGTTCCGGCGTCGGCGGGCGCGGGTTCCCCTGTCTCTGCAATTTCGGAATCGCGCCGGGCTGCCGGCGCCGTCTCTCGGGAAACCTTTCATTCCAAAGACAGGAACAAGAACCGGCGAGGACAGCCCTTTGCGTCCGGGCGGCCCGGACCCGTTCCCGCGGCGGTGAGCGCGGCGGATGGATGAGCAGACTGCAATGTTTTCTCGACTGAAGGATATCGAATCCCGGTACCGGGATCTGGAGCGGCTTCTGAGCGACCCTGCCGTTGTCGGCAAGCCCGGGATCTATCAGAAATACGCCAAGGAGCATTCCGACCTCAATCCGCTTGTCGAAACCTTTCGCGAATACGAAAAAACCCGGATCCGCATCGAGGAGGACCAGGCGCTGCTCCGGGAGAGCGACGAGGAGTTGAAGGAGCTCGTCCGGGAAGAACTGCCCCAGTTGCAGGAATCCCTGGAATCTCTCGCGGAAAGGCTGAAGGTCCTGCTGCTGCCACGGGATCCGAACGATCAGAAGAACGTTTTCCTCGAAATCCGGGCCGGAACGGGCGGGGATGAGGCGGGCCTTTTTGCGGAGGATCTCTTCCGGATGTATGCACGCTTCGCGGAGACCTCCGGCTGGAAGGTCGAGGTCATGAACAGCACGCCCGCAGGCGGGATGGGGGGCTTCAAGGAGGTGATTGCCCTGATCGCGGGAAGGGGCGCCTACAGTCGTCTGAAGTACGAAAGCGGCGTCCACCGGGTTCAGCGGGTGCCGATCACCGAGGCGCAGGGGCGTATCCACACCTCGGCGGTGACGGTGGCGATCCTGCCGGAGGCCGATGAGGTGGATGTCCAGATCGATCCCAACGATCTGAGGATCGATGTCTTCCATTCCAGCGGCCACGGCGGACAGAGCGTCAATACGACCGATTCGGCCGTGCGGATCGTCCATCTCCCGACCGGCCTGATCGTCACCTGCCAGGACGAAAAATCCCAGCTCAAGAACAAACACAAGGCGATGAAGGTCCTCCGGGCGCGGCTCCTCGACGCGGCGGTGAAGGAGCACAACAACGCGATTTCCGAGACGAGAAAGAGCCAGGTGGGAAGCGGGGACCGGAGCGAACGGATCCGGACCTACAATTTTCCCCAGGGACGGGTGACGGACCACCGGATCGGGCTCACCTCCTACAGTCTCGAGAGTTTCCTGAACGGCGACATCGGTTTCATGATCGACGCGTTGACGGCCCATTTCCAGGCGGAAGCGCTGCAACAATCGGGGCATTGATCTTCCCGCTGCGTCCGGTTTTTCCACCGCCCCGAAGCGGCCGGCCGGCAAGGACGGATGATGGTCGGGGAAAAGGTGCAGGTCCGCTGCGGAAATCACGGGAAGAGATCACCGGTAGGGTTCGCGAGAATGGGGGTTTGCTCAAGATGACGGACATCCGGACCATCCTCCGTCAGGCAACCCTGGATATCGCCGCATCCGGCAGCCCCACCCCCCGGCTCGATGCCGAGGTTCTTCTGATGCGTTACCTGGGGATCGATCGTCTGCAGCTCTGCATGAACCCGGACCGGAAGCTTCCGGACAGGGATTCCCACGGGTTTGCTTGCTGGATCGGAAGGCGCGTCCGGGGCGAACCGGTTGCCTACATCGTCGGGGAGAAAGAGTTCTGGTCGCTTCGCTTCGAGGTGGGCCCCGGGGTTTTGATCCCGCGGCCGGAGACCGAATGCCTCGTCGAGGAGGTGCTGCGGCTCTTCCGCCCCCCTGGAGACGGTCTGCGGATTCTCGATATCGGAACGGGAAGCGGCGCGATCGCGGTGGCGCTCGCCCGGGAGCTGCCCGCGGCCCGTGTCGTTGCGACGGACCTCTCGCCGGAGGCCATTTCGGTGGCCCGCAAAAACGCACGGACGCATGGCGTGGCCGACCGGATGGTTCTGGTTCAGGGAGACCTGCTCGCGGCTGTTTCCGGCGATTTTGACGTGATCTGCTCCAACCCTCCCTACATTCCGGAGGATCGTTATGATGAGCTGCCGCGGGGAATCCGGGATTTCGAACCGCGTGAGGCGCTGATGGCCGGTGCAGACGGATTGGACGTGTGCCGGAGAATCATCCGGGAAGGGTTCAACAGCCTAAAAAACCGCGGCCGGATCTTCCTGGAGATCGGCGAGGGACAGCGAGCGCCGGTCGAAGCGGTATTCCGGGAAACGGGCGGCTATCAGGAGATCCGTTTCCGAAAGGACTACGGCGGGATCGACCGAGTGGCGTCGGCGCAGAAGAAGGGGGAGCGGTGATCTCCGCGATCCCTCCGTGCGCTGTACATTTTTCTATCCTGTCGCTGCTCGCTGCGCTGCGCGCACAGGGTGCCCCGAAAAATCTGCAATGCGCGCTTCCGGGATCATAGTTCCACCGTTTGACGAAGAATAAACAGGACAATGGGGTTACCCATTCAAGGGGATGAACAATGGACAAGATGGTGATCGGCGGCGGACGGCGGCTTCAGGGGGAGGTCAGGATCAGCGGAGCGAAGAACGCCGCGCTGCCGGTCCTGGTTTCATCCCTGCTCGTCGATGGAGAGTGCACCTTTCGCAACATCCCGGATTTGGCGGACATCAAGACGATCAAGAAACTGCTGCGCAGCCTCGGGGTGAAGATCGAGGGCGGGGAGACCGTCCGTGTCCATGCCGCTGATATCGCCAACTGCGAGGCCTCCTATGACCTGGTCCGGACCATGCGGGCATCGATCCTGGTGCTGGGTCCCCTCGTGGCGCGGAGGGGGGAGGCCCGGGTCTCTCTGCCGGGCGGCTGCGCGATCGGGGCGAGGCCGGTCAACCTCCATATCCGGGCGCTCCAGGAGATGGGGGCCGAGGTGATACTGAGGGACGGCTATGTCGAGGCGAAGGCGGCGCGCCTGAAGGGGGCCGACATCTATTTCGACATCTCCACGGTGACGGGCACGGAAAACATCCTGATGGCCGCAACGCTGGCGGAAGGGACCACGACCCTGAAAAACGCGGCCCGCGAGCCGGAAATCGTCAACCTCGCCGGGGTGCTGACCGGCATGGGGGCGAGGATCAAAGGGGCGGGAAGCGATGTGATCACGATCGAAGGGGTGGAATCGCTTCATCCGGTCGAGGCGGCGGTGATTCCGGACCGGATCGAAACGGGAACCTTCCTGATCGCGGCCGGAATGACAGGCGGGGATATCCGCATCCTCGGCTGCGAGCCGAACCACAACGAGGCGCTGATCGCCAAGCTGCGGGATGCCGGGATGAAGATCGAGGCGCAGGGGGACGTGCTGAGGGCCTCGGGAGGGGACGGCGTCAAAAGCGTGGATGTCCAGACCCTTCCCTATCCGGGTTTTCCGACGGACCTGCAGGCGCAGATCATGGCGCTGATGGCCCTCGGCAACGGTCTGAGCGTGATCACCGAAACGATTTTCGAGAATCGTTTCATGCATGTCGGCGAGATGATGCGGATGGGTGCGGACATCACGATTCAGGGAAAGACCGCGATTGTCCGCGGGGTGCCGAAACTCCGCGGTGCGCCGGTGATGGCGACGGATCTTCGGGCGTCGGCCTCCCTGATCCTGGCCGGCCTCGCCGCGGAAGGGACCACAACCCTCTCCCGCGTCTATCACATCGACCGGGGCTATCAGCGGATCGAGGAGAAGTTGTCGGCGCTGGGGGCCGATATCCGCCGCGTTTCCGGATAGGGGAAAATCATGGAGATCATCAGAACGGACAGCGCTGAATTTGAGGGACGTTTCCGGATGATCCGGGAACGGGGCCGCCTGTTCGATCCCGGGCTCTGGGCCGAGGTCGGCCGGATCGTGGAGGAGGTCGGCCGGCGGGGAGATGGGGCCCTCTTCGAATACACGGCCCGGTGGGACGGCCATGCCGTGACCGCCGAAACGGTGGAGGCCTCCGCGGAGGAGCGGAAGGCGGCCGCCGCGAAGATCCCTCCGGAGGATCGGGAGGTTCTCCGTTTGGCCGGGGAGAGAATCGAACGGTTTCATAAACATCAGCGCCGCGAGGGATGGATGGTTTCAGACGAGGAGGGGGTGGAACTCGGCCAGCGAATTCTTCCGCTGGAGCGTGTCGGCATCTACGCCCCCGGGGGTCTGGCCTCTTATCCGTCCACCGTTCTGATGACGGCGATTCCCGCCCGGATCGCGGGTGTCCGCGAGATCATCCTCGTGACGCCTTCCCGGGACGGACGGCTCCAACCGATGATCGCCGCCGCGGCGGAGATTGGAGGCGTGAACCGGATCTTCAAGATCGGCGGCGCGCAGGCGATCGCGGCCCTGGCCTTCGGCACGGAGTCGGTCCCGCGGGTGGACAAGATTGTCGGGCCGGGGAACGCCTATGTGGCGGCGGCCAAGAAGATGGTCTTCGGCCGGGTTGCGATCGACATGATTGCCGGCCCCAGCGAGATCCTGATCATTGCCGACGGGACGGGCGATGCCGCCTTTGCGGCGGCCGATCTGCTGGCCCAGGCCGAGCATGACGAGATGGCAGGCGCCGTTCTGCTGACGCCGGATGAATCTTTTGCAAAAACCGTGGCCGGGGAGATTGAAAACCTTCTTGCGGACCTCCCGCGCAGAGAGATTGCCGCCCGCGCGCTGGAGGCCTTTGGCGGACTGGTGGTGACCCGAAATCTTGCCGAGGCGGTCGCGCTGGCCAACCGTTTCGCGCCGGAACACCTCGA
>JAEAMG010002737.1_pt1 | contig 10520 bp, 9 predicted proteins | sample 8958741 | NCBI WGS metagenome assembly JAEAMG01 (sample SAMN16933256, study PRJNA681125) | bioreactor sludge metagenome | isolation source: anaerobic bioreactor treating anionic surfactant - SDBS | place: India: Bengaluru | collected 2019-02-28
GGGTGTAGGACACGATCGAGTCGTTGGCCAGAAAGAAGGATCTCACCGTGATCTTGGCGACCCATGATGCGCGCATCTTCGGTCGCTTTGAATCGACGATTCGATTGGAGGATGGGCGGATTGTCGAGTCACACGTTTAATTCCGGGGAAGCGCGCGCCCACGTCGCGCTGCCAGGCATGGAGTTTGTCGGCCAGGGTCTGGGCTTTTTCCGGCAGGCTGGCGGCGAGGTTGCGGGTTTCTCCGACGTCCGCGCGGAGGTCGTACAATTCGACCCGGCCGTCTTCAAAAAACTCGATGAGCTTCCAGTCGCCGTCGCGGATGGCCGCGCTCGGGCTGCCTCCCTGGTTGCCATAATGCGGATAGTGCCAATACAGCGATCGGTTCGGGAGTTTGCCCCGGCCCATCAACAGGGGCACCAGGCTCACGCCGTCGACATGCTGCGCCTCGCGCCACGGCAACCCGGCCATCTCGAGTATCGTCGGGTAGAAGTCCGTGCTGATGACCGGCACGTCGCACACCGTCCCCGGGGTCACGACGCCCGGCCACGTGATCATCATCGGTTCGCGGATGCCCCCCTCATACAGCCAGCCTTTCCCGGCCCGAAGCGGCAGGTTGCTTGTCGGATGCCCTTCCGATGTGCTCAATCCGCCGTTGTCGGACATGAACACAACGACGGTGTTGGAGGCCAGTCCCAGGCGATCCAGCGCGTCCAACACGTTCCCTACCGCCGCATCCATCGCTTCGATCATCCCCGCGTACACCGCATGATCCTGCACCAGCCGCACCTCGCGCTCGCCTTCCTTCCCCCAGCGGGGAAGGGCCGGGTCGACGGATGCCGCCTTACTGGCGTATTTCGCTTCCAGATCCTTCCGCGCCTGAAGCGGGGTATGCACCGAATAAAACGATAGATACGCGAGAAACGGCTCGTCGCGATGCGCCTCGATGAACCGGACCGTCTCCGACGCCAGGCGTTCGGGCAAGTGTTCGCCCGCGGGGCCGTCTTCAAGCTTCGGATTCTTGTACGGTGAGAAATACCCCCCCGGCGGGCTGCCCCGGTGATGTCCCCCCCGATTGACTTCAAACCCCTGGTCCTCGGGGAAAAACCCCTCCCCGCCCAGATGCCATTTCCCCGCGAAAAACGTGCGGTACCCGCCCTCCTTCAGCGCCTCCGCGACCGTCACCTCCTCGAGCGGAAGCTGTTCAACGTAGGGCGCGGGCAGCAATGGCTTGTCTTTGGTCCAATGCGTCCCTACCGAATCCGGCTGGGGTGCGCCGAACCAGTCCGTCGTCGCCATCCGTGCCGGATACTTCCCCGCCAGAATGCTCGCCCGCGTCGGACTGCACACCGGACACGCCGCGTACGCGTTCGTGAACCGCATACCCTCCGCCGCAAGCCGGTCGCAATGCGGCGTCTCGTAAAACGTGCTGCCGAAACAGCCCAGATCGCTCCAGCCCAGGTCATCCACGAGAATGAACACAAAATTGGGCCGCCGGTTCGCCTCGTCGGCCATGCCAAACCCCTTTCCCGCCAGCGCCAGCCCCGCCATCCCGCCGGCGACGCTGCCCAAAAACTCCCTGCGCGTCATCCCCCTGTACCCTCCGGTCAATTTTGGGGACACAATACTTAATTATCCCCGCCCATCATCCGAAAGCAACAAAGCATTCTTGTCAATAGATTAATTAAGTATTGTGTCCCCGAAATTAGATGCCATCGCCGAAGCCGGCGAAGATGTAGTGGTCCATGTCGAGTGCGGGCTGCTCGGATTTCGGGCGGCCCACGACGCGGGCGGGCACGCCGACGGCGGTGGTATGGGGCGGCACATCGTCGAGCACGACGCTTCCGGCGCCGATTTTCGCGCCTTCGCCGATCTCGATGTTGCCGAGGATGGTGGCCCCCGCCGCGATCAGCACGCCTTTCCGCACTTTGGGATGGCGGTCGCCGGTCTCTTTGCCGGTACCGCCCAGCGTGACTTCATGGAGCATCGACACGTTGTCTTCGACTACGGCCGTCTCGCCAATCACCACGCCGGTGGCGTGGTCCATGAGAATGCCGCGGCCGATCCGCGCGGCGGGATGGATATCCACCGCCAGCACCTGGGAAATCCGTCCCTGCAGAAACAGGGCCAGCGATTCGCGTCCGGTCCGCCAGTAATAGTGCGCAATCCGGTACGACTGAATGGCGTGAAACCCCTTGAAGAACAACAGCGGGTTCGAATACGTCCGGCAGGCGGGGTCCCGTTCCCGGACGGCCTCGATGTCCGCCCGCGCCGCCGCCCCAATTTCGGGATCGTTGACCAGCGCCTCGTCGATCAGGTCCCGGAGCGCCACGGCGTGGATGGTGGTGCTTTCGAGCTTGGTCGCGAGGATGAAACTCAGGGCGTCCTCAAACGTCTTGTGGTTCAGCACCACCCCGTACAGGAAATTGGCGAGCAACGGTTCCTTGCGGGTCTCCTCGGCGGCCTCGTTGCGGATCGCCTCCCAGATTGGATCGGCTGTTGGGACGATCATGGACACTCCTCCGGGTATCGCCCGATGTTTCGCACCAGTGTATGTCAAGACGGCTCGGAATGAGAAACGCAACACGGCCGAGCGCGCTCCCCTTATCCACAAAACGCATGTCCTCTCGCCGGAATTTCACCCATGCGCCTCTCCCGTCTCCTTAGACCCTATCGGAGGCGGCGCGGAAAACGCGCAGAATTGGACTTCCGCCCCCCCGCCGTGTACACTATTCACACTCCGCCTACCGGAAGCGAGGGGGCGCTTCCTGGCGCTCAATCACCAGAAACAGGATAGCCATGGCAGCGTTTGGCATTGACATAGACCGCGACCGCATCCGCGTGTTCAAGGAATCGCTCTCGAAGCACGACGCGTTGGACCGTCTCGTGGATGCGCTCTACGCGACCCAAGCCATATCGGACCGCGAGGCGTTCCGCAAGGCCGTCTACGACCGCGAATCCGTCATGAGTACGGGCATCGGCCAGGGGGTGGCGATTCCCCATGTCCGCATCGAAGGCGTCCTGAAACCGGCCATCAGCCTCGGCATCTCCCGAAAAGGCCTCGATTTTGATACCCTCGACAACCAGTTGGTACACGCGATCGTGCTGTTCGCGATGCCGGCCGGGTCCCAGAAGGAATACCTGGGCCTTCTGGCGCAGGTCATGACCGCGCTCAAGCAGCCGGGCTTTCTCGAACGGCTGGTGAATTGCGATACCCCCGAAGAAGTCGAGGACATGCTGGCGGAAGCATCGTAAGCAAGGCGGGGCGGCAAACCGCGCTCCGCGGGAGCCTTCCATGAAATCCACCTTCGTATTTCTCGTGACGCTCCTTGCGGGGCTCGGCGTCCTGACCCCCGCGGCGCCCCGGGCCGCCGGCACGCCGTCCCCGTCCTACCACTGGGTCTGTGTCACGCCCAGCGCTCCGTTCGCCCCGCGCGACGGCGCCGGCGCGCTGGTCTACCGCGGCGCCCTGTGGCTTCTGGGCGGCTGGAACCCCCACGACAAGGTCCATTTCCCCAAAATCTGCACCAACGACGTCTGGCGCTCCACCGACGGCGCGACCTGGACCCTCGTCAAACCCAATACCTTCGGCACGGACCAGTTCAACCCCGACACCGACTGGGAAGGCCGCCATACCGCCGGCTACGTCGTGTTTCAGGACAAAATGTGGATTCTCGGCGGCGACCCGCTCCAGGGGCATTACCAGTCCGATGTCTGGAATTCCGAGGACGGAGTCACCTGGAACCGCGTGAACCCGGGCCAGGACGTCCCCTGGGCGCCCCGCGCCCTCCATCACACCGCGGTATTCAACGGCCGGATCTGGGTCATGGGCGGCCAGACCACTCCCCAGTTCGCTCCTGCCGAAGAGCGCTTTTGGGACGACATCTGGAGCACGGACGACGGCATTCACTGGACAAAAGCCGCCACCGGCGGGCCGCAATGGGGTCCCCGGGGCATGATCGGCGGCAACGTCGTGCTCCACGGCCGCCTTTGGATCCTCGGCGGCGGCACCTACGACACCCCCCGGCAACCCCAGCGCAATTTCTACAACGATGTCTGGAGCACCGGCGACGGCATCCACTGGCAATGCCATCTCCACCAGGCCCCGTGGCACCCGCGCCAATACCACGATGTCGCCGCGTTCGACGGCCGCATGTGGGTCCTTGGAGGGTACACGCCGGAGCTGGTGAACGATGTCTGGGCCTCGAGCGACGGACTCGCGTGGCGACGGGTCGGCGAGGTGCCCGATGCGGCCGGCATCAACATCCCGGTTCAGGGTCGAGTGGCACGAAGTCCCCGGCACGCCGTGGGCCCCCCGGCACGCGTCAAGCCTCTTCGTCTATGAAGACGCCCTCTGGCTCGTCGCCGGCAACAACATGCAGAGCGACGTCTGGAAGCTCGAGCGGCGGTAAACGGTCCACCTCAGACGGCCCCGCCCGCCTACACGATCTCCTCGCGTTCTTTGTCCCAGCGCACCTGGCGCTTCTGCTTGTACGACTCGACGCTCATCAGCAGCGTGGCGGCCTCGATGAAGGCCTCGTCTTCATTGCAGCGCGTCGGTTTGCGCGTGCGCACCGCCTCGAAGAAATCTTCCATATGCGTGGGCTGAGACGGCGCCGCGGCCGGATCGAAGCGTTCCGCGGGTTCGGCGGGCGTATCGCCCATCCGCCACGCGGGCGCGTCCGGATACACCTCGTACCGGTGGGCGTCCTGCCCGATGCCATTGTAGATGATCCGGCCATCCCGCCCGATGAACTCGGGGGTCTGCATGCGGTTCGAGTTCATGATGCCTTCAAACACGGCCGTGCAATCCTGGCGTTCAAACTGGTAGGTGGCGAGCCACGTGTCGGGGACATCGCGGTCGTCCTTCCAGAACGCGTTCAGCCCCGCGCACACGCAGGTGTCAGGAATGCCCCAGCCCAGCACCGTCTGCACGAAATCCATCTCGTGCGACAGCAGGTCGCCCGCCTGCCCGGTGCCGTAGGGCCAATAGCAGCGCCAGTGCCAGAAATGCCGCTCGTTGAAATCGATCGCCGGCGCGGACCCCAGCCACTTCTCCCAGTCCAGGTCCGCGCGCACCTGCACCGGGTCCGGCCGGTCGTACCACGAATAGTTGCCGAACCAGCGCCACGGCGCCCGGTCGGGCGTGCCATTGAAATACCGTCCCACCTTGACGAACGTGAGCGGGCCAATCCGGTTCGCGCGGATCAGGTCGCCGCCGACGGTCGCGGCGGGCCATTGGCGGCCCTGATGCCCGAGCTGCATGATCCGCCCCTGCTGCTTCACCGCCGCGCGCATCCGTTTCGCGGCCGCGATCGACGTGGTCCAGCCCTTCTCGCAATACACGTCCTTCCCCGCGTTGACGGCGTCAATGAGCATCTGTTCATGCCAGTGATCCGGCGTCGCGATCACCACGGCTTCCACCTGCGGATCGGCCAGCACGTCGCGGTAGTCGGTGACGGCCTTCACCTCCGGATTGTTGCTGGCGTCCAGTCCGCGCTGCAGATGCGGCTTGTATACATCGCACACCGCCACCACCTTCGCGCCCTTATGCGACCCCGTATACTTGATGAGGTCCCACCCGCGCACGCCCGTGCCGATGTGCGCGATGCGCACCGGGTCCGACGCCGGTTCCGCCGCACCCACGAGCGCCGGTCCCGCCGCCGCTATCGCCGCGGCCGTGCCCGCCGTCTGCAAAAAACGTCTGCGATTGATGCCACTGGTCTTGTTCATACCCACCTCGTCTGTCCGGTTACCACACGAAAACTGGCCAAAACTCTCTATTCACTGGCTTCCCGCGCCCTTCACGCGCGTGCGCAGCCGGTACAACGCTTTGCTGGCCGTGATAAACAGTTCATCCATCGCCCGGCCGCCGAAACTGACGTTCGCGGTCCACGGCTCGTCAATGGCGATATGATCGATCTGCCGGCCCGACTTGTCAAAGACAAACACGCCGTTTCCCGTCAGATACACGTTCCCTTCATTGTCGATGGTCATGCCGTCGGAACCCATCTCGCAGAACAAGGTCTTGCCGGTCAGGCTGCCGTCGGCCAGGATCGTGTAGGCATAGGTCTTTCCGGCCTTGATGTCCGTCACATACAGCGTCTTCCCGTCGGGCGTGCCGATGATGCCATTGGGCTGGTCGAGATCGTCGATCACACGCGCCAGGGTTTTGCGATCCGGCGCGAGGTAGTACACGCCCTGGCATGACTGCTCCATGGTTTCGCCGCGGGCCCAGTAATCGCGCTTGTAGAACGGGTCCGTGAAGTACGCGCCCCCGTCCGGCCGGAGCCACAGGTCGTTCGGGCCGTTCAGGAGTTTCCCCTCGTGCGTCTCAATGAGCACCGTAACGTCTTTGCCGGGACTGATGCGCCAGAGCTGGTTCTTTTCGTCCGCACACGCCCACAGATGCCCCTCGCGATCAAAACAGAGCCCGTTCGATCGCCCGCACGGCTGCAGATACGTGGTCAATTCGCCGTCCACGCTCCATTTCATGATCCGGTCGTTCGGCTGATCGGTGAAATAGACGTTCCCCGCGGCATCCGCGGCCGGCCCTTCCGTGAACGCAAACCCGTCCGCGAGCTTTTCAGCCGCCGACCCCGGCGCCGCAATGCCCGCGGCCGTGTCCTCCGCGGAAGCCCCAGCACACGCCCCCGCCAGAATCAAGAACATCAGCCCCGTTCGCATGGTATCGCTCCTCGCGCAAAACCCCGCCGGTTTCCGGCACACTCCGTCGCAGACTATAGCACAGTCCTTCCTTCAGGCGGGTATGGGAGCGCGCCGATTCGCCGGGCAGGCGCGATGCGAACCGGGGAAAAACGAGGGACCTGTTCAACGGGCCGCCGGCTGCGGGAACCAGGCTCAGTCGATCTCGTGCCCCCGCGAATTCAGCAGCTTGTATTCGATGCTGTCGACAAGCGCGCGGTACGACGCCGCGACGATATTGCCCGACACGCCAACGGTGTTCCATACCGCCGAGCCGTCGCTCGACTCGATCAGCACGCGGGTCATGGCCGCCGTGGCCGCCTGGGCGTTCAGGATGCGCACCTTGTAATCGTCAAGCCGCACATCCTTCAGCTCGGGGTAGGTGCCTTCGAGGGCTTTGCGCAGGGCGTAGTTGAGCGCATCGACAGGACCCTCCGCCTCGGCGGCGGTGTGCATGCAGGTGCCGTCCGGCAATTCGATCTTCACCGTGGCTTCCGAAATGGCCGGGCTGTCGGCATCGTGGCGGTCGACGCTCGTGCGGAACCCGCGCAGCTTGAAAAACGTGCGGTACGTGCCCATCGCCTTCCGGAGCAGGAGTTCGAGCGAAGCGTCGGCCCCTTCAAACTCGTAGCCCTGGTTTTCGAGCTCTTTAACCTGTTTCAGGGCCTCGCGCGTTTCCGGCGCGTCGCGGTCCAGGTCGATCCCGAGTTCCTTGGCTTTCTGCAGCAGGCTCGACCGGCCCGACATCTCGCTCACCGAGATCCGGGTGCGGTTGCCCACCGTCTCCGGCGGCACGTGCTCGTAACTTACCTTGAGCTTGTTCACCGCGTCGGCGTGCATGCCCCCCTTGTGGGTAAACGCGTCGCGCCCCACAAACGGCTCGAAGTCGCGCGGCGCCATGTTGGCCAGTTCCGCCACCAGGTGCGACAGCCGCGTCAGCTGGGCGAGCTGTTCGTCCGACACCACCTCGCAGCCCATCTTGACCTGGAGATCCGGGATCACCGTGCAGAGATTCGCGTTGCCCGTCCGCTCGCCGTAGCCATTCATCGTCCCCTGCACATGCACCGCCCCGGCATGCACCGCCGCGAGCGTGTTCGCCACCCCGCATCCGCTGTCGTTGTGCGTGTGAATTCCGAAGGCCGCCTCCGGCAGCCGTTTCCGCGACACCTCCAGCGCCCCGGCAATGTCCCACGGCAGGCTCCCGCCGTTCGTGTCGCACAGCACCAGGACTTCCGCGCCCGCCTGCCACCCGCGCTCCAGCGCCGTCAGGGCGTATTCGCGGTCTTCCCGGTAGCCGTCAAAGAAATGTTCCGCGTCAAGCACCACGCGGCGCCCCTGGGATTTCAGATACGCCACCGATTCCTCGATCAGGCGCAGGTTTTCCTCGAGGCTCACCCGGAGAATCTGCGTTGCGTGTGTGGGCGAGAATTTCGCGAAGATCGTCACGACGGGCGTGTCCGCCGCGAGCAGCGCCCGGATGTTCGGATCGTCTTCCACCGCATACTTGGCGTGGCGCGTGCTGCCGAACGCCGCCATCACCGCGTACTTCAAATCCAGGTCCTTCGCGCGCTGAAACAACTCCGCGGCCTTCGGGTTGGAGCCCGGCTGCCCGCCCTCGATGCAGGAGATCCCGAAGGCGTCCAGTTCCTGCACAATCCGAAGCTGGTCCTCGGAGGAAAACTTCACGCCCGGGCCCTGCGCGCCGTCGCGAAGGGTTACGTCATAGATCTCGACTCGCTGTGCCACGCTCTCGTTCTCCATCTCCTGCCGGCGAAACGCGCCGCTCAGGGTTTCTTAAAAGTATGCGCATCCAGCCGCCCCGGCCCAAGCATGCCCGGAACCAGCAGGTGGCCCGGATTGACCACAAGGCCGCCCGCCGCCGCCGAGGCCTCATCATACTGCGACAGACCGTTTGAGGCGACACCGCATCCCCACAGCACAAAGGGCACCGGCCCGCCCGCGTGCGTGCGGCTGCCGAGCGCCGTCACGTGATCGGGCGCGACCAGCACGCGCCAGTCGGCATGCGACCGCGCGGCTTCCAGGCACGGAGCCACCACGCGCCGGTCAAAATCCTCAATCGCCTGGATCTTTTTGTCAATAATGCCTTCATGCGCGCACTCGTCGGGTGCCTCGACATGCACATACACAAAATCCACCGCGTCCAGCGCGTGCAATGCCGCCTCGACCTTCCCCTCGTAATTCGTGTCGATGTAGCCCGTCGCGCCCGGGACCTTGATCACGTCCAGCCCCGCGCAGACGCCGATCCCCTTCACCAGATCCACCGCCGAGATCACCGCTCCCGTGATCCCGAACCGGTCCCGGTAGGTCGCCATGCGCGGCGCACGGCCCTGGCCCCACAGCCAGATGGACGTCGCCGGAAGCTGGCCCGCCGCTATTCGCGCCGCGTTCACCGGATGCGCCGCCAGGATCGGGCGCGACCATTCCATCAGGTCGCGCAGATACGCGCCCGCCGGTCCGGTGGGAAGATGCGGCTCGTACGCCTGGTCCGAGATGTCGTGCGGCGGCGTGCAGGCCGTCTCCACCAGGTCGTCGGGCTTGACTTCACTGCCCGGGATTACGGCAAGATGTCGGTAGCTGACGCCGGGATGGAACGCGCAGGCGCGCGGGCACGCGCTGTCGAGGGCGCGGATCAGTTCCGCCGCTTCCTCGCTCGAGATGTGGTCCGACGTGAAGCTCTTCATCACGCCGTCCTGAAGCGTGACCAGGTTGCAGCGGAAGGCCACATCCCCGGGACCCAGCGCGATGCCCTGGTTCGCCGCCTCGAGCGGCGCGCGGCCCGTAAAGGTCTCGTGCGGATTGTACCCGAACAAGGAAAGGTTGCCGATGTCGCTCCCGGGAGGCAGATCGTCGGGGATCGGCCAGTACAGGCCGCACAGCCCCTCAGACGCCAGCGTGTCCATCGCGGGGGTCGACGCCAGCTGCAGCGGCGTCCGCCCTCCACGCTCGGGAAGGGGAAAATCGGCCATGCCGTCCCCGATTAGGCACAAGAATTTCACGGGTAGGCCTCCACACAGTTACCGCCCTGGAATGAACGCGGAAGAATACCATACGAACAGGGTATTGTCAAACTATCCCCTTGAAACCACACAGGTTCGGTCAGACAACTCAAAGCACGAATAATGCGAAAGAACATAAAAACCGAGTCCGGCGCGCCCGGGTCGCAACGGGTCCGGGAACGCTGTCTTCAGCTCCTTCAGCAGCAACCCGGCCTCGACCTCACGGCCCTCGACGATTCCTTGCAGGCGTACAGCGGCCTCATACAGAGATGGAACCCCATGGCCTCCCTCGTCTCTTCCCGCGACTCGGAACACCTCTGGCTTCACATCACCGATTCGCTCAGCCTGCTGCCCGCAGTCCGGAGTTGCGGCGGCGCGTCGCCCCGGCTGTTTGACATCGGAAGCGGCGCGGGGTTTCCCGCCCTGCCGCTCGCCCTGACCTGCCCCGAACTGTGCTTCCACATGGTCGAACGCGCGCGAAAGAAGGCCGGTTTCCTCGAACTCGCCCTGGGCGAACTGGGACTGCTTCAGCGCGGCGCCGTCGAACAGGGCGGGTTTCCCCAGGAGGTCTCGCTGGACGCGCCCGAGGGATGGCTCGTCACCGCCCGTGCCATCGAAAAAATAGACGCCGGACAGGCCCAGGCCCTGTTCTTTATGAATCCCACCCGCGTCGCCGAGGTGGAGGCCGTCGTCGCCGAAGGCGAAAAAATGCCCCAGAAATCCACCTTCTTCTTCCCGAAGATTTTTTCCGGCCTGGTCGTAAATGTCTTGCAGTAAAACCGGTACCCCGGTTATCATAAG